>Ga0137457_1000021_pt1 | contig 44737 bp, 46 predicted proteins | sample EasRivERMGT630_2_FD_102321 | JGI IMG/M metagenome (GOLD analysis project Ga0137457, IMG submission 102321) | Soil microbial communities from meander-bound floodplain in the East River, Colorado, USA - East River MetaG ERMGT630_2 | ecosystem: Environmental > Terrestrial > Soil > Floodplain ...
ACCCGTGTAGGTCGCATGGGAAGTGCCAGCGAGGCAGACGTAGTTGCGTGTCGCCCCGACAGTTAGGAGGACGCAGTTCGGATAACCGCCCGAGACGCCATCGACATGGTTTCCGTTGGACGAGATGATGACACCGCAGGCGACATAAACAAAACCGGGACGCCCTGTTGCGGAAGCTAACCCGCCTGGGATAATCCCACGGACAAGGTTGCCTCCGATGGGAAAGGTGGCGTTGGCGGGAAAACGAATGATGCAGGTATCCGTGGTTTCGCCCAGGGTGCCCCCGGCATCGGAATCATAGTCAATAAAGTGATCGAAGTCGTTGTTTCGCCCGTCACAGTGGACGATTGACCCGCCCGGAGGCATGTGGATGTATTCTGACTGGCAGGCGATGAACTTGTTGTTGTTTGGGCTGTAGGGATTACCAGGACCAAGACCATCTGGGTTCATTTCGATACGGATGCATCCGCCCACGCCCGAAAGCTCGGTATTAGTCGCCTCCCGCAAGATGAGGGTTTTGAAGACGTTGCCATTGGCAACGCCATAGAGGTGAACCCACGGGACGTTGTTGGCATTGGCACCAATGGGCTTGTTGAGGGTGATGTTCTCGAACGAGCAGCAGTCCGACTCAGTTTCGAGCTTCAGACACGCTCCGCCGGTGCCCCCGATTATCAGATGGTGAAAGGAAACACAGGTGACCGCCCCGTGGAGACGGATGCCGCAGTGGGTCTTGGTGGGATCGGCAACTTGATCACCCAGGAGATAGAGATGGGCGATCTGCTGACTGAACTGGAAGTCGGAAACAAGCGAGGAGATGGAGAGGTCGATGATGGCACCAGTCTGCGCAGTGCATTCGATGATGCTGTAGCGACCCTCGCCAACAAGCGAGGCGATGGACGAACCCCAGGTGAGGCCACCGACGATCTTGTAGGTGCCGCAAGGAACAAGGATGGTGCCCCCGGCGGCAAAATGCTGAATCGCGGCAATAAACGCAGACGTATTGGCGGCCGCAGCAGTGCCATCGCCCCTCGCCCCGAAACAACGAATGCTCAGTCCTCCGGAAAAGATCCGCAGCCACCGACCGGCGCCAGCATCTGGCGCAATTACCGTCCCGCCATTCCCGTCTTCGGCCACCGATGTCGTGAACCGAAACTGCCCGCCCCCGCCATCCCCAGGCGTGTAGTAGCCCAGCACGTCGACCAGGTCTTCCTCCTCCACCACCCCCTCCACCGACAGCGCCTGCAGCTCCGCAATGTTCGAGAACTTCAGCCCGGTTCCCCCGCCAGTCTCGAGCGACTCGAACTTATCCCGCAGCACGTTCTTGGTGGCGGCAGACAGATTGCCGTCCCAGAGGACCGGGTCGTAGGGCAGGTCAGAGGGGGGAGTGCCGGCCGGACCGCCGCTTGGCGGAGCGATCGAAGGCGTGCCCTCGGCATCAAACGTCAACACCCCACCTGACAATGTCTCAAGAACGATCGGAGCAAAGTTCCCCGTCGCCTCCTCGCGCATGTCGAGCCGGATCTGGTCGTTGATCATGGCAATGTCTCGTAGACTGCCTGAAACCTCACCGTGCCGTCGGGGAAGGTAGTTTTGGTGTACTGGGCGCCGTCCGAGCCGGTAACCAACGCAATAGCGGGTGCCTTTACCGGCGGCCCTGTCTTTGCCGGTTCAGTGCTAGTTTCGGGCAGCGGATAGCTGGAATACCCGAAGCGCGCGTTAAGGTAGCCGCTCGCAGACTGTGCCAGCACCGCCCTCGGGCGCGTCTCGAGGTTGTCCGGCCCGAATGCCTTCACCATGATGCGCTCGGCCTCAACCCGCAGGTCGCCCGCAAGGCCCGGCGCCGCAGTGATAGATGGCGCGATTGCAGACGCGAGCTTCAGGCAAAAAGCCTCGCAGAAAGCGGCGTCCCACAGCGACGTCTGTTCCACGCGTCGAACGTACTGAAGGCGAGCCTCGCAATCTGCGCAGTGAAGTTGATTCCCGATGATCTCAAACCGCGCTTCACTCGTGCCGCCCCGCCGGCTGTTCAGCTCGACCGCCAGCAAGTAATCCTCGGGGAGTTGATACGCCCACCCCCAACCGAACGCCGGCGCATTCGCCAGCGGTGAGAGGAACGCCAAGCGCAGTGCGAAATTCCAATGCCTTTGCCGCAGCAGGCCATCGCGCGTCAGATTCCACATCCGCCGACAATGTTCTGCCTGCGGGCTTTGCTCATCGATGTTCAAGATCCGCGCTTCGCCCAGGTGGCCCAAGGCGACGTTCGCGAGCTCGGTTTGCGTGCATCCCATGAGCGTTCATGGCTTAGCCGGCTGCCGGCGCATCGTACGCGATTTCAATTATGATCCCGCACGTCACCGGCAGCGTCACCGCGGACGCACCGGTCGTGAGCACGAGGATCAGTTTGTCCGCTTGGTCGAGCACTATCGCGTCTCCCACGCCAGCCACCGGCGCCAGAACAATCGGCGCGGTGAGCGCCGCGACCGTTGCGGTTGCCGCACTGATCGTCGTCTGCGTCCCGGTCGGGCCGAGCTTCTTGAGCGTCGCCTTGAAGTCAATCGTGCCGGTCCCGCTAAATCGAATGTAGGACAAACTCGGAATGATCCGCGCGTCATCGATCCCGAGCGACCCGAGCACGATCCACTCGTTGTTCAGTTCGCTCGCCGCTGGCGTGTAATGGAAGACGGCAACCCGCCGCACAAGCTGCAACCCGCTGCGGTCCAATGCCGATGCGAGCGAACTCGAGGACCGGACCTTTGCTTCCTCTGTTGTATAGAATGTTGCCATAAAAAAAACTGGTTAGTATGAAATTTGGGTTTCTGGTTTCTTGTGTCTTATGGCGACCGATCACATGGAATCGCAATGATTCGCTCGTCGTAGCGACGACCGATCCCGACCATCGCCGACCCCTGAATCAGGAGCATGTTCCGTTGCGTCGGAACCCGGTCCATCGAGCTCTTTACTTCGCTCGCCGGCGAAACCACGAAGGCCGACCGGCAGAACGCATAGCAGGTGCGAATGTCGGTCGCCGGCAGCGGCAGCCTCGTGGTCGTGATCACCTTGAAGAGGCCAAGCAGTCGAGCCTGCGCATTGCCTCGAGCGTCCTCCTTGAACCAGTCGCCAACGAGCGTCGCCCACACATCGTTCGGTGCGACTTCCACCGTGAGCGCGAGATCGAGCTTTTCGTCCGGCGACATTGCCAGGCAGACTTCCTCGCGGTCCAGGTTGATGTTCAGGTTCTCGAACCGCTGCTTGGCGAGCAGCAGTTTCCAAATCGTCATCCCGAGGTTTGCACCAGCGACGGCCCCAGGCTTCACCGCATTGACCGGAATGACCTGCGAAGCCGGGAACGGGATCGCCGTGTTGTATGGATCTTTCCCGCCCAGCGCATCCTCACTGGACGCTTCGATGAACAAGTCGTCTCGCGCTCGCTCGTATCCATACATCATCGCCTGCATTTCCTGCGACGAGGGCAGGACGATATGGTCGAGCAACGCCTGGTCCCACTGGTCGAACTTGATCGGCTCAGCATGGATCTTTTTCTTCCATGCCTTGCGGAAGCTGGCCAGCGATTCGCGCGCGACCGTCGCACCGAATCGGGTGTCATCGCGCACCCAGGTGTTCTGACTCAAGTCGCGGTAGACCTTTTCCTTGGCCGTCCACGATGGGTCTATAATGCCTGCGTTGACGAATCTTCCTTCAGTTTGCTGGATCTGGTGGGCGAACTGATCCGAAAATTGGCGCGGATAGTGTTCTGGAATTTGGTAAGTGGTATCGCTAAAGCTCATTTTTATAAAGGCTGACGGTTCCTATGAACGCGTCTGCCTCTCGGTAGGCCGTAAGGGCCGATGGGCTTCTGCGGTGCGTGGATTGGAAGTAAGCTCGTGAGAGGCTTCCCGCACGAGGCACTTGTGGGAAATCGGATTTGAAAAAGCAAATGACTTTTTCAATTGCCTTTCCGTCCTGCGATTCGATAGGAAAGGCGGGCGGGGCAGTCGTTGTAGCGACCACCTCGCCCTAACCCGAATCCGTAGAATGAGTACGAACCAGGCTGACAGCCTTCTGTCGCAGATCACGGCCGAAGTCGAGGCTCGATTTTGGTCCCATGTAGCGAAAGGAGGGCCACAGGACTGCTGGTTGTGGACCAAGGGCAAAACGAGGAGCGGATATGGGCGGTTAAAAATTCGACGGCGGACATACAGGTCACATCGCGTTAGCTGGGTACTGCATTCCGGACAGCCAATTCCTGAAGGAATGTACGTTTGCCACAACTGCCCCGACGGAGATGAGCCACTTTGCGTAAATCCGATCCACCTTTTCCTTGGAACCCACCAAGAAAACATGGACGATTGCGTCCGAAAGGGCAGACGTCCCTGCGGCGAAAGAAGTGGGCCGCGCATGCATCGGGAAAAAATGTCGAGAGGAGAACGCAGCGGGATGGCGAAACTCACTGATGACGCTGTGCGTGAAATCCGCCGCCTTGCGCGTGAAGGCGGCATTTCCCAGCCAAAGCTCGCGGTACGGTTTGGGGTCGACCGAACGACCGTACAGCGCATCCTGTACCGTCAAACGTGGACGCACGTCGAGTAATTCAAGTTCCCGAGCGATACCCACGGTTTACCTGAGCAACCACCTCAGGATCACCGGCTTGAAATTTCGCATACATCGGGTTCGAAGGATTTGTGCTGACATCCTTTGCCCAAGCAGCTTGAGAGAGATTCTTGACGGCAGCCCCAGGCACGAGATGCCCCTCGCCGACATCGACACCCAGCCGCGCGATGAGGGACAGTGCTTCTACGCCCCAGAATTTTTCAGATTGAGGGTCGAAGTACGCTGGATCAACGCCCTTGGTCCGCGCGACCCTCTGTGCCAGGTCCACGGATCTCTCGACCGCATCACCGAAGGTTGCGCGTAACTCGGCCTTCTCCTGCGCGAGTGCCACCGCCACCGCATCGCGACTTGCCCGCGCCTGCTCACCGACCATCCGCAATTGAAATTCTTGTAGACCGAGAGCCTGCTTCGGCGTCAGTCCAAGTTTGACCGCCTCCTGCGCGAATGCCTCTCGCAGTTTCGGATCGTCGCCGACTCCCTCGGGAAACTTGTCCGGCGGTTTCAGTCCGTAATCGGCCGCCCGCTCCGGCACGCCGATCGACTTGTGGAATGCCGTCCATTCTTCCGGCGTCGCCTCGGCGCCTGGCACTTTGACCATGCCGTCAGTCTTTTGCCTGGCGGCCGCCATGTTGTCTTTCATCACCCGCGCCAACGACTTCAGGTCGCCAAACTGCGCGAGCATTCCGCGGTCCTCCTCGAACTCCGCGGGTAGGCGATCCTGCCACCCCTGGATGAATTTCCCCTCGGGCGTGATGATCGATGAATTCCACGGCGCCTCGGCCGGCGGAATGCTCGACGGCTGCTGAGTGGCGGGGACTGGCGACGCCACCGCGCCGCCGACTGCTGGTGCAGCCGGCGCTGGCGCTGACGACGGTGGTGGTGCGGACGGTGGCGGTTCTGCGACTGGGCTCATGCGGGTTCAGTTTCCTCCTTCTCTTCTGGCGCTGGGGCTTTGGGCGCCGGCGGCGCTTTCCCTTTCCCCTTCCATTTCCCCTTCCCGCCCTTCCTGCGCCAGGCGAGCCACTCAGCGTCCTCGGGGTCACCCCCGTTGCGCTCGCACCAGGCGAGCCACTCAGGGTCCTTGGCCCCGAGATACGGATCCTGCTTCGGTTCAGGATCTGGGTCCGGCGCTGGCTCCGTCGTTTCGGTTGTTTCGGTCGTCTCTACCGGGTCCTCTTCACTCTCTTTCGTCGTCCAGGGCGAGGATTTTTGCCCGTGGATGTTCCTGTCAGGATGCTTCGGCGTTGGTTGCGTGCTCATGGCTCGTTTGCGGGTTTTGGGTTTCGATCGGGAAGGTGTTCTGGTTCGACGCATACCGCCACAGCATTGCCACCACTTCAGCGTTGCCGTGCAGGTGCTCCGATAACGAAGGCGGGTGGAAGAGCGGATGCTGGCCGGCGCAAAGCCTCGTCAGCACACGAGCCCCGGCGTCGCCGCCGAATATCTCGGCGCAATCCTCGGCAAATTGCCGGCGGACTGCCTCCGTCTGTAATGCGCGGTCCTCGAAACACGTCATGCTGCTAATTTTTGAACCGCCTCGACCCCGGCTTCAGCGATCGGCTGCGACTTCATCGCCTGCTGCATCATCTCCTGCTGTTGCGCCGCCTGTTCCGCTGCCTGTTGCGCCTGCGCCCGTGCCGCCCGGTAGGCGGCGACCGCCTCGCTATCGCGCAAATACATCGATGGCATCCCGTCGCCGCGGGTCAGGTCGCGAAATGCCGCGTCCTCGTCCAGGTTGTCCATCACGGCGGCGCTCTGCATCGCGGTGATATACGGCATCCACAGTTCGAGCATCGAGCCAAAGGCGGCCTTCTTGAGCGCCTGGAGTGCGAGCGCCATTCGGGACGTCTGAACCGCTTGTGGAAACATCATCACCATTTCACCCATGCTGTTACGCACGAGCGCCTCCTGCGGCGGCGCGGGAAATTTCCCGGCACGGAAGAGCAGCATGAAGACGCGCTCGAGCACAGGGTTGATGATCTCAGTGACAAGCAGAGTGAAGGCGGGACTGAACCGCGCCAGCTTTTCCGCCTCGCGCGCCCTGACCTCAGTCGCAGTGATCTGGCGGTCGAGCAGCGCAAACTGGTCGAAGAGCGAGCGGTGGAAAATCTCGCGGATCATCTCCTCCTTCCGTTTGATCAACTCCAATCCAAAGTCGATCCGACCGCCCGTGAGCCATTCTTGCGGGTGAGTGTCGCGGCTTATTCCGCCCATCGTCAGGCCGCCGGCCCGCAAGTCCGGAACCCCCTGCATGCTCTGCGGCATGATGATCCGCGGGTTCACGGTCACCTCGGCCATCGTGCTGACCAGCATCTCGAGGTAATTCACGCCGCGGATCTCCGCCAGTGCCTGCATCGCAGGAGACGCGCCGTAAACGCTCGCCTCGGACCAGCGCAGATAGCGCGTCCCAAATGCCGGATTTGCCTCATACCCTTCCTCCTTGCACTTCGTTTTCGAGGCCTCGTGCAGGTAACAGGAGGCGAACCGCATCCGCGACGGTCCGCCAGGTCCGCCGCGTTCCTTCTCGTCGCGCTCGTAAACCGCATGCAAGAACCGATGCCGCTTCGCCGGGTTCCGCTCATAGTCGTTGCGCACGATCTCCGGCACCACCGGGAACGCTTCCATCGCCTGGTCCGCCGTGTACTCCAATTCGCGGAAAACCGAGTTCACGCGGCCCTCGGAGTTCTCGGCAAGGCAGAAACTTCCGACGTCGAACGAGCGGAAAAAGATAGGTGATTCCATCCCCCCTTCAGCCCACAGACACGCAGTCCCAAAGCACGAGCGGTCGAGGAAGACCTCGTGAATCTTGCTGTAGAAGTTGCTGGCCTGGAGCCAATACTGCGCGATCTCAGCGCACCTGTGCAGCCAGGTTGTCACCGAGTCCGAGCCCTCGAGTTGGAACGGCGGTTTCCAGGTGAACCAGGGGGAATCGGCCGGCGTGATCCATGATACGCAGCCAGCCGCGAGCACACTGTTCGACTCGCTCGCCACCGTGTTCATCACTCGAAGGTCCGGGGTGTAGCCGGTCCCGATCGCCGTGTCCTGGCGGTTCACGCCGTAGTTGAGCGCCTGGACTTTGCGCGTCACGCACATATTCCCGCACTCGTTCCACAGCGCGACCATGCCCGCCGCCTCTTCGCGCAGCCGCTGGTTGCGCCGGATCAACCCATCGGGGGACGTGTCCATTTACGCTGCGAGTTGCACCGCCCCACCGAGCGCCGGCCGCTGGTACTTCGGCGATTCTCCCGCGAAGACACTGCGCCCAGCACCGAACCGGCGGCGCGAGCTTCGTCGGTAATCCCGGCCAGCCTCGATAGCATCAACCCCGACCGAGGTCGGCGGTGACGGTGGCTTGTACTCGGGGATCTCGATCTGCTTGGACATCTCCATTTGCTGGCGGGCAAGCTGCATCGATTCAGCGTGCTGTTTCGCAGAAAGCTCGCGCCCAAGGCGTTGCTCACGCAGAGCCGCCCCCTGGTTCGCCCCTTTATGCAGTCGAGCAAGGCGCCCGTTGGGGCCGATCAGGCCCGGCTCGAAGTACGGCCCATCGCAGCATGAGTGTGTCATCGCGGAGGGAACGGGGGGAAATCGAGCCACGAAAAGCAAGTGGAGATTTCAGGGCGCCCGGAAGGGGAGAAACCGCGAGGAACGGTAAAATTTCATCCTGTTCTTCCGCTCAAACACGATCCATGGTTTCGGGACCGGCAGCCACCGCGCAGCAACCGACAGATCGCCCGCCAAGAGCCAAATCAGCCAGGCGTCGCCCTGCTCGTCTACGACCCACGGTTGACGCAGCACGTCCAGCGGCCAATAATGCCAGACGATGCGAACCATGGCGAAGGCGTCAGGCGTCGAGACAACGTACCCGTGCGCGAGGTGATGCCACAGGTCCTCCTCGAACGACCGAGCACAGGGCTCCGTTGTGTAAACGGCCATGGCGCGGAAAAGCGGCGGCGGCAAACTCACCATGACATTCTGGTTCCCATGATCGCACGCTGCGGCCTGGCGCGCTCCTGCTCGCCAGTCTCATAGCGCGGGATCAACCCATTGACATCCGCCTCGGCCATAGTGCGCAGCGCGTCAGCAACGTGCGCCGCCCACGTTGCCAGTGGATCGCGCCTCTCTATCCCTTGTTTGTTGGCAGGCGCGCTCTCGTAGCTCTTGAGCCCCCGGACCCCGACCTCGCAGGCAGGCAGGCGAAACTCGAACGTGCCGAACAGGCTCGCGGCATGGTTGATCCCGTTCCACACGTCCGCGACCTGGGGCACAATGAGCATTCGGCCGAGCTGCGCCTCGCGCGCGTCCTGTTCGAACGTCCGGCCGGTGCGGGCGGTCTGTTTCGCATCGTGAGGCAGGTAGTGGATTCCGTAGTTGTATCCTTTTTGGCGCATGTGGTGGACGCGCTCGGCCAGCGTCAGGTTCAGTCCATAATCGCAGTCGATGAAACGGGTTACCCCAAACGGGAGGCGCTGCCAATACCACACCACTGTGTTTTGTGGACTCCCGAGGTCCCAGGAAGTGTGGACAGGCACCCGCCCGTCGACCACAAATGCCCCGATGCGCCCCTCAGCGAGCGCCGCGCTCATAAATCTGCCGTAAATGGCATTTTCGTTGGCGCTTGTGAAGTCGCACCAAAACTCCTGGCGGATCAGGGCATCGCTCATCCCCTGGCGCCGCTCGGCTTCGATGTCAGCCAAGCTGATGGACCGGGTATCGTCGACAGTAAGCACCTGGGCGAACCAATCAGGATCGCTCCGTGCCATCGTCAGCATGTCATAGAGATGGTTTTCGCCGCGTGGAGTGGCGTTGAACCAAGCGAAGCCGCCATTCTCCGCGAGGATCGGGCGAGTCAGATCCCATGCCAGTGGGTTCTGGAGAGCGTATTCCGAGAACGCGACGCCAAAGAAGTTACCGCCGACCACGTCCAGGTTGTCTGTCCCGAACACTTGGATCGTCGAGCCATTGATGAGCGAGATTTTCATCTCAGTCTGGTTCGGCTCTTTGGCCAGGAGTTCGCGCGGGATGTGATCGATGACGCGCATCTTGTTGGCCACGTCGACGTTCTCCCAGAGCGCGCGCCGACCGAGGCGGGCGGTGGGGAAATAATACGCATAGTTCGCCATCGTCTTGCACGCGCGGACGAGCATTTTGTTGAGGAACACTTTGTCTTTTCCGCAACGTCGATGCCAAATGCACAGCACGCGCTTGTGGGCGTCCATGGCGCGCCAAGCTGGCAACTGGTAGTCGCGCGGCGTGAATCGATGTGGGACCTGAATGACCACTGGTGTCAGCATAGGACCAAAGTCCTATTCCGCGCAAGGACCGTGGGAGGCGCGCCTGACGGCCAGCTTTTTCTCGAGTACTGGGTCAGAGTTCGCGCTCCAGCGGCGAAAGGTCGCTCCAGTGTGTCACCGACTTTACGGGTCCACTCCATGCCCCATCGTCTTCCTGAGACATCCAACCCATCCCTGTCCATTGTCCGATCTCAAAATGCGGGGTCATCGCGGTGAGAGACGGATTGAACGCCTGCCAATCGATGAACAGCAGAAAACATTTTCCTACATCATCGTCCGCAGGCTGTTTATCGCAATAGCGATGCCATAAAACAGGCATTGATTCAATCATGGCGTTCCACCGGAGCGGGATCGGCGGCGAGGTCAAAGGTTGCGCACTTCAATCACGATGCGGCCGTCGTGGTCGTGCAACTCCGGCTCATACCATCCCGCCATTTTGTTGAGCCGGTCGATGGCATCGATTTTAGAGGGCGTCTTGACGTGCTCAGTTTGCCATTCTGCGGCATCCTCGCCGGCGCCAGTGACCCGGCGGGATCGTTTGTATTCCTGGCAAAGCGGGGAAGTTTCGTCCACTTCGCCGACCGGAGTTTTGATGATTTCGACCAATGAACGGGCGATTGTCTCGCGCTTCACGCCGAGCTTTTTCTCGAGTACTTCGGCGAAAGACGTCTGAAGCTCCGCGATTCTTGCGGCAATCTTGCAGTCGGCCAGGAGTCTCGATGCGGCCTCCATTGCGGTTTTGGTCGTGCCCCCTTGGGAGACGTGTTCGAGGTAAGCGGCGCAGGCGAACTGACCGGCCGCGATGCCCTGGCAGAATTTCTCGTGCTTGGGAGAAATCGGCAGCATCAGGCGTGGCTGGCCTTTCTGCTTAGCGGAGCAGGCGCGAGCGAATGGGGAGTGCCATTTGGTGCGGGCCATGGGGCAGTTTGGATGCCGCGGATGATGCGTTGGCAACGGAGGCATTTGCGGTCGATTTGACCGTCGAGCGGGATGCCGCCGAGCCATGAGGCGCCACAGATTGGGCCGGCGAGTGCTGGAAGAACGAAGTGAGCTGAGTCATGCCAGAGCGACCGTTGCCACATGTTGAGCGAGAGGGAACCATGGGAGTGGGGCAAAGGTCAAGCACAAAAGTGAGTCTGAGGGCCAGAGATTGGGCCCGTCTCCCCTCCGCTGTTCTGACCCTCTGGCACCCCCGCGGAGCCCGCCACGGGCATCCTGGTGCAAATGCGGGCTGTTTAGCTGCCGGTCGCAGAGCCAATGGCTTTGCGAAACAAGCCCATCCCCGCGAGAAGCAGTCCGAAGAGCATCACGCCTGCACCGCCTTCCGGAACCGGCGGCTCATCGTCCGGGGGATCGTCGCCTGGAGGAGGCGTCGGCCCGTCGAAGAGCGTGTAGTGGGAAATCTGGTATTGCGAAGGATTGGTGGTCCAGAGGTTCCACGGGTTCTCTGGGATTGTGCTCGCCTGATTGCCAAGGGCAAAGAGGACGTAGCCGGCATTCTGACCGTCGTATTTGGCGAGCACCCAGCGCCAGCCCGCCTCAATGCTCACGGTGTCGTCAGCATCGCCAAAGCCGCCGCCGGGTTCCTCGTTCTGCCCGCCATTCGAGGTGATGGTCCCCGAGAAGGAGAAGACGGTGTTGGCTTTGTAGAACCCGTCGATCTCACCAAGGGAGAGATCGAGGATGTCCTGGGCGTAGCCGAGTTCAGTGGCGAGGTTGGAGTTGCCGGGTTGACCCTCAACGATGCCGACCAGGAACGGCTTCTGGAGGCTCAGCGGATTATCGATGACGATGGCCGAGGCCGGAAAAGCCAGCACGAAGGCGGCCGCGAAGAGAGTGAAGACGGTTTTCATGAAATTATCTGATGCGCGTAGGTGGGTCAGGAAGCTTCCCTAATGCTCACCGCCAGCAATTTCCAGAGGAGTTTTCAAGCGCCTGGCCTTGAGCAACCCCATCGCCGCCTGCCGCACCGCCAGCATCCGCTGCTTCGGCACCGTCCCGACGCGCGCGATCAGTCGGCCCACGTCTTGGGTCGCCATGCCCGCGACGTATGGCCGCGGGTGGATCGAGCCGATGCAGACGACGGACTCCAGGTCGGCGAGGAGCGGGGCGAGTTCGGTCGCCTGGTCGTCGGTTATGGGGAGGTCGATCATTGGCCGATTTTCGCGCTCGCCAGTATCCGCGCGCACTCCGCTTTTTCTGGCGAACGCTGCCACCGCGCGAGCAGTGCCTTCACGTCCTCGGCGCTGTATGGATCGGGTTGGGATTGCTTCCACTCTTCTCGGATCTCGCGGCAGCGATCGAGGGCTTGCTGGTCGGTTTCGGGCGTGATGGTCATGGTTTAGAATGGGCGTTGAATTTCGTTCTCGGTCATTTGGCAGAACAGTGGTTGAAACGTGATTTTGAAATCACCCCGCGGCATGGAACGGGCTCTCTGGATCTTTAGCAGCATCTCTCGCGGGGCTTTATAATCGGCCGGAGAATCCTCCTCAGTCAGCACCATGATTGCGTGGGCATCGTGCCCGACGGCGCGCGACTCCCGCAGCTTGCCGTCGTCATTCAATTGGCTGAGGACTAGAAACGGGACATTCAGATTCTTTGCCATTACGCGAATGGCGCGCCCGATGCTGGCAATCTGCTGCTCTCGATTATCCCGGAAAGAATTCCCGGGAGCCACCAATTGCAGATAGTCAATAACGACGAAAGCCAGATTGCGCTCGCGTTTGAGTTTCCTGCACCGCAATTCTATCTCATCGGTGGTGGTGGTGGGTGAGTCGAAAATGTAGAGCGGCGCTGTGTTGAAAGTTTGCATTACCTCACGCGCGCTTTCGATCTCCTCGGCATCAAAGAAACCTGTGTTGTAATGGTTTCGATTCACCTGGCCATTCATGCAGATGAGCAGATCGGTCAGTTCATCCTTATCCATCTCCATCGAAAAGACTGCGGTCGGTGCCTTGCCGTGCAGGCAGACGTTGTTGATGATATTTAGGGCAAGCGCCGACTTTCCTCCCTTCGATTCCGCGGCCAGAATAATCATCTGCTTCTTACGAAACCCGCCCGAGATCTCGTCGAATTTCGGCAAGCCGATATGCAGTCCGATCTTGCCACGATTCGCAATCAGATCGTCGAGCCTTTCCCCCGCATCCAGCATCACTTGATGCATTGGATTTTTGGGCAACGCCTCGGTCTTTAACGCCTCCTTGAAATACTCGATCCGATCCGAAGTCATCGGCTCAACCTGCGGGTCGAGGTAAACCAGCGATTGCAGCCCGTCCCCCTTGGCACCGATGGTGCGTTTCGCGCCGGCCAAGCGCGAAAGTCTCGATGGGTTTTTGTTCGCCTGGTCGAATCCGAATGGCTCCAATGCCGTCAGGATCTCTTTCGCTTTCTCCGCATAGTCCTCACGCGATTTGGCATCTAGTTTCACCCAGGCGTGAGCAGAACTCCCGCCAGACAGAATGATTGCCGCGATGGCAAGGTTCGAGCAGTCGAGAAACGCGAGTTGTGACGCCATGTCGAGCCGATCGTTTTCCACCAACAGGAACCGATAAGAGGCAATGTCCGCGTCTGTGATTGCGCCATCGGCTCCGGTCCCCTCATTGCACGGGTTGGGCCGCATCCATGCGCCAGCGGCGCTCTGGGGCACGCTGTGCGCCTCCAGGTAGTCCATCCACCCAGCGGCATCCAAAAGCTTCCCACTGCCTTGTGGATTCGCTTTCTCGCCGTTCTGCGTGAATCGGCAAACAATGTTCAGTTTTTCATTCGGGGCGTAGAGCGTGCAAATGAGAACCTCGGTTTGTCCGACCGGGGTCCGCGGAATCTCGACTTTGCTTTTCGCGGACCAGTCAGCCGGTGAGCATTCCCAGTTGCCGATGAGCTTTGCGACCGCGGCCTTGGGTGTGGGTTTTGGTGCCGGCGGGACGCCTTGCACGCCGAAGAATTTCTTGCGCTCGGCCGGCTGGTATCCGCCGCCGTTTCCATTGCCGCTCGGGGTTGGGTTTTTGTCCAGCACCCACGAAATCACGTCGTTGATTTCCTTGTCGGTTTTGTCGGCGTCTTGGAACGTCGCCCGCAGTTGCGCAAATACGGCTTCCGGTGCCACGCCGTTTCCGATGAGTGGCACCGCGATTTTGATCATCGCGGCGTGGCGCGTGCCGGTCGGGTGACTCGCCGACAACTCCTCGATCGTCTTCGCTGGGATGTAGGGCGCGCCGTTCACTGCATGTGCGGGTGGAGCCGCCGATGGCATGGGAGGCAGACGGCCACGAGTTCCCACAGAAACTCGTTTTCGAGGTGCTCGTAGGTCAGGTGGTGCGCCTGTTCCGCTTGGGCGTCCAAGCACCCCTGGCACGTCCAGTTGTCGCGTTTAAGCACCGCGAGGCGTCGGCGTCGCCATTCCGGTGTGGCGAGATATGCGTTGTATTTCGCCCGCCGCTCTTTTTCTGCTTTCTCCCGTTCGAGTTGCGCGCGCTCGAATTGCTCGCGTTGCTGCTCGTAACGTGCCATTTCGCGCAGTCGAAAACTGTCATCCCACGGCCCCATTGCGGCGATATCTTCAGGCGTGAAAAGCGACTTTTTCAATGCGCGGCCGCCGCGGCCACAATCCGGGCATTGCTCGAAAATGGCGTCGGAACCGTTCGCGTAAGTGCGGCGCCGCGGGATTTTCGTCGTGCATTCGCATTCCTCACGATCGCCGGTTGATTGCGGGAATTCTAGTTCGCTCATGGTCAGTAATGGCTTGGTTCTTTGAACTTTCTGGATCGGTCGAGCTCGCCGTTGAAGTTGTTCAGCAGTGTTGCGAGGCTGCGCCGTCGGATGTCCGAATCCTTTGGGATCTGGAGTTTGTAATACCATTCGAGGCGCTGCAAATCGGGCTCTGAAACCGTTTTTGCAATCTGGCGTAACGCCTTGATTTCCTTTGCGTCCCACTGGGTTGATTGCCGCCGGCCGAAGATGGCGCCGAGTCGCCGTTGGAGGTCGGCCAGCGGGATTGCGTCCGGCTCTTGCGGCTCACCGGACGGCTCGGCCCCCCTCGCGCTGGGGGTAGGGGTTTTGCTTTGAAAACCCCGTAGGGGGCTTCGCCCCCTGTACGTGGTGGGTGGTGGCGATTCGTCTGCGACCCCGTCTGCGGGGTCGCTTCCGTTGTCGCTAGCGACTCGCTCGCCCCATCGCTTGCGATTCGTTTCCTCTGCTCCCCGCCTTCGCTTTTGGATACGTTCGCGTTGATCAGCGCGGATCGTTTCGAGTCTCGCGTTTCGCCGCCTCCCATCCTCGCAGAGCGGAAACTTCTCTAGAACTGCGATTGGGATTTGAGCACCCTTCTTGTAGCCGATGATCTTAGCAATCGCGTCGATGCTGGCTGGCAGGCCTTCCTCCGTCCATTGATAACAGAGTAGGTCCAAGTAATCACACCGCTCGATCTTGGACATATGGCGCGTGCCATGAGTCCACCTCTCGGCATAAAGATCGAAGGCGGGCGCATCCTTCACTTATTGCTCCCTCCCACAAAGAATCCCTCCGTTCTGGCCGCGGCTACCCCCGGAACGCGAGGCACGACCAGAACGGAAGGATTGATTTGCAATTGCGTTCATAACTTACAGGCCGGGTAGCATGGCCATGTGGATTCTAGCATCAAGCCGGTGGAAATTGCACAGCAAAAACGCGATTTGCGGGTACTTTTTTCGGTCGTGCTTGGTAACGTCGGTCATAAGTCGGTAAACGTCGGCTCAACGTCGGTTTGGTTGTTCTGTTAGGCTCGGCACGATTGTCGTTTCCGCCCATTCCCCGTCCTTCCACTGCGCGAAAATCCACCTCACTGCCGGCCAGGACGCAACCGCTTCCTTCCAGGCCAGCACGCTGCGCGCAGAATGACCCAGGAACGCGCCTTTAACCTCGACCGCGGCCACGAGGCGGTCCCATTCCCAAATCGACCAGTCGCAGGTATAGAGGCAACCAGAGGGCAACCTGAAGGAAACCGCCTCATAGCGAAAGTCCGCGCCAGGCCAAAGGTGCCGGTGGTCGGTGAGCCAGCGGGCTTCGGTGGCGTTCGGGTGGCGCTGGCGCGGGACGCGGATGGAGGGCTTCTTCGCGGTGAGTTCGAGCGCCTCATGATGGTCGAGCGTCAGCGGCATCGCCTGCACCGGGATGACGCCACCGCGGCCGTCGCCTGGCTTGTAGCCGAGACGGTGCAGTTCTTCGCGCGAGAGTCGGACCGCTTTCATTTAGATCGGGGGACCAGTGGTCGTTGCAGTTGCTCGCTTTGCCACGCTACGTCATGCCCATGGTTCGCGCTCATGTCACACGGCTGCGAGTCCCGGCGTGTACGGCCGGCGAGGATAATACCTCGATACGCCCTTTGCCCTGGTCCCCCGAAAAGTTTCATCTGAGCAGCCGGTAAAACAGCCAGACCATGAACGCGGCCGAGGCGCAGCAAATGACGACGCTGACGAGGAACCACCAGTCGGGTTTCATGGCTTCGCCTCCATCCCGAGCGCGGCCTTCAGGGTTTCAACCGCATGTGAGCACCCGCCGACCGAGCCATCCCGGTCGTGCCATGCGACGACGCTCTGCGCTGCGGTTTCGAGTTCGGCGATGCGGGCGCGGGCGGCATCTAGCTTGGCAGTTGCATCTGCTTCTCTACTTCTATTGTCTCGCTCGGCTTCGAGGGCGGCCACTTGCTTCCGCAGGTGATCTATTTCCGCGCGGAAAGCCTCTATGGCCACATCATCCCGACCATTGGAGTCATCGAGTTCCGTCTTGAGCGCCGCCACGCGATACCCAGCCTCAACCAGAAGGCGTTCCTTCTCGTCATTGTCATTGATGGCAGCGTCCCGCTCGGCTTCGAGCGCGGCGATGCGCTCGCGGGCTGTGGCGAGGTCGCGCTCCAGCGTGCGGGCAACGTCAGCTATTGCAGACATTCCCCCATAATCTGCTCTGGGAGCAGCCTCCCATCCAGCATCAGTTCTCGGCGTGTCGCTCATGGCTGCTCCTCCTTGCCCACCGCCAGCGCGGCGGACACGCTTGTGACTACGCATCCCACAGCATGTCTTAATTCTCCTGCTGGGCATGTAACTCCGCAGAATGGGCACTGGCTGTCCCATGCGCCAGCATTTGGCAGGGCGCTTTTGATTCGGTGACTTGCGTCCTCCAACGCCTTCCGCAGCCGGTCCCGCTCGCGTTCCAGAACGGCAATCCGCTTTAGTGCACTGACGAATGGCCAGCCGTCCCGCTCCGCTTCGAGGGTGGCGATGCGGGCGGTTGCCTCGGACAACTCGAATTTCAGCGCGTCGATCCGCACCAGCGATTGCCCCAGTTGGATGGCAAGCTCGTGCTCGCGCTCCTGGGCGGATTTAAGGACGGGGTCGGTGGTCATGGCTTGAGTCTCAGAGACTCCGCTTCCCGCATCGCCCAGGCCGGCAGTTCCAGAAAACGCTCCTCCCCGCGCGAGTAGCCTGGCCACGACTTCGACGCCTGACATTCTGCGAAGACACTCAGCGCCCGCTCCATCTGGTCGACGCCGAGTTTCATCTGCTCCTCGGTCGGGCGGTAGACGGTCACGCACGCGGCCGGGCTGGTCTCTGCCACGATCCACGCCCACTGCGGCCAGCGCCCTGTCGCCAACTCGAAGATCCGGCAATACCACGCCGCACTGAGCAGATAGCGATACTCATGCACCGCACGCCCGAACCCGGCCGGCGATCCATCCCGCGCCGTTTTCAGGTCGGCGAGTAATCCACGCTCAAAGTTAGCCGAATCGAAGCGCGCCTTGATGGGAATCCCGTGCCACTCGGCGAACACGGAAACCTCGCGCTCCGGGCAATTCGCGAGCGCCGCACAGGCCAGCGGGTCGTCGGCGATGGCGTCGCAAATGCGACATTCCCGTGTCGCATCCTCCTGCGTCATCACCGGGAGCGTCTGCGCCGCCTTCCAGTCTTTGCACCAGCGTTTCGACCCGTGCCATGGCTCAGACATGTCGAAGAGTCCGCCCCCGAGAGGCCGAAAATCGGGCCGGATGACATACTCCGGGAGCCTGCCTTCCAGGACCCACTTATGCACTATTTGCCCCATGCGCATGTCAATCGACTCCTCCCGCTCTGTCGTCAGCGCCGCCTGGTAGTGAGCGGGCGAGACCAGCAACCACTTGGCGAGAGACGCGTTTAATCCAGGCGCGGCGCAATACGCCTCAAAGGAGAGACCGCGTTCGATGCGAGTGCCTTCGGCCAGCTTGGTTTCGGGGAGGAGAGCGGTCATGACTGGCACGCCTCCCGCAGCGAATCGAAGTCACTGAGCGCCGTCGCGGCGATCTGCTCCTCGTCGAGCGTCGGGTTCGCGACCCGCAGCGCCTCGAGGGAGTCATCCACGAGAAACCGGTCGAGCAGAAACTCCTGAACGCGCCGCTCCAGCCGCGCCTTCGCGCTCTCTTCCAGCGCGTTGTCCACCGTCAGCGGCAGCGCCTCGACCTTCGGCTTCGTCGTCCTCCGTGCCGGCGCCTTCCCCTCGGCCACAGGCGCAGGTCGGGCCTCCGCCACGTCAGCGACAGGCGAGGCCCCTCCCAGAACCTCACCATTCAGGTCACCGGCGGGCGGAGGAGAGTCTTGGGCGAGCGCGCCGAATGGGGCGGGCTTGTTCTCGATCGACGGGAACGCATCGACCACGCGCCCGTTGACGGCCCGCTCGATCAGCTTGTCGTCGTCCCGATCGAGCGCATCGCGGAACTCAGGCGAGAGGGTGAGCCGCTTCGAGTGCCGCCGAATCACAGTCTTTTTCGCCATCTCGTCGAAGTCGGTCACCCAGGGACCACTCTCAGCCGCCCGCGACCGCTTCCGGATGGCCTCGACTTCCGTCAGCGTCATCACTTCGAAGTCGCTGGTCCCGTCCGCAAGAGTGACGTGAGAGTAATAGCATTGCGCCTTGCCGCGGTCCTCGCGCCAGTTGATCGCGTGCGAAACCACGCCATCGCGCCAGCCGAATTCGTCGCGCTCACAGACTCGCTCGGCCCGCCACGACTTCACGTCGCCGCTCCGCTTGGCGAGTTCGATCAAGCCCTTGAAATCGACGATCAGCTGGCACTCGACCACACCACGCTTGCGGTTCTCGAATGGGATCAGGTGAGCGCGCCGGCCGTCGGGCTCGAGGCCCATGGCAGAGAGATCGAGCAAGCAGCGGAAGAATGACGGTTGCTCGCACTCGGCGAGTTTCGGCGTTCGGGTCAGCGCAGTGATCGCGATGCGGATGAATCGCTCGGGCGCGAGATGCTTTGGCAGGGCCAGGGCGATCTGGTCCTTCATTTGCTGGCCGAGGAGCATCGACTTGATAGTCGGCGAGGCCTTGGGCGGTTCGGCGAGGGCGGTTGTGCTCATAGTTTAGAAAGAGTTGCCCGTTTGTTATCGCGGTTGGGCGTCCGCTCCATGCCTAGGCTTGCCATGCCGCGCCGGACCCTGCCGTGCCCGGCCTTACCACGCCCCGCCGAACCCGGGCTGACCATGCCTGGAAAATCCGCATTCATCACATGAACGCCCCGGCTAAAAAACCCAAGGCAAACGCGACGATGGCAACCGGGAGCAGAACCCAGAGCGGAAACTTGTAGGGCTGCGGCTCTCGGAGTCGCCCGACCGGCTCGCGGTTGAGAAGAAAACTCATACCTGTGCTTTCGATTTGCGGAGCGTCGCCAGGGACTCGCTGTTCGTTGGCTCCCGCCTGGCCGGCGGCGCCGTCGTCGTCAGGACCTCTTCGAAAACCTGGGGCGCGGACATCGGGGGGACGTCCGGCCACTGAACCGCCAGGAATCTGTTTGCATCGCGCAGCTCGATCCGCATGCCCCTGACGCCAATTGGGTGAACGACTGGCGTCTGCGTCAATTTCAGGGCACGAATTACCGTTTCCTGAGCCTTGCCGGCGTGGCGCGCGATCATGGCCGTGGTCACGTAGGTCGGGATTTTCACGCCAGCGCCTCCGTTGCGGCGGTTTCCGCCAGCTTGGCCTTCAGGGCCCGGAGCCCCTCGGCGATCGACCCCTCGTCGACGACGCATTCGCCGTCCATATGCAGGCACCACCGGGCATCGATTTGGCCCGAGTGGGGATACCAGGTCGCATGAACGCTCAGCGCCTCGACGCCGTGGCGCTCGTGCAGGTCTTTGAGCCGGAGTTTCATCCAGTCGCGAATCGCCATCTCGCACGGATCACTCAGGGGCTCGGTGGTTGGGGCGTGCGCGCTCATTCGGTGCGAAGGTCGATGCCACACTCTGCGCAGCGGGTGATCGTCGGGCCGGCGCCGTAGCCGCGGACGTGGTCGATGGTGAACCGCTCGAGCTCGGCCTCGGGTCCGCAGTCGGGACAGCCTGGGCCGGCGGAGGGCAGGCACTCCTCCGGGGTCAGGAGCGACAACCCCGGGGGATCGTCATCGAAGCAACGCGGCGGCTCGGAGCGGGGGGAGGCCATCACGACGCCACCTCCTTTTTCTTTACCTTGCGGCGGGGCGGCTTGGGGGGTTGGGCCGCCAAATCTTCCCGGACCAACCTCCTCAGATATTGAGACCGGTTCAGGTCCAATTCCTTGGCCCGCTTATTGACCAATGGGAGCAACTCGTGCTCCAGCGCGATCGAGATCGTCTCGTTCATGGGCGGCACGTTACCAACGGTTGAGAACCAGTGTCAACAAAAAAAGTTGATAATCGTTTGTTAACCGGGGATAATTCCAACCGTGAGAAAAACGATGTCCGTCGGCGTTTCAATGACGCCAGAATTGAAGAAGGCCTTATTAACCAGAGCCGTACAGCTCGGCATTAGCCCCTCGAACTATATCCAACAGCTCATTCGAAAAGATTTGGGCCTGCCCACCGTTGGGGTTGCGCCGCTTGCCGAAAAAATGGTTCCGGCGAAGAAGAACAGCGCCTAGCCGAAATCATCCCGTTCCCCCAAACCCCATAACAACCAACCCATAATGGAGATCGCATCCCGCGCCGCCTCAGCCCGCATTCTGTCCAACCTCGCAGCCGAGCAAGGCGACATTCTTGTGCAAAGACTGGCCTACGCAGAAATGTTGCTGGCCGAGGCTACCACGCCGTCCGAGACGGTGAAAGCTTACAAGCTCGCCGAGGCTGCCCGCGTCTATGCCTACAATGTCGGCGCTGCTCCACCGCTCATAAATCGCGCTGTAGTCATTAAGCTCAAGGCCAGGCGCAAGCTGGGGGACTTGATGGACAAGGAGCGGGCGCTACAGCGTTCCGGTCCCGGCGCCTTTTCAAAGTTGTTGCAGCGAGGGAGGAGACTACTCCAGCGGGGAACGGGGGCCTTAAAGCGCAATCCCATTGCGTCCCTGCTCTTCGCAATTCTTTGCGTCATGGTCGGGTTCCTCATCTTTGCGGTCTATTGCGCAATTTGGCAATTTCACATTTCCGTACGGCATCTCCCTGGGGGCTCTCGGATAGAATTTCACCTCGACAGCTATTAGAAGCCGCGCCCCACGCAGCGCCCCAGAGGTTTAGAAGTCGCGTAGTAGGAACGAGTTCCAAAGCACCTAATTAAAACACTCTATCTACTTTCTCGTATAGGAGAAATAGGGTGATTCCGGCACCTTAACGCATGGCAAATCGACGCTAGCCCTACATACACAAGACGTATGGCCGACGTTCCTTGACTTTAGGCCGACGTATGGCAGACGTCGGGATGGCCGAGACTGCGCCCCATTTGCGCCCCAGGCCCGCCAGCACGCGCCCCACGCGCATCAATCATGGCGGCCGGCAGTGGCCGATGTACTATGAGCCGGCCGGCTGGCGGCTGCGGTCGAAGGCGAAGGGGCGCCATGCTGATTTCAGGACGGGGACGCACAATCTGAAGGAGGCGACGAAGCGCGCCCGCGAATTCCTCGATCGCCGCGCGGATGATCCGATCCACAGCCGCAAGGGTGGGGGAACACTCGCCGCTCTGGCGCAGGTCTACATGGAGACGCCCAAGCGGACGAAGAAGGAATGCGCGGAGAACAATATTTCGCGGCTGCGGGTGATCTGCAAAACGATCGGGCGGGACTTCGACACGGTGACGTGCCGGGAGATCGAGCCGGAGTTCTGGCAACGCTATCAGCGGACGATGATGGAGAAGGCGGGGCGGAAATTCGACCTCGTCACCCGCTACCGGGAAAACATCAGCATCAACGCGGCAGTCCGTTCGGCCCGGTGCCTATTCCTTCGCACCCTGCTGCCGGCCTACCGTCGCGCAGGGCTCGACGTGCGCGCCGATGCCGGCCAGGCAAGCACGCTGCCTGTGCCGTATCTGCCGCCGAGCGCGGTGGATGACGCAGCTGTGGTGGATGCCTGGGCGAGCCTCGATGAAACTGACCACCTTTGGTTGGTGATCGGACTGGCGCGATTCGCCGGGTTGAGGTGCGCGGAGATCAGTGCGCTGCGCGGATCTTGGATCGAGGAGCAGGCCGGCGTGGTCTCGATCGCGCTGCGGGACCGGCCCGAAGAGAGCTGGTGGACGAAAACCGGGCGCCCCTACCGGGCCCAAGTCATCGAGCCGCGGCTTGCCGAGTGGCTCAGGACCGCCGCCAGGAATCCGGACGAACTCGTGGTCCCCGATCCTGGGGATGGATCGATCAGCCGGCGCTGCTGGTTTAGCTACGTGCCGCAGCGGTGGCTTAGGGACGTGGCCGGAGTGAGGGCAGGGAAACCGCTACACCGTCTCCGCGGGCTCTATGCTGACCACGTGGCCCAGCTCACTGCCGATGCGGTGGCGGCCCGGCTCGCGGGCGTCGAGGCCGCTCGGGCGAATCTCGGGCACACCACCAGCGCGGTGACGGAGGCGCATTACCTCACTCCTCACTAGTATCCGATCCTCAAATTTGACCCGAGAAATGCTGCGGTCGCCGTAGCCAGCGGATCTCCAGAGTTGCCAATGTAAATCGTCGAGCCGCCCAGGTTCACGAAGGTTCCAAAGTTCTTTGCTGGCGCGCTCGGATACCAGGAGACGTTATTGCGCACCACGGCGAGCGTGACATTGACCAGGGCGATGGCCGGCCAGGACGCGTAGAGCGTCCCATAAATGGAATCATACTGCGCAGTGTAAAGGAATGTATTGCCCTCGATGACGTATCGCGTGTAAAAAGCCCCGAGCCCTCCGCTGGGCCCATAGATGGAGACATTGCCCGCATCGGTAAAGAGATTGTCCTTGATGGTAATGTTCGCCGAGCCATTGGGATTATCCGCCCACATCTGAATGCCGATGGCTTCGCCTGGCACACCGGGTTTCTTTGTGATCTTGCCAATTTGATTGTTGGCGACCAGGCACGGCATGACGACTTCATCAATCGAAATCCCCAGGCTCGATGTTTTAGCATCTGGACTGTATCGGATGTCCTTCACAATGTTCCCGGTGCAAATGTAATTCCCGAGCGACTGCGGGTTGAAGTTGGCCAGCTCGATTCCGATGTTCATGGCACGCTCGATCTGGTTGCCCATGACGATCCCCGAGCTTGCCACAGTGAGGGAGATCCCAAACTGACAATCCTCGCACACATTGTCGGTGACCCGCGTGGCGAAGCCAGATCCCGTGATCGGGTTGATGATCTCGATCCCATGTCGATCAACGTGCCGGCAGATGTTTCTGGCTATCGATGGGCGCATGATTTTAGCGCCGATGTAGATGGCATTTCCATGGCCGAAGTATGGATTGCGGGTGAAGGCAAACCCCTCGGTCAAGTCGCTGGTAAAATCGATGGATGGGCCGCCCGACGTATCCGAAACCCGGAACGTGTTCGCACTGAGTCCCGAGGCGATCACATAGTAAAACTTCTCCGCTCCGGCGCCGGAGGGCGGAGTGACGATAATGCCCGTGCCGCCGACAATCCAATTGAACCAAATGGCATCGTTGACCTTCAGTCCATGGGCTTGGGAGGTGAACAAATCATCGCTCGCCGTTCCCGTGACCGCGAATCGACCCATCGTCGAATGGTTCTCGCGCGCCTGGCAGCAGGCGAACCCGGACGCGTCGGCAGTAATGTTGACCTCTGCCCCGCCCGGAGTTTCGGAAACCTTGAATTGAGTGGCAGTTAATCCGCCGGCGATCACATAATAATCCTCGTGCTTGTTGATCAGCAGCGGTGCTCCCCCGCCGGACCCCCCGCCAAGAAGGTTTGGGAAAGACACTTGCCGGCCGGCAGTCAAACCGTGGGGAGTTGCCGTCGTGATGAGATTTGTCGCCGCTGATATCGTGATGCTAAACTCGGAGCCGAGCGAGCGCCCTTCGATCACGTTTCCTTCCACGATCACCGCCTCGACCTCGTAGTGCAGATAAATGCCGCTCCCGCAGAATGAGTGGATGTAATTGTTGTGGATGCGCCCGCGGGCGGCGACGCACGTGCCTTCACCCGCAGCAAACAGGATACCGACGCCAACGTGGTGGATCACGCAATCCTCGATGCAGAATCCGCTCAGATCGAAATCCAGTCCACTGCCGACATAGGCACCGTACATGGTCACGCCCGCGTCCATGTAATATATATTGAACATGGACGTGTCGCTCGTGAGCGGGTGATCGGTCGTCAACTCGAGGCCGGAAATCTGACAATCGGTGGCACGGATATCGATCACCCCGCGGGCGCCTCCAGCGAGATGAGGGAACCGCAGGACCGCGCGATTCCCGGTCGCGTCGCGGATCGAGAAGAGCCGCGTTCCCGGCACTGTCAATGCGAGGCCAACCTGGGGGATCGATGGAGTCCATGGGTCACCAAATCCCGGTGTTGGAGTCAGCGTGATTGTGCCGACAATCCCGATGTCTCCGCCGCGCAAGACCGCTGCCTTTAGTTCCGCGTCGGTCCGGCAAATGTTCCCTGGACTGAGCCTTACCCAGGCCCCCGCAGTCAATGCCGTGGCAACCCACTGAGAGTTGTCGTCGCGCTGGATGCCGAGCTGCCCGACATACGCAGGCACTGTCGCTGCGCGGGCCGTTGCATCAGCGAAGGTCGCATTGCCGCCGGTTCCGGGGATATCTCCGCCCATCATCACCAACTCGCGGACATAGGCCTGGTCGTATGTTGTTGGCTGGCCATCGGCATCATACCCGACGAGCGCATTGGGCACCGGCACCAGCGGGTCGAGCGGAGTCGATAACTCGTCAACGCGGAACGTGCGATCGACCGAGCGGTCGAGTTGCTGGATCTGGAATGTCGCGCGGTCGACGGTCTTCTCGTGCGTCTGGGCGAGGAACCTGCCGCCCTCGGGATAAACAGTGGGCTGCGTCAGTGGGACCTCCCGGTAAATCGCCACCGTGCTCGTTGTTGGCGCGGCCTCGTCCAGCACCACCGCAGCTCCGGGCGGCAGGTGGACCTCGAACAGGGCCGGGTCGAGCTTGAGCGTCACGCCGTCCTGGTCGGTGATGGCAACCTGGATGTCGGCGGGATGGTGGAACGGGAATGGGATCGGGTAGGCGATGGCGGCCTCACCGTTCCCTGAGTAGTCGATGCGCGATTCGGTTGTTTCGACGGCCATGGTAATGGGGGGAAATTGAACGGTTTCTTGGCAAGGCTTATTTTGAAGCGGCGGCGCGGACAGCCGCCGCCTTGACCTCGGCTTCTTTCTTCAACTTCTTCGCGACCTCTTTCGCCTCCTTCAAGTCTTCTGGAATCGCCTCCTGCTTCGCCTCTTCCACATCCTTCTCTTCCTTCCGTTCCTTCCGCAACTGCTTCGCCCCGGCTTCCCCCTCGGTTTCGACCATGGCGTCAAGCGTGCGGAACAGGTCGGTGGCAACGTGCGCCACCGATGCCATGGCGGCGATCCGGTCGTCTGCCATCGCCATCCCGCTCATGAGCGACTCGACCTTCCTGATCGTCTCCTCGATTGGCTCGCCACTCTCGATTGCCTTGGGCAGGCTATGAATTGCCTCGGCAGCATCGACCAGACCCGAGAGCAGTGATCCCTCTGGCGCGAATTGCCCGGTCGCTTTTGCCGCCGCCAATTCGATTGCCTCCCCGAGGATCGGCAGTCCCTGAAGCGGGCCCGTGAGCGCCGCAAATGCGAGCCGCTTCGGCGACCAGTTCTTTTCGTCGAACCACTCTTCGTCGTCGTCGTCCCGAATATCCCGAAAGATGTTCCGGATGATTTGGGCAGCCAGGCCACCCACTCCCCAGGTCAGCGCGAGCACCTTGGCCGCCTGGGCTGGATTCTTCCAATCGGCGGCGGCCCACGCTGCCATGGCCAATTTCTGGCGCGCCTCGGAGGCAAACGCCCAACTGGCGCGGAAGATCGGATTGGTCGAGGTAGCCTCGAGGATGCTGCGTTGTGCCGCGCGTGTCGGTTGAGCCACCCGGTCAGTCGCTGCCTCCGCGGCAGAGTGGGCATAGGAATCCGCTGCGGCGCCATAGATCCCCTGCTTCTCCGCCTGGCCGTGATGGTAATCGAAGAGGATCGCATACGTCCCGGCGGTAAAGAGCGCGTCCGCGCCGGAGATAAGCCGCCCCATGCGGGCGACCTCGTGCCTGAGCCGTGAGGGCTCGCCCGCTTCCAACCCCATCATCCCCTCGCGCACCACTGCCGGCATCGTCGCCAGGCGCCGCTGGATATAAGGCGAACGCAGAGCGGCTCCCCACTCGAGGTTTCCTGTCATCAATTTCCCGAATCGCGCAAGGTATGCCGGCAGCGGCATTTGGACCGACGCTGCGGCGAGCTGCGTCGACTGGATCATCAGCGTCGATGCCCGCCCGATGAGCGCCGCACCGCTGGCCCGCCGGACCATCCGGTTGAGCGAATTGTTGATTTCAAGATGCGCCTGTGCATCGCGCGTCCCGCCCTCGGTGAAGTAATTGACCCACCCGCGCAACACGCTCTTTGCCTGCTCCCCGCCCTTTGCTTCGACGCTGTTGCCCACGCCGCGGTCGTTCAGCAGCGCGGACATCTCAGGCGCCAGCCCACCGTACGCCCGCCAATGGATCATTTGTTTCCGGTGCCCGATGAATAACTGCAGGGCATCCTTAAAGTCCGGCTCGGCGACCGCCGTTTGCGACCTGGTCCGCAGACTGCCAGGCGTGAGGCTGGACCCAGCCGGTTGCGTCATGCCGCTGACCGGGTCGACCATCTGCCCCTCTTTCGCGAACGCCGGAGTCACCGAAAGCGGCGAGTAATTCGCATGCTGCGGCAGGTTCACCCCGTGCCGCTCGCGGAAGAGCGGGTTGAGCGTCTCCCACTCGTCGGCGTATTCGTTCGAGAGGTAATCGCGCACCGCCTTCGCCTCGTCGCTCAGTTGCTTCTCGATCGAATCGACCCACGCCTGGTCGTAATGCCACTCACCAGTCGGCTGGCCGTTCTCATCGATCTTCCCCTCCATATGCCGGCGACCGTCCGGCTGCCGCCACATCATCGTCGCCTGGATTGCCTCGAGCGGGGACATCTTGCCCGCGCGACCGCCATCGAGCGTGCGCTGAGACAATTCCCACCGCAGCCGCTCGCCCCGGTAAACACTGCCGCCAGCCAGGCGGGTAAATAGATCCTGGAGCGCATCCGCCATTCCCTGCTCCTCGTCCGCCTTCTGATTCGAGGCCGTGCTCTCTTCCTCGAGAAGCCGCTTGCCGACCGTCGAGTCTTTCCCAAATGCGAAATTCATCACCTGCTCGAACGAGGAGAGATTGAGTGCCCACTTTTTAAGCATTCCGAGGAACCCGTTTTGCCGGTCAAATTCCTCTTTCCGTTCGCTGAGTGGCCCGAGCCCGCCGGTATCGGTGCGCAGTGAAGCACGTTCCGTAGCGCGCCGCTCCCGTTGCCTGACCTTGTGTGCAGTCCACGCGAGCAGCCCGTCAGCGAGCGTCTTGTGGGCGGCATCGACCGCTTCCGCCATGCGCGCTGCGTCCGCGTTCTTCCAGTCGCCGAGCAGTTGAGTCAGTTCCACCTGCCGCTCGATCATCGCCTCTTGCTCTGGCGTGATCGTGCCATCGGCCAACCCCTGGGCGAGTTGCGTCGCGAGATCAGAGACACGGCCTGCCACCTGATCCGCCGTCATCCCCTGCACATCGCGCAGCGCGTCGAACAGAGCATGCACGTCAGCGCCGGCCTTGCCCGCCGGCTTCTTCCCTGCCTCCTTCTTCGGCTTTGCCCGCTCGAATATCTTCGCGAGTTCCTCGGTGTATTCCTTGCGCAGGTGTTGCTCGAGCACCTTGTCGAGCTTCTCGACGCGGGTGCGCAGCGCCTCTTCCCGCGCCTCGTTCGTCGTCGCTTTCGCCACCGAATAGAACCCGCCCACCTTGCCGCGGACCTCCGGCGGAAACTGCATCAGGATGGCATCGAGCGTCGCCAGCGCCCGCATCACTTCTCCCTTCTCCCGGCCGGCTTGTTTGCGCGGCAGTGCCGCCCGCTGCTTCGCCGCCCACTCTCGCGTCTCGGTCGCCGCCGTGCGCTTCGCCTCGGCCACTTCCGCCTTCGCCTCAGTCAGCGCCTTTGCCATCCGCCCGGCCTGTGCCAGTTCCTCGCGAATCCCATCCCACAAGGCATCGGGAGTCGGTTCAGCAATCAGACCCGCTTCAAATGCCTCCTGGGCCGCAGTGTCCGGCCCTTCGGTGCCGCCGCCAAATAGCCAGGACGGCAGCCCTTGGGCCCCGTCGTATTCCCCCCGAAAATCTCTCCCGGCTTTCCGGGCCGCGCTCTTGGAAAGCAACGTGCCGCGGAAAAATTTCTCCCCTGGTTTCTTGACCAGAAAGCGTGAGATCAGCGGGCCATTCTGCGCCTGCGCCAACTCGGGTTGACTCAGAATCCCACCGAGCCGGTTTTCGATCTCCCCGACCAATTCATCCTCCCGCGCCTTGCGCCGCTCGATCCGCTCACGCTCGATCTCCGCGACACGCAACGCGCCAATCGTCGAATCATTCTCGCGCATCGCCCGCGCCATGCCGGCGACCTGTTCCTGCGCCCGCTGGAACATCCGTTGGCGCTCTTTCGGCGGGAGTCCTTTTGCCTGAAGCTGCGGGGCCAGGCGCTCGAGGTAATCCGCGGAGGCGATGGAGAAACTGGTTATTGGCGCTTCCGGAGTCCACCCGTCTTTCCATCTTTGGATGAATCCGGCAAGTTTGCCGATTTTTGCGCCCTCCATCATGACGGCGGCTCTTTTCCCGCTGTCATCTTCCATGTCCAACGCCGCCTCGCCACCGCTCTCAACCAGCAAATCGGCGAGGCGCGCTTTTTGTGCGGCAGTGATACCGTTCCGGCCATGTAAGGTAATCGCTCCGCTCTTGTCGATGCGCACGGCTCCCATCGCCATAAATTCCACCATCGGCATCCATGTCTCCTTGTAGTCGGGCATTCCCTTCCACTCGATCTCCCTGTGATCGGTGCTCCGTTGACCCTTCATCCAATCCCGTTCGCCGTTCTTGGGGACGAAGTAGTCACCCTTGCGAACATATCCGGCATCGGCTCTGCCGGTGAAGTCTAGCAGCCTTCCATCAGGTAAAATATAGCCCGCTTCCGCAATGTCTCGAGTCAGGCCAAACCGCTCAACGGCGGAGGCAAATGCCTCTTGTGGGGGGATGGTATTTTCTGGCCGAGCCGCGAGGGAGAACGCCCTCCCGCCCTTGGCCGGCGCTATCGAGAAAGCCGCGCCGCCGCGTGCGACCACATCCGCTGCCTCCGCGGCCGCCGGGCCCCCGGCTTCGACCACGGCCTCATTGTGCGCCCGCTGCTCGTCCAGCCCAAGGAGCTTGTCCACGAACTGCGTGTAGTCGTCTCCTTCGAACAGCTTCCCCTCCCTCCGCGCTTTGCTCACGACCGCCGCCGCGCGGAACATCTGGCCGAAATAGTCGCGGGCCGCCCGCAGGAACGCGCGGAATTTCCCGAGCGCAGTCACCTCCTCTGGCTTGGTGGCGCGCCTGATTGCCTCATCAACCCCGCGGGTGATGGCGCCAGCAGGCAGTCGCCCCCCGTCCTTGCGACGTCCCAGGACGTCCGCGACGACCAGTTCCGACACCGTCTCCCGCAGTTCGGTCGCGGTCCCCTCGCCTCGAGCGACTCGCTGCACCCGCTCGCGAAAGGACCGGTCTTCCGCCGTGCGCGCCCTGGCCGGATCAAATAGCTGCGCCGCATCGGCAACGAACATTTTTGCCTCCTGCTCAGTGATCGTCCCGCGCGCCATGCCGGCACGCAGCATCGCCTCCGCCCGCTCATGCACCTGGGTCAGAACACCACGCGAGCCGGCATGTTGGCGGGTCGTCAGTGAAACGACCAAGTCGTTCACATCGCCAGCCATCCGCTGCCGCAGTTCATACTCGTTTTCCCCCAGGATTACCGCCGCCGCGGCCCGCTCTCCCTCCGGGCGCATCGCCATCTCCTGGTGCAAATTCGCCAGCGACTCAGCGTCGAATGTCACCACCCGCGCCGACCCGCCAGGCCGCACTGCAGTGACCCCTTCCTCTGTCGCGACCACCACGTCCCCGGTGAATTGCTGGCGCGATTCCCGGTCCTTCGCCGCCACGTCGCCGGCGGCAAACGATTCTGCCAATTCCACCATGGCGTCCGCTTCCTGCTGCGCCCGGACCATCCGCAGATCATCGACCAGCACGCGCGCCGCGTCCGCACTCTCGACCTTCGTCCGAGTCCCGTCATTGAGCACCACCTCCCACCCTTCCGGGGTTCGCTCGACAGCGGCCACGCCTCCCTCCGTGAATGACCGCTGCTGATCCTCCGCTGCCGTGCGAATCTCTTCGGCCAGCGCCTTCGAGTCTTGGGGTTTCCGGGTTTTCAGCCCCTCCATCCATGCGGTTTTAATTTCCTCGGGAGTCGTCGCCACCACCAGTTTATCCGTCGCTTCAGGCGTGAACCCCGCCCGTTTCGCCTCCGCAGCCCGCCGCACTCTCGGCATGTCCCCCATGCCGCCCAACGCGAAGACGATCGAGACCGCAAGCGTCGCCGGGTCAGTGACCGTTTCCTGTAGCTGCGCGATCACTTCGGCATCAGGAACAGGCGCCCCGAGCGCGTTCGCCGCATCTTGGACGATCGCCGGAATCGCTTGTTGAATAACCTCCTGACCCCATTGCTCGGTTGCCTCAACCGCGACGCCCGCAGCCAGGCGTTTGGCTATCGCAGATTCCGCAAGCCCTCCGATGATGGCGCGTTGAACGCCACCCAGCGGCCCCTTCGCGAGCCCGAAAGTTGCTTTCTCGATCGCTCCCATCGCCACGCCGGCAGTCGGTGCCAGCCGCGCCGCCCACTTCTCTGCTTCGGCCTCATCAACTCCGGCCTTGAGCGAATCCCGGCGAATCGCATCAAACGCATCATTTTCGAACTGACCGACGAGCGCCCAAGGAGTAGCCGCGCCGGCCACGATCACGCTCGGGATAGACCCCGCAACCGCCAGAGCCGAGCGATCCAACCATCCTCCACCTTCCCGCGCAATCGGTGCGATGTTCTCTTGCCGCAGATTCCTCAGGCGATTGACGACCCCTTTGTATCGATTCTCCTTCGCGAGTTCCTCGCTCGTTTTGGCATCACCGCCTCCTGTGACTCCCGTGACTGTAAGCCCCGAAATAATCGCATCCATCCCGCGATTTGCCGCCATCGCCGCCCGCGCAAAAATTCCTTCCTGCTTCTCCGGTGGGAGTAGTTTCGCCCGGGCCGCCACCGCGCCCAGGATGGCGTCTACTTCCTCCCGTGGCCGCTCGATCAGACGTTCCGCGAGTGGACCATATTCCGCAGGCAGAGGATCAACGTCGCCAGCCAGGAACCGCCACACGAGGTTGACCTCGTCACGCATCAGCGGTGTTATGCCCTCGCGCGCTTTGCTGACGGCCGCGAGGTAATCAGCTTGGTACTTGCCGGCCGCGAACATATCGTAGCCAGGCAGTTTTTGCGCCTCCTCCTGCCACTTGAGAAATGACGGCCGCTGATCGGGGGCCATGTCCATCCCTTCGAACGCCGCCGCCCGCTGCGCCGCCTGTTCGATCGACTGGTAAAGAGCCCGTGTGTCCTTCCCCTTCTGTAGCCACGCCTTCGTTTCCACGTGGAACGCCGCATCGTCCCCCTTCCCGCGCCCGTTGTAGAGTTTCGCCGCCAGGCCATCGCGCAACAATTCATAATCTCGTTCCGCCGTCTCTGGATCGACCGCCGGCATCATGTGCCGGATGAAACTCCGGTTCTGAAGGTCGCGCTTCCGGGTCTCTTTTTCCGGCCCGTCGGACATCTCGACCGTCGGCAGTGCCGTGCCGGCCGCCGCCGCGTCGAAGTCATCGAAGATCGCCTCTACCTGCTGGCGTTCTGCCAACGCCGCCCGCTGCTCGTCGGCCGAGAATGGCCGCGGGAAATGCTCCCGGAAGTTCCTGTATTCATTGAGCTTCGCAGCAAACAGAGGCTTATCTTCCACGGGCGCCGCGTCGAAGTGAGCGGAAAGCGTTTCCGCGTCCTCGTCGGAGAGCAACCCGATCGGAGTCTTGATGAACAGCAAGCTCATTCCGAAAACGGCGGAAGGAGTGAATCACCGATCTCTCCAGCACCCTCAGGCAGCGGGATCGTGCGCATCTGGTTTCGCCGCGCCTGATCCTCAGCCCCCTCAATCTCGCGTTCCTTCTTCGTCTTCGGCTTGAGCTTCGGCGGTTCAACCCCAGGAGGCACGCTTGCCACCGGCTCGACCATGCCCGGCGTGAGCCGCCTTTTGATCGCCTCGAAGTCAACGCCGGCCGGCGGTGTCGCGGGTGCCGGTTTCTTCATCAGAGCATCGACATCCTTCGGCAGAAGCGCGGCATTGGTCGCCTTGAGCATCTCGTTTTTCGCCTCTGGGAATGTCGCCTCCGGATGATCCTTCAACCACTGGTCCATGTGCAGTTGAGCCCTCCCGTAATTGAGCCGAGCGGCGTCACGGCCAGGAGGATTCTCGACCTCCTTCATTTTCACGACATAAGTCCCCGTCGCGGCGTCGTAGACCTTGTCGCCAGTATACCCGGCCTCATCGGGCGCATACGGCACCTTCTTGGTGATCCCACCGACCCGCATGTCATTGAACCGGCCATCGTTATACCACGACTTGAGCGTGTCCCCAATGAAGTCTTTCACTGGCGCCGCAGCCTTCGGGCCGCCCTCGCCAGTGTATTTGCGGTTCAGTGGCTCCGTCACCTCGCCGCGGAGTCCTTCCGGTAGCAGCACCTTGATCCGACTGTGAAGCCGCGCGTACTCGTCGTCCGCTTTCGGGTCACCCCGCTTGCCCTTGAATTTGTCCGACTCCTCAAGCAGCGCCGCGTAATTTTTCGCCACTCCATCCTCGGAGAAATTCTCCGCCTTCCATTTCGCGTTCTGAACCTGCTTGAGCAGTTCCTTTTGATGACCAAGCGCCGCATCAGAGAGCCGCCCCGCCGCGATCTTCTCGATGTCCTGATCAGTCATCTTCGGCGCGTCAGGCCCCGCCAAGGCGTCCGCGATCTCGTCGCTGGCCGAGCGCGTCCACACTCCCTTGACCTCGCGGGCCGCGCTCTGGCCGTGCCGCCATGCTGAGTATCCAACTGGATCCTCCGGAGGTTGCTGGTTCTCCTTCAACCACGTGTCAGGATCCGCCGCAGCCTCCATCCTCGTCTGGTTGACCTGTCGTTGCTCCTGCTTCGCCTTGGCAACCTCTTTGGTGTGCGCTTTCTGTTTTGCCCCGACTCCCTTGCTGATCAGCCCCTTGCTTACTGCCTCGTCGGTCTGCGCGTCCGCAGCCTCCGGGTTCCCAGCCTCCGCGAACGTCTGCCGGCGCACGTCGAATTCGAGTGCCTCGCTCTCTCGAGAGCGCGCGAAGGCAGCCTGCATCGTCTCGCGCACGGTGTAGGATTTCCACCGGATCCATTTCTGATTGATCTCCTCGTGCGCGTCAGGCGACAAGTCCTTGGTCAGGATTTGTTTCTGGAACGCGTCCGCCTGCTCCGAGGCGAGTTTCACCCACTTGGTGTCATCCGGCTCACTGGCGACTTTCTCGGCGATTTCCTGCGTCCCCTCGATCATGCGGTTCTCCGCCTCCATCACGCGCCGGTTATTTACCGAGCGCGCCATCTCCGCAGCCATCTTGTCGATTGCGCCGGCGCCCTTCTGCAATCCCTCGCCGAGTTGCGCCCCGCCTATCCCTTCCACAATGAATCCCTTCGGGTCGATCTTCGTCGGCTTGCTTGCTGCTACCAGTTCGCCAAGGTCCACCCGGAACCCGCGGGCCCCTGCATCCATCTGCGGCACCGGCGGAGCTTTGAGCATCCGCTCACGGTCAACTGTGTAAATCTTTGGCATGGGTCAGAGTATCGCCTGGCCGTATGACGCCGACTTGCGCGGCGTCCGGCGATACAGGTTGTAGCCACTTTCCAATCCGCTGCCGACATCGCCGAGCAGCGAGCCGACCGCAGCCGAACGGCGACCGGCCGCCCCCGCCCGCTCAGAATAAAGGTCCAATTGCGCCTGCGTTTGGCCAGCGGCTGCCTGCGCCCGTGCCGCCGCCCCGCCGGCCAGCGCGCCGATCCCCGAAATTCCTGCCAGCGTCCCCTGGGTGCGCTGCATGGCGGCCTCGCGGAAAAGCGATCGCCGGGAAATTTCATCCTGGTATCGGAACTCGTCCGCCATCCGTTGTTCTTCCTCTGCACTCGAGGCAAGGAGTTGGAGCGGCGAACCAGTCGTATCGACAAACCCGGATTTCGCGATCTGCGCCCGCTGGATTGACATTGCCCGCGCCATCGCCTCCCGCCCTCGCCGGGTGTTCTCCATGCTCACCCGCGTTCCCACCTCCGCCTGCTGTTCGAGCGCCGTCGCATTGGCCACCGCCGCCTGCCTATCTTTGTCCGCCAGGCTCTGGTTGATCATCGCCTGCATCGACGCCACCTCCCCTTGCTGCTTTAACGCCTGCGTCTGCGCCTGCGCATTGGCCAGGGCGATCGCCTCCTGCGCGGCCGCCGCGCGCGTGCTCGCCGAATAGGATACGCCCGCACCGACTGCCCCCATGACAAGGGCGGCGATACCAAGCACAGTCTCAACGCCCATCAGTCGATCCTCCTCATCATCGTGATCATCCCCTCGGCCGCCCGCTTGTAGCCGGCATGCCGCTCGAGCACTCTCGCAATCGACCGAATCGTGTGCGCGATCAAAAGCCCGTGATTCCCGCGGAGTCTCAGGGTTTCCGCAATCGTCTCCTCAGCCATGCTCAGCGCACGCGTCGCCAGAACAGGCCCAATCCCAGGCTTGGTGCAGGGGAACTCAAGGAAAGCCACACCAATGCCGTACGATTCATAACACCAGAGCGCGGCAACCGGCTCGTCGTTCAGTTCGACGACTAATCCCAATGGCGGCAGCAATGTTTCGGCAAATACCCTCCTGTTCCCACGCGCCCTCCACCAGTCGGAAATCGTCTGGAAGTCGCCCGCCTTGCTCGCGTAAGGACGCACCTGCAACACGTCTGTTGGTGCCATCTCAGCTTCCATAGATGTTCACGTTGGGAATCAACCCCAGAATATTCAAGGCCAATGGACCGCGCGATTTCACGATGATCGTCAATTCATCGCGCAGCCGGCCGGCGGCTTGTTGCCGCACGAACCCAGAAAATGGCGGCGGCGGAAAGTCCTGGTCTTGCGGTGCCGACCGAAAGGGGAGCACGTAAAATGGCTCTTCCGGACCGTCCGCATATTGGCACCCGGACGACTTGTACAAGCGGATGGCGAAAATCGGGACCGTCATCTTCCGGCCTTGTGCGGTGCCGTCTTGGAGCGGAAAATCGAGCGGCATCGGTTGCACCTCCGCTTCGCACGCCAGTCCGGCAGCCGCGAACGTCGACGGCGCCTCGAGCATGATCTGGCCGGCCGCGACCACCTCGCGCGTGTGCTCGCCGCCATCGGTGACCACCTCGACCATCTCTCCATTCAGGTGATCCAATCCGCCGAGCGATGTCATCGGATCCACCCCCTTCGCCACTACCGCGGCGTCGATGTGGAACACCGGATCAGTCCCGGCGTGCAGTCGGTCCCAGTGAGCGGAATCAAACCGCTCGATCCGCCGCGTCTCGACCCCGCCAACCGTCCGCCTCACCACGATCCACACCTCATCCGCCGCCCGGTTGTCGCCGTAGACGACTGAAACCGACTCGACAAATCCCGCCGTCGGATGCACCGCCCAGGCGACGACCTGTTCTGTCCGCTGATATGTGCAGCTTAAAAGCTGGCCGTCATTGTTCACCGCCCACAGGATCTGGTCAGGATTCTGAGCATACGCGACCCGCCGCAGCCCGCTCCGCGTCAGGTGCCCGACCAGTTTGCTCACGTCCGGCGCCACATAGTTCTGCTCTTCGAACTGGTAGACATATTCCGCCAGCACCTGGCCGCCGCGCTGGATGAACAGAACGACCGACCCGGCCATCAGCGCCTGGAATGGTTCTGACCCGTAGCGGCTGCGGCGCTCGACCACCGCATTGTCCGGTTTCAATCCCTCGTCCCCGCTATCCAGCAACCACTCCTCGGCTTGCGTCCCGATGATCATTCCGCGCTGCGAGGCCAGCCAGAGGATCGGATTCGCCTCCTGCGCCCGGATCTGAATCGTGATCGGACTGTCCGCCTGCACTCCACGGCGAAAGTTTAAAAAATCATCGACCACGCTCCCCCAAAGTTTTTGTGGTTCGGTGCGCGTGCCGGCGAACCAGAGTCGCCCGTCACTGTGCAGGCAGACCGCCCGCGGAAACCCGCGCTCGTTCGACCAGGCGCCCTCACTCCAGTTGTTCGTCAGCTCGGTCGAATGCGCGGCACTGATGATGTCCACCGTGGCAGTCTTGGGCGTTGTCACCGCGGTGATCTTTACCAACCCGAGAACCAGTGACTCCACCGACTCGAGGACGAACCGTGGCTTGGCCACCCCGGCGGCGGCGCTCGCGCTGATCCCGGTCGCGCGCAGCCGCAAGATCGTTTCCTGCTCGACAATCGCTGATGCCGTCAGGTTCCGGTCGTTGACCCCGGTCCACTTATGGATCGGTTCCCATGTCCCCGCCGCCGTCTTTTCCTCGATGTAGACCGCTCCCTGCCAGATCCCCGTTGTCAGAAAGTCCCACCGCCCCTTCACCCTCAATTCGCTGGATGTCTTGTTTTGCGCAGGCCCTGCCGCCGGATCAAAAAGCAATTCTGCCGAGAGCGTGTCCCGAAAGTGACCCACCTCCCAAAAGCTGCCGACATGCCCGGCCGTGAATGTATCGGCGCTCGCCGTCAACGTCCGTCCAATCCCTGTCGTGTGCGAGAGTGCAACCGTCGTCGGCGAAACATTCTCATCGAGCATCGGCGGCCACTTGATGACGCTCGCCAGTTCCGGCAATGGCGCCACCACATCCCGCTTTTTCAACATCGATGCCGGCACCGGCGCCTTGGCAAATCCTGGCCCGCTGAGCGAAATCGTGGCATACCCTGACTGGACGACATTCCAACTGTAAAGCTCGAGCATGTACGCCTGCCCGCCGGTCAACGCCTTGTCGATAAACGCCGACTCGGTCGCAAAGGTTGCCACGCCCCCGACATACACCTCGTCCAGATACAGAGTGGCCCCCTCATTCGCCTGAAAATAGATCCGCCAGGTGCCGGTCGTCGGAACCGTCAGGACCCCAGTGACCCGCCGCATCCATGAGCCCGTGGCCCCCGGCACTGCCGGCAGCGCCAGGCTTGTCACGTCCGCCGCGCTCGTGGGTGTCTTGAAAAACGCCTCCTGAGTCCGCACCGCCATTACCGCCGCCGAGGTGCTCGGAAACGTCCCGGTCCACGGCATCCACCACTCCATGTACGCCCTGCCCGCCTCGCCTGGAATCGTCGGTGCAGCCGCCGTCGATAAGTCAGCGAACAAATCAGTCAGCCTCCAATCCGTATCCGAATAGCGGATCAACCGCTGCGGCCAATGTCCCTCGTGCGTCAGGAACATCAGATCATTGACCTGTCCATGCTGAATCCCATCCAGGTCGAGCTCGAGCCACGGCGTGGCAACCGGCGCGCCGCTCAGCGCGGAGCCGTCCCCGCGCCAAAACCGCATCGTCTGCGGGCCAAGCTCAAGTTGGAATTTCGTCGAGGCAGAGAAGTTGAAAGGAATTAATCTGCATTGCTTGTCGGGCATCGCCGCCATCCCGACATGCAGTAAGGGCGGTCGGCGAAACACGCCACCAAGGACGGATGGGATGAAGTTCCTTAACCGGGCGCATGCCTTCCGAAGATTCTCCAAATCCACGCGGCCAGCCAAGACCGGGTTGACCTCTCCAACATTGAAAGCGTTTAAAAGCAGTTTGATGGCAGTTCACGTTTGTGTTAAAAAGACGGACCCAGAAGCCGCGTCAACGGCCGCTGGGTCCTAACCCAATCCGTAGTATGAATACGAATCAGGCTGGCAGCTTTCTGCCACAGTTCAGCGAAAAGGACAAACGCCGCTTCTGGAAGAAGGTGGAGAAGCGAGGAAAGGACGAGTGTTGGTTCTGGAGGGGCACCAAAGACGGCAATGGATATGGATTGTTTTTCATTAATGGGAGAAACCACCTCGCCCACCGCGTCAGTTGGACAATCCATTTTGGGGAGATTCCCCCAAAGATTTGCGCTTGTCACCGCTGTGACCAGCCGCCGTGTGTCAACCCGTCTTGTATTTTCCTTGGCACACGAGCCGAAAACAACGCTGATTGCATCCGAAAGGGCAGAATGCGGCATGCTTGCGGCGAAAGAAGTGGGCCCCGCATGCATCCGGAGACCAGACAGAGAGGAGAGCGCCACTACAGAGCGATCCTCACCGAAACCAAAGTGCGTGAAATCCGTCGTTTGTATGCGTCGGGTCTGGCACGGAGAAACATTGCAGCCCTGTTCGGGATCAGCCAAGGGTGCGTAACCAACGTCGTATCTCGCAAAACGTGGCGGCATATCTTGTGAGCTCGGGTCCATTAGCTGGGTAGTTGAATATTTGAGCCACCGAAGCCCACAAGCCCCTCTGCCACGGGCACTCCATCCACCGTCACAACGGAGGGGCGGGCTGTCGAGGCAAGGCAGGTGAGGCTGGTTCCAGGCTTCTGCCAGATGATGTTTCGCCCAACCTCGACGGTGGTGTCCTCGACGTAGACCGCCAGATGACTGCCGGAGTTCTCCAGATTGCGGAATGTGTTCCCAACGACCTCATTGAGCCCGCGTCCCCTGGGGGCCGATGAGCGCACAAGGCGGACGTAGCAGTGGCCAGCGTTCTCCAGATTGCACCCGCGAATCGATGACCGCTCACTGTCCGAGACCCAGATCCCCCGAGCCTCATCGGGAAAGTCGCAAGAGACGTTCGCCAGCCGCGTATTGCGAACCATCGAATCCCTCGCTCCATCGACCGAGATCCCAACCACGAAAGATGGACCTGTGATATTCTCGACCTGACACCCGTCGATGATCCCCTGAGCATAAACGTAGCCGGAGGGGTCGTGCTCGGGAGGACGGCCACAAAGCTCGATTCCACAGCCAACCGCGCCATCAACCTTGCACTTGTCGTAAATGATCCCAGTCCCAAAACCAGCGGAAAAACCCATGCTCCCGCAGTTCCGGGAAACGCACCGGACAAACTGGGTCCGCTCGTGGTAGTAATCGTAGTTCGCGATCGTCGCCTCGATCCCGATCCGGCTCACATCCGCAAAAAGGCAGTTCTCCCAGACGCAGTCGCGCCAGTTGCTCCCGCCCCAGACACCGTTGTGGGTTTGATGAGTCGCCCCACCAACCCTTCCAATGAACCGGCTGTCACGGGCGGTGAGCCGGGTAAATCCAAAGTTCAGGGCCGCACCGATTTCGTTGAACGTATGGCAGTAAACCCGGCTTATCAGAATGTCCTCGTGCGGAGTCGTGATGAGGCTTCCGTCCTTCGAGATGCATCTGCGCCAGTTGTGAATGTGCATATCGAGCACCTTCATCCTGTGCCCGTGGTTTTCGTTCCCCTCGGAAAAAGCAATCCCATAGCAGGGATTCGAGGCGACAGGGTGGGTGCTGGTGAGTTCGAAATTCCTAAACGTGACATCGTCGGCATGGACCGTGATGCCGCGCAGCAGGTAGGCTGGAAGGTTCAGGTCGAGGGTGAAACTGAGAGCCGCCCCAGCGTCACTCTTGATCTCAGTATACCGGCCGGTGACCACCTTCGGCGTCGTCAGCGGGATGACGCCGCCCGAGCCTTCGCCGCGCAGCACCATCGAGCGGCCCGAGGCCAGAGCGGCATCAAACTGCGCCTCCGTGTCCACCATGGCGAACGGGCTTTCATCAACACTGACCGGCGGCCGGGCCGCTGCGCGCTCGGCGTACTCCTGCTCGGTCACCAAAGAATCCGGCGCCTCGCCCGAGACAGTGATGATTACAGGATCGCTCATGCCGGCTTCAGTTCATAGCCAGGCACCTTCAATCCCGGAATCAGGGTATAGAGAATCTTCCGCTCACTGGTGCCGCCATTCTTTGGTGAAGACGGGATGCCCAGCACCTCCGCCGCCGCGATCGACGCCTCCCCCAGCTTGTCCTTCGGGCCGACATCTCCGACCAGCCCCCAGGCTACCAGCCCGTTTTCCAGGTTCTCCATCCGCACCCGACACCCGAGGACGACTGGTCCGACCAGTTGGCGTAGTTGAGGAGGGGTGACAGAGAATATGACGGATTCGGAATCGAGGTAGCGACGCGGATCGGTGTGGGCGTAGTCCGTATGCTCGTAGGCGGTGGGAGAAACGAAGTAGCCGGGGCAAGGATCGGAAGACTTCTGGTAGACCGGGTCCCCGTCGCCCTCACCAGTATCTGTCGCCACTCCCCACCAGTTGCCTGGGTAACCGGCGTTGGCGAGGTAGTCGAGAGCCACGTCGTCGTTCTCATGGTAGGTGCGGTAGCCTCCATCCCCGTCGATCGACATCTTCGCCGTGTAGGACATGAAGATGCCACTCCAATAAACCTCGACGCCCTCAATCTCGGTGAGAATTTCGCCTTGTGGGATGGTGATATTGATCATGGCTTGGGTAGGGATTTCAGAACTTCCTGAAGGTCTTCTCTGATTGCTCGCTGCTCGATTTTGATCTCCTCCATCGACTCGCGCATCGCCGCAGCATTCGACGAAATGCGCTGCCACAGCACTCCCACCGAGAAGACAGCCACGACCACAGTGATGAGAGACTGAAAGTTTCCATTTTTCATGGGGTGACCGGCAACTGAGCCGGATGCAGAAGGCGGAACTCTTCCAACTCCTTGGCGAGGCGGAGTTTTTCGACGTCGACCTTGAATCCTGCCTTGGTCACGCCCGCCCGTGTTGCGGCAATGTCAGTCGCCTTGGAGGCGGCGATCCCGGCCTCCGCGACGTTCTCGCCGCTCTTGGCGACCAGAGCCGCGCCGATCAGTTGCATCGCATCCTGAAACGGCTGATTCATTTTGTTGTGGAGGATTGCCGTGCCGTCGCGGGTGATCACCACCGTCGTGTTCCCGGCAAGGTGACCGCGGTCGGCATATGAAGCTCCGCTCGGCAAGGTCAAGGTCCTTCCAGTCTGGCACGCAGGCAGCATCAGCACTGGAAGGAGGTACTTCATCGGCTGGAAATCTCCCCGGCGATGAACTCGCCGATGGCGCGATCGATCGGATCGTCCGCACGGTCGAGCGTGCTGCACCCCGCCAGCGCAAGCGCCAGGATGATCAGGGCGATCTTCATCCGCGAAAGTTGAGCTTAGGGCCAGCACCCAACAAACCGAATCCGTACAGCAACCAGAGGATGACAGCGACGACGGCGACCCCAACGATGATCTTGGGGAACGGCTGGGGCATTGGCACGTACGTGAGTAGAAGCCAAAGTAAGAAGCCAATGACGGCGAGGGTGAGGATGAGAGTGATGATGCTCATTTGTGTTATGCCGGTGTGGCGGACAGCGCCCCGCCATTGGCGACCTGTATCCGATATCGAGTGCCGTCGGGAGATTTAAGGATGAATCCCTGACCCACAGTGGAAACCTCGACACTTCCTGCCGCGTTGATAAGAGCCAAAAGGGCATCACTGACATCGCGGCACTCCAAAAGGTTTCCCGTGTGGGCTGTCCATCCCTTGACGCGAAGACCGATTGCAGTGGCATTTTGAAGATCAACCTGGAGAGCACGGGCACCCGTGCCGCCGCTCGCCACCAGAATGAGGGAGGCCTTGGTTGTTCCGCTGTTGGAGATGAGGGCGGCATCGAAGCTGGAACCGGCTTTAGCTACATGGAGTCCGTAGCGAGTGCCGCCGGTCTCCGAAATAGTCAACGCAGCGCCATGTGGTCCGACATTTCCGATGCCTACCGTACCAGCATTCAGAATGGTCATTACCTCGGTGGCCCCATTCGTGCCGACGCACAGGTGCATGTCGGCCCCGGTAGTCCCGGCACCCGTGGTCGGCTTGAGGGTGAGGTCTGAGGTAGTAGTGGTTCCGCCTGCGATCACAGGAGCAACCAAAGAATCGGCAACCAGAGATGGAAACTGGAACTCCCCTAGTGGCAGGTGGACTTTGACGACAGCATTCTCGCCATCTTCACCGTATCGGATTTGCTGATAACCACCGATCGGGTCATTTCTCTGGATGTAATTTGATGCGCCACCATTGTTCACTACCGTGGCCCCTACGGCAAGCTGGTTTGAGGCATCGAAGGTGCAGCCGCCGGTGATGGTATCGAAGACGATGTCAACGATTCCGAATTGGTTGCCGGTGAAGTTGGCGTTGGAGAGTCCGACAAACACGTCGCCGAGAATCCGGCATCCCTTGGTAATGCCACCGTTAGCACCACCGGCACCAGTTCCCTTTTGAATGGTCAGCTTGCCGAATTGGCCACCGCTAAGACAATGCGCACCCGTATCGATCAGAAGGATGCCGCCTGTAGCTTGACTCGTATAGATCCCCTCTAGTTGGTGGTAAAGTGTGCCCGTCCCTGCAATGCCGATCTCGATGTCGTAGCCGGTCAGTGTCGCGTCCGATGTGTGATAAATGCCGCAGGTGCCGAGGATCTGGAAATGAGAGCCGGTGGCCTTAACAGCGCGACCAGCGGCGAGTTGCGATCCGCAGTTGATCAGAGCACAGGAGAGACCGGAGAAGGCGACATTGTCACCCGTGAACCCCTCGCCGTGGAACTTGATGTTCTGGAGTTGGACAAAGTCTCCTGTGGAAGTGAGAATGGGTCCGTTGGCGTTTTTGATGAAAGTGCCGATGCCGTTGGAACTGGTGAAACACTGGTTGTGCAGGGATTGGGTCAGGGCGCTGACGGCATAGGAGGCACCAACAAGATCGAGTGAATAGCCGGAGTTGATGGCGGCTTGAACTGCCGCAGTGTCGTTAGTGGAGCCATTGCCACGGGCACCGAACCATTTAAGGGAAACCGAACCCTCAACAACCCGCAGCCACCGTCCGCTGCCGCTCGTTGGTGCGATCACCGTCCCGCCGTTGTCCGCCACCACCGAGTCCCCATCAAACCAAAAGTCTCCCCCGCCACCATCCCCCACCGCGTAGTAGCCTGCCACACTCGCCTGCGCGCCATCCACCAACCCGGCGACGATCGCCGCCTTCAACTCAGCAATCGTGGCGAATGTCAGGCCGGCTGAGCCAGGCGAACCTGCGGGTAGCGGTGGCGTTGGCGGGGTCGGTGGCGTCAACCCCACAAGCAAGCCAGCGCCGTCGAACCCGAAAATGTTACCCGGAACCGCTGGAATCGTCCGCGGTGCGAATGTCGTCAACGTATCCCGTTGCGGGAGGACTACATCTCCTGTGCTGCTCATGGTAAGAATGGAAAGATCGGAAAGCTGTAATCGACTGCGGAGAGGGTGAAGCTACCAATGCCGCCCAACACCGTGACCATTGCCGTTGTCCCGATCCCCGGATCGGTGGGCGTAACAGCCCAGGAAAAACTGACCCCAGAAATAATCATGGAGGCGATGCCATCGGTAACAGCCGGCGAAAAGATGCCGCTCATGGTCCCGCTGTACGGCGCACTGCTCCACACAACCCAGTAGGAAGCGACCCCATCGAGCAGCACGGTGGCAAGATCCCCGGTCACCGAGACAATCTGCTCTTCCTCCGCTCCCCCGACGACGACAACGCCAGGCGGGCTGATTAAGTTGGTCACTTCTGGAAGTCGCCGCATAGGTCATAGTGTGGATGGCTTGCGTTTTCAGTTCATCTTGGTGGCCGTAAAATACGATCCCGTGCCAACGATGGTGGTGGAGGCACCGCTGGTGGAGGCAAACATCAACTGGACGGTCCCGGCATTAACCCCGTTGGACACCAGCCCCGTGATGAAGACTGAACCGCTGGCAGTATTAACTGTGCCCAGGGTCAGTGTCGCATCGGCAGTGATTTCCCTGCTGGAGGAGGAACCGCGGGCCTGGGCGCCGACCGTCGCGGCAGTGGGAACATCGAGGGCGAATCTGGTGTCCGCCCCAGCAGCATTGGTCAGGAGCATAGAGAACTGGAACGACCAGACCTCGCCAGCAGCGATGGCAAAGGCCATGCCGGTGATGTTGACCGCCGTGGTGGAGGTAGTCGGTTGGTTGGAGGTGAGATAGCCCTTGGCGGTGGCCCCACCGGCGGCGCTAGCGGCCCATTTGACGCCGGTGGCCTCGGCGGAGTCAGCGGTGAGGACGTGGCCGTTGGTGCCCGCGGTTAGCTTGGCGGCGGTATTGGCCCCGGTGCCCACAGCAAGGTCGCCTTTGGCATCGAAGATGGCGTCGGTGGCCACTGACCCTGCGGCCGGGATAGTTGCCTCGAGGGCAACGATTTTGTCGCGGAGGGCGTTTTTGGTCGGCGCCGAGAGGTTGCCGTCCCAGGTGGTGGCGTTGTAGGCGTCGTCACCGACCTCCAACTTGTTGGCCTGAAGGGTGCCTGTTGGCACAGTGTTTATGATGGCGTTGGCAGCAGCGGAGTTGTCAACAATGAGACCCGTGTAG
>Ga0137457_1000022_pt1 | contig 44500 bp, 95 predicted proteins | sample EasRivERMGT630_2_FD_102321 | JGI IMG/M metagenome (GOLD analysis project Ga0137457, IMG submission 102321) | Soil microbial communities from meander-bound floodplain in the East River, Colorado, USA - East River MetaG ERMGT630_2 | ecosystem: Environmental > Terrestrial > Soil > Floodplain ...
ACCCTTGTTGCCAAGTGGCCTAAGGCGTCGGGCTTTGAACCCGATATTTTCGGTGGTTCGAATCCATCCAAGGGTGCCATTAAAATTTTAAATACCGACGTAGCCAAGTGGTTTAAGGCACGAGACTCTGACTCTCGCATTTCGGTGGTTCGAATCCATCCGTCGGTTCCACTGTTTAAGAAAGGTAATATGTCAACTCTAATAGAAGTGCCAATTTCTTTTGTTCAGAAAGTTAAAGAGAATATTAATTTAGTATTGAATATTACTGGATTTACTTTCGATAAACCAACAGTAACGTTTAGTGCTGATGAATACCAAATATTATTAAACTTATCATATTCGCTTGAAAGTCTTATGGATAAGATTGATGATGAAGAAGAAGATTTTGATGATGAAGATGATTTTGAAGATGATGAAGATGAAGATTTTGAAGAAGATGAAGATGAAACAGATGATAAGTTTACTAAAGATAATATTAGAAAAATTAAATAACGGACCTTTAGCTTAAATGGTAATAGCGTCGCCCTGAAGAGGCGAAGATACGGCTCAACACCCGTAAGGTCCACCAATAGGCCCGTAGCTCAATTGGCAGAGCGCCCGGCTCATAACCGGTCAGGTCTTGGTTCAAGCCCAAGCGGGCCTACCAATTTAATTTTGAGGATTAAATGGATATTTCTAAAATTGGAACTATTCTTTTACAATCAAAGATATTTCGTGATGCAATTCATGTTGCTGTAATATCTGTAGTTGCTGGTGAACGCATTAAACCAGGACAAAAGATTGGTTGGCTTAGTGATGGTGAATATAAATATAGAGTAGGTAAATCAGCAAATCCATTTGGTGTTGCTGATCCATTTTTATCTAGAGATGTTATGATTGGTGAAACATTTCTTTGTTTTATAAATCCAAATGATATATCTGCATTTAAGCATGATTGGCAACATATATCTATTCCGTATGATGATAATATTATTGATGACACCAATCAAGATGATTGGTGTAGAAGTGCGTGTAATGAATAATTATAAATGGGTTCGTAATTCAACTGGCAGAAACCTGGGGTTGTAATTCAACTGGCAGAAACCTTTTAGCTTTAAAAAGGAGTTGCGGGTTCGATCCCCGTCAACCCCACCATTGTCTAAGGAATATTAGTAGTGAAGAAATATTGTGATAATTGTAACCATCAATTATTTTTAAAAGAGTTTAGTATTAATAATTATAAGAGCGATGGTTTACAATCGACATGTAAAGAATGTTGTAAGAAACGTCATAAATTATGGTATAGAAAAAATTATAAAAGTCATAGAGTTAGAGCTAATAAAAATGCTAGAAGATATAGACTTAGAAATAGTAAACGTATTTTAAAATATCTTTTAAAGCATCCATGTGTAGATTGTGGTGAAGATGATCCAATAGTTTTAGAGTTTGATCATGTTCGAGGTAAGAAATTAAAAGAAGTTTCGATATTGAGTTATAGCGCATGGTCATGGCAACATGTTAAAGATGAAATTGCTAAATGCGATGTTAGATGTGCAAATTGTCATAGAAGAAAAACGTTTAAGAAGTGCCAACGTGCAACGTTATTAAAAGGGATCGTCACTTAATGGCAGAGTAGCTGGCTCTTAACCAGTCCAATTGAGGGTTCAACTCCCTTCGATCCCACCATTTATTGAGGGTGTAGAACAGTGGCTAGTTCACCATCATTACAAGTTGGCCGTCGCAGGTTCAAGTCCTGCCACCCTCACCATTTATTATGAGATATGAGAAAAAAGAAAACTTCTAAAAAAGAAAAACCAAAAGGATTGCTTTTTGATTATATTAAGCTTCATAATGGTTATAACCATCAATTAGAACGTCTTGAATTACCAGTATTTTTACCAGTAACAGAATCACCATTATTTCCAACTCCATATGTACATAGAACAGATATTTTTTTACGATGTATAATGTGTAACACTTATGAGTATTGATTCTTTTCCAGGTATTATGCAAACATGAGCAAATTTCAAGAAAAGCTATCTAGTTGTAAGAAATGTAAATATTATAATAATACATTCGTTTCTGCCGAATCTGTTAAGAATCCTAAGATTGTAATAATTGGTGATTATCCATTAGATCAAGATGTTAAAGCATGTAAGATATTATCAGGAGATCGAAGTGATAAGCTTGATGAATTATTATCTCCAAACGGGTTATCAAGAAACAAAGCATATGTAACGCCAGCTGTTAAGTGTCGCCCTAATAAGACTCATGACGGTAAGTATGAAGATATTCCTAAAGATGTTATAACACAGTGTTCTGAAACATTCTTAATTCCAGAGATTAAACATTATAAACCTAATGTTGTTGTGCCGTTAGGTGATATTGCACTTCATTCACTAACAAAGAAACGTGGTATTACAAAGCAACGTGGATTTACGTTTTACCATAATATTGATAAAGATACTCGTATTAAAGTAATTCCGTCATTTCACCCAAACTATTTGATGAATTCCCCACAGATGATGCCGTTCTCTATGTCAGACTTTAATCAGATACGTGAGCAACAGGATTCTAGAAAGATTTTAGATTTATCTAAGACGGTTGATTATAAATCGTTGAAGTCATTAAAACAAGCAAATAAGATGTTTGATGAACTTGAACAGTCAGATGCAATATCAATAGATATTGAAGCAACAGGGCTGAATTATCTTAAAGATCATACATTAGGTATATCATTTAGCTCTAAGATTCGTAAGAGTCGAGTATTACATTTTTATAAAAAATTTCCTAAGAAACTTAAGTGGGCTTGGAATAAAAAGTTGTTAAAACGTATTTTTAATCTTTTACAATCTGGTGTTATCATCTATGGTCAAAACTTCAAATTTGATCTTAGAGGATTAAATCAAATATTTATTACTGAATTAGGTTTAAGCCTTAATATTCATAAAATTAATTTTAGAGAAGTTATGATGATGCAAATGTTAGTAGACGAGAATATTCCAAAAGATTTAAAGTCATTAGCACATATGATGACTGATATTAGATACGATAAAGCAGAACTTGCAAACGTTACTAAATTAGCTACAGTGTCTCATAAAAGATTTATGTTGTATGCAGCTAAAGATACAGATGCAACTCTTCGTATTGGTAAAATGCTTGAGTATCGTCTTAAGAATGAAGAGGGCGGTATTCTTTGGAAATTGTTTATTGAAGAAGAAATGCCGGCATCAAAGTGGGCATGGGATATGGAACGTTTTGGTATTCATATTAGCCCACAACGTGTTAAGAAATTAGGTAGAGATATTAAGAAGAAGTTAAAGATATTTAAGAAACAAATGTATAAGATAGTTGGGCGTAAATTTAACCCACGATCAACTAAAGAATTACCAATCATTATGTTTGAAGAATTAAAAATTAAAGGTAATACTGCTTTTAAGACTAAAAAGACTGGTAAGTTTAGTACTGGTAAAGATCATATTGATTGGTTATTAGATAACGATCCGCATCCTTTCCTTAAGATACTTAAGTCATATCGTCAATATGATAAAGTACATGGTACGTTTGTTAAGGGTATGCGCTCAGCTATGGATAAACACGATATAGTCCATAGTGACTTTATTATTTGGGGAACAGTTGGCGGTAGATTCTCAGCAAAGATGCCAAATGTTCTTAATATACCAAGAGATAAAGAATTTGCGGATAAAGATATAGTATCGGTTAGACGAATCTTTACAGCACGACCTGGATATGTAATGGTTGTAGCCGATTATAGTCAGATTGAATATAAAATGATTGCGTTAATGGCTAATGTTAAATCTTTGATTAAAGAATTAGCTAAAGGCGCCGACTTCCATGCGCTGACAGCACGAGATATGTACGGTAAGAAGTGGAAGAAAGCTGAACGTATTCTTAAAGAAGGAAAACTAGTAGCAGTAGAGCTAGAGAAATGGAAAACACTTCTTAAAGAAATGCGAACAAAATCTAAGACGTTTAATTTTGCTATGGTGTATCAGGCTGGCGATGAAAAACTCGCCAAGCAGATGGAAGCGTCTATTGATAAGGCTCGTGCATTCAAAGCTAAGTTCTTTAAAATGTATCCTGAAATTGAGAATATGATTAATCAAACTGGTGCTGCGGCTATAGTTGATGGTCGAGTACAACTACCTAATGGTCGTATTCGTCGTTTTCCTAAAGTATATAATCAAGCAAAGCAAGCACACCAAAAACGACAAGCGTTTAATATTATTCCGCAAGGAACAGCTGGTTATGTTTGTCGTGCAGCATTAATACGCATATGTAAGCAATTTAAGAAAAAGAAAATAAAAGGGTTTCCTATTAATATTGTATATGACTCTGTAATGGTAGAGGTAAAAAAGAAACATGTTAATAAAGCTCAAAAAATTATGGCAAAAGAAATGTTACGTCCTGTTAAATGGTTGAATAATTTCGTATTTAGTATTGAGCTAGGTGTTGGTAATGATTGGGCAATAACTGAAAAAATTGCTTACCCAATTCGTACCATGAAAGATATTCAACCATGGAGTTATAATGATAAAAAATGGACTATTAAAAAGGCTGCATAAATGTCGTCATTAACGGATCAAGATTGGGAGTTTATGAAAGGTAATAATGTAGCATTAGGTGCTATTCATCCTGGATTTAGAGTGCCAGCGGCATATCTTGATTGGTTTTTATCTTTTCAAGCATTTTTACCGTGTGATATAAATGAAGTTGAAAAGAATCCAATGTATGCAGCTTGGTTCTTACGCCAAGGAGTTGGTGATCATCATTCAGTAGTATTAGAACAAATTAGTAGTTCTGATGTGATGTGGAATATTGATCGTATTAAATTAGCTGAAATGGTTGGTGCAGCATTAATTGTTGGACCATATGATATAGATGATAGAAAACGAACAATTAATGAAACATTAAAATTAGCTAGTTATAAATCAGATATGTTTGATGTATTAGGCGTTGTTGAAAGTAAATCTATTGATGAAATGGTTGATACGTTTAGGCGTTATCTTGATTCAGATATACAAATGGTTGGATTTCCTAATACAATATCCAGGCTTTCACTATTAAGAAAATTAGCAGATTTACATTTATTAGAAGCTCGTGATAATTACAATTTAATGGGTTTTAAAGATTTTGATGAATTAAAAATGTTAGGAAGTTTTGGTAAGTGGACATGGTTATTACATACTGATTTACCAATTAAAGCTGCAATATTGGAAAAACAAATTACTGATAAAGTAAAAGGTTCAGATGTTGCAGCTGATACTGCACCCTTATTTCATCAAGGGTTTAAAATTAGTGATAGGCAATTATACGCTGCCACTCTTAATACTGTACGTTTTCAAACGTTTCTTCCTAACGATTCAGAGCAAGATGATGATGACGATTGCTCTGAAGAGTAGGACTCACTCTATAAGGAATGTCCATGTCATCTGGCCTCGATAAAATGCGTGAGCAATTAAAAAAGAAATATTCTAGTAAGCTTCGAGAATTAACTCAAGGTAAAAGAACCTTTTGGACTGCACCAGAAGGTGTAAGTATAATTCGTGTTTGTCCTGGTATTAGTGAAGATGCATTATTTTATGCAGAAGTTCCTACACATTATAAATTGGGACCAGATAAGAATTTATCTACAACTTGTGCTGGTAATCGTTGTCCAGTTTGTAAGAGAGTAACAAAATTAATGAATTCTTCTTCTGAAAAGAAACAGAAACGTGGCGAGCAAATGTCCCCACAAATTAGAATTGCATTTCAGATTATAGATTTGGCCGCACCAAAGAAAGTATTAATTTGGACTACTACACCATCTAATTTACAAGAGATGTTGCAATTAACTATGGACCCTGATTACATGGATTTCTTGCATCCAAAGAAAGGATATAACTTACGAGTAACAAGAACTGGTAAAAATTTAGCAACTAGATGGAAAATTAGACCAGAAAAAAACTCATCTAAATTACGAAAGTGGAAAATTTTAAAGAAACAATTAGTAAATCTTGACGTGCGATTTAAGCCGTTATCTAATGATAAAATTAAAGCGGTTATGCGCGGTGAAAACCCGTATAAGCGCGATGATGAATAAGCATGGCTGTTGAAGAAAAAGAAGTTAAGATACGTCCATTTTCACTAAAAACTCATAGAAATAAATTAGTAAAGAAGTTTGGTAAAGAAACAGTTTTAGTTGATAAAGAACTAGAAGCATTGGCTGCGATGCCATATGGCGTTGGTGGTCAAAGCAATATGATTAATCTTGTTATCGGTCGTCCAGGATTTCCAGCTGGTCGATTAACTGAAATAGTAGGACAAGAAGCATCTTCTAAGTCTACTCTTGGTTACCATATTCTCGCAGAATGTCAGAGATTAGATGGTATTGGAATATTAATTGAGACTGAAGAAGCATTTGAAACGAGTAGACTAAAGAAGCTAGGTATTAAAGTAGATGAACTTATTATTTGTCAGCCTCGTCATATGGAAGAAGCTTTTTCTATGATGGAGATGAATATAAAAGAGATTCGAGCCGCAGGCCACAAAGGTCCGATTGTTATCGTATGGGATTCAATTGCTTCAACTCCAGCACTTGCTGAAACTGAATCAGAGTTTGATGATGATACGATGGCTGCTGCTGCACGTTTCTTGTCTAAAGCAATGCGTAAATTTGTAAGAACAGTCGCTTCACATAAAGTTGTACTCATATTTATGAACCAATTGAAAGCTACGCTTGATCCATACAGCGGAGAAAAGTATGTCTCCTATGGTGGTAAAGCGATTAAGTTTCATGCTTCGATAAGATTATGGGTAAAAACAAAGAAATCTGAATTAGAGTTTGATAAAACTAAAGGTACTAACGAACCATTGGGTACTATTGTTAATGTTCAAAATATTAAAAATAAAATTAGTACCCCGTTTAAGATTACTAAGTATTTCTTAAATTTCAAGAAAGGTATCGATCAGTATCGAGACTGTAGAGAGTTTGGAGTTGCAACTAAAATATTTAAAGAGATTGGTAAAGGTCGAGTTGTTGTTAAAGATAAATCATATGATAAAAAGCATTGGAAGAAATTTGTAAAAAGTAGATGGGGTAGTGCTGCAAAATGCAGAGATTATTTAATAAAAAAAGCTATGAAGAGAAAGCTTATTAAACCATATGGTGAAGTAGAGGAGGTTTCTGTAAAGAAGAAAAAGAAAGGAAAGAGACCTCGTGACGATTAATCATATTCCAACTTGTTCACAACTAGAATGGACTAATTGTAGTGATGGTACTAATAAACATAATTGGTCTGGATGGCCTGGTGCATGGTGTCAAATTTGTGGAATCGAAGATAAAAATGAAATATGTTTAGCAGATAATTGTCAATGTCAATGTCATGATGAATTTTGGAAAAGTTATGAGGATGCTATGGATCGTGCCAAATGAGAATATTCTTTGTTGGTGATGTTCAAGCACATGAATGGTCAACTTTTGGAACCATAGATGTAGATGGTGTAAATAGTAGATTGAAAGATGTTGTAGTAGAATTGCGTCGTATTTTTAAACTTGCTAAAAAACGTAAAGTACAGAATGTATTTATTTTAGGTGATATATTTCAAGATAGGGATAAGTTAAGTGTTATTGTAATTTTAATGTTGAAGAAGGTATTACGACAGTTTAGAAAGCGTGATATTGAAGTCTTTTTATTAAAAGGTAATCATGATCGTACTTCAATTGGTAATTTTAGTTCAATTGATTTATTATCTGATGTAGCAACAATTATTACTGAACCACAACATGTTAAACTTGATTCTGCTGTAGTACTTGCTATTCCGTTCTTACCAGATGATCGTGATGTTTTAAAATCATTAGATATGTGTGATAATGACGATGCAATTATTCTTCATGTTGGTATTCGTGATGCTGGATGGAATGAAGGTATTCATTTAAAAAATATACCAAAAAACATACCAACATTTATTGGTCACGATCATACACATAAGAGATTACGTAAGCATGTATGGTATGTAGGTTCGATGTTGCATGTAAATTGGTCAGATCAAGGGCAAGAAAAAGTTATTGCTGAATTAAATACTAAAACTCATAAAGTGAAATGGCATAAGACTAAAGGGCCAGAATTTACAACTATATTTTTAGAAACTATTGATACTCATATAGGTGATCTAACAAATAAGTTTGTGCGGGTCTTATGGTCAGGTTCATTTGGTGAAATAAGTAAAGTTAGGGATAAAGTTCGTAAAGCTGGTGCTATAGGAGTAGAAGTAACTCCATCAGTAATAGCAGCTATTACATCTCAACAAGACACCGAAAAGAAAACAATGAAGTTAACTAAGTTATTAAAAAAACAAATTAAGCAATTGCCAAAAAAGGATAGACAAGAGACAATGATATTAGGTCAAGAGATATTAAACGAGGCAATTGATGAATCTTACGTTCAAAAGTCTGGAGATTGTTAATTTCGGAAGTTGGACACACGGTTTATTGCCGTTAGATAACCAAGGACTAGTATTAATTAAAGGGCCGACTGGTTCTGGTAAAAGTACAATTGCTTTTAAAGCATTGTATTGGGTTATTACCGGTGAATTACCAGAAGGTTCACAAGCAGATGAAGTAATTAATGAATCTATTAAAAAGAATACAGCTGTTAAATTAAAATGGGAATTTGATAAAAATAAATACGAATTAGCACGGTATCGTAAACATGTTCAGTGGAAAAATAAAGTTGTACTATTAAAAAATAATAAACGATTTGGTGATAAAGATTCAAAGATAAAAACTATTAATAGAATTGTGTTTGATTTGTTAGGATTAGATAAAGATACACTTTTAAAAGTTTTATTATTCATGCAGCGAGATTCAAAAAGATTTCCTGCTCTTACAGATTCAGCACAGAAGCAATATATTGAAACAATTAGTGCGTTGTATATACTTCCATATGCTGAACAAATTTCTAAGAAACGATTACAGAAATCTAAAGAATTAGTAGATAAGTTTTTAGAGCGTAAAGCGCGGTATCAAGAGATGATAGACACAACACTTGATAATATTAAACAAGAGCAAAAGAATCTAAAGAAGCAGAATGATACAATTGAAACAATAATTAATAGATTAATAAATAAGAAAGAGATACATACAGCAACAAAAGCTGCATTAGAAATTGATATTACTAATACAGAACCATTACTAAAAAAGTTACAAGATACTGTAGCCGAGATTAAAACTAAAATTGAAATTCATGCAGTTGATTTGAAGCGTTTAAAGAAGATTAATAAGCAACAAGATAAATTATCTAATGAATGTATTATGTGTGGTTCATCATTAACTATAGAACAGATTGAACTAGCAAAGCGTAATGTTCGTAGTCAAGCTATTCAAACTCGTATTAAGATTCAAGAATTAGAAAAAGAAAATACTGTAAATAAAAATGAATTAAAATCATTAGAGCTTAATATAGAGATTATGGCGCGAGGGCTTAATCAATCAGTTAGAAAGATTAATAAATTAGAATCAAAGATTGAATCTAAAACTAAAGTAGCAGAAGAATCATCTGCTATTGAAATATTAAAAGATACATTGCGTAAAGCTAGAAAACGCTTATCTAAAACTGAAAAAATGTTAAGTATGGTTGTGCCATATATTCCTAGATTAAATCGTTTATCATTAATTTTTGGTAAGAAAGGTTTAAGAGCATCATTACTTCCTGCATTATTAAATAATGATAATGCTAAGAATCCTGGTTTACAGCAACGAACTAATTTATATCTTAGCGTGTTTCACCTTGCACCACAAGTTAGCTATTCGTTAGAAGAAGGTCGTATTATTCAACGATATAATAGTATTACTAATCCTGATTTACGAAGAAGTTATGGTTCATTATCTGGTGGCGAAAAACAAATGGTAGATATATCTACAGGATTAGCATTACGTGATTTAGCAGAAGCTAGTAGGGCAAAATCATATGAATTAGTTATTCTTGATGAACCATTGGAAGGATTAGATAGCTCATTAATTCAGACTGTTCCGTCTTTATTAGAAGCAATTAAAAAGAAATCTGTATTCGTTATTTCACATAGTGAAGCACTTGTTCCACACTTTTCTAAAGTGTTAGAGATTCGTCAACAGAAAGGAATTTCATCATTTGTTAGGACTAAATAATGGCGACCAGAGTACTTCGTGATAAGAAAAAGATTTTAAGAAAAATTGCAAATGAAATAGTAGCAGAAGAGAAATCATTTCATATATTAAATAAAATTAATATATTGTTTGTATGGCGGTTAGGCGATTTGCCAAGATATGATGAAGAAAGTAGACAGGTTCTAGCTCAAACTAGACGATTACCATCACGAGAACGTGATGTATATGGTTATGATGTTGAAGTAGAAGTATTTAAACAAGCTTGGAAACGACTTGGACCAAAAAAACAACGTCGAGTAATTTGGCATGAACTGAATCATATTGAAATTGAACAGGGTGAAAATTTTAAACCAAATAGGGATAAAGATGGGCGTATTCTTATTGAAATTAGAAGTCATGATGTAGTCATTACTACGTTTAATGCAGAACTAGATAAATTTGGATTATCGGGGCATGATGTACCAACGGCAGTAGCGTTAACTACTGCCTTAAAGAAAAAGAAGAAGAAAGATAATAAGTAGTGGATAGAAAACAATATAGTAAATGGAGAAATAAAACTTATAGACAATTAAATAAACGAATTAGAATCCAACGTAGGTCAGTACATAAACTACAAACTAAAGTTAATAATGCAGCGCGAGTATTGAATCAAAGAAAAAATAATGTAACTACATGGACATTCGAAATGGTTGCTGATAAAGTTATATCAGCAATTGGTTTAGAATGTATATATGATGGCAGAATTGTAAAGTGGAATAACTGGAGCCTAGATCATAAGAAACCAGTTGTTAGAGGTGGTACTAATGCTAAGAATAACATACAAGTTATTTGTAAAGCATGTAACCGCTCAAAAGGAACATTTCCACATAAACTATTTAAACGTTTACTTAACTTTATGAAACCCTACCCAAAATATTATCGAGAATTGTTGGTACGGCTCTCGTTCGGTGGGTCGTTTCATTCCAAGAAAGGTCAAAAATGACTGTTGCTGAAATTGAGAATTCAGTTGTAAAAGAAGAATTATTTGATCGTTTGTTATTTCTAGTTGATGTGCAGAATCTGTTTTATTCAGCTAGAGACGCATATGGCGTAGCATCTAGAGTTGATTTTAGGAAGCTAAAAGACTTTGCTCTTGATGGTAGAAAATTTAAACATATTAGAGCAAAAGCGTATTTTGCTGCAAAGCCTGGTGAGAAGCCAGATGAATTTATCAAGGCATTACAAAAGCTTTCATACGAAGTTGAATTAATTAATATTCGTGAACATGAGAAGGGCGAACCTTCGTCAACGAATATTGATGTAGTGTTAGCAACAGATGCATCTAATTTGAAGGTTGGTGGTCGTGATCCGAGTATTGTTATTGTAGCGTCTGGAGATTCGGATTTCAATTCAGTATATGCTGCAATGAAATCTAGAGGAATTAGTTGTGAGGTATTATCATTCCCTGGAAGTCTTGCTGCATCTGTAATTGAAATGGTTGGTGAAACTTCTATTAAGCTATTAGGTCGCGAGATTCTTTTTGAAGAGTATGATGGTTCTAGTAAGAAAGTATTAAATGCCTAATGATGAAGTTGATGAATTTGGATTACCAACAAGAATTTTAGAAGATAATAGAGAAGTAGTAGGACAAGAGCCACCGCATGAGTTTGTTCTTAATCTATTAGAGCAACCATCAGAACTTGATAAATTACGGATTATCATGCGGTGTGGTACGACTATTATTATTCAGGAAATGTGGCAAAATGGAATTGTTACATTGCATTTACGAACAGAAAAAGGTCAACGACCATTTGCAGTCTATGATCCAAATATGAGTGGGTTGAATGCAATGAAGGTTATGGTTCCAACTGATATTTTATAGGAGAATTATGGGTTACGTTTATAAAATAGTTGTAACTGGTGATCGTCATTATCGTTTAACTGATATTGATAAAATCTGGGCAGGAATTAGAATGATTGCTAAGACAATATTTGGTGGACAAAAATATCGATTAGCATTTGGTGATGCTAAAGGTGTTGATGCATTTGCATTAGAATTTGCAAAGAAAAATAATATAAAATATAAGTGTTATAAAGCATATTGGAAAAAATACGGTTTAGCGGCTGGTCCACGTAGAAATATTAGAATGATTGATAAAGAAAAACCTGATGTAGTTCTTGGTTTCCATAGTAACTACGACAAAAGTAAGGGTACGAAACAATGTTTAAATTATTCTAAAAAGAAAGGTGCGTTTACCATATTGGTAATGTAAATGCCAGACGCTAAAGGACGAGAATTACCAAATCCAGATACACTTCCGGCAGGTAATGATCCTATAGTAGCGTGGGCGACAGTGATTAAGCAAAAAAGTGAAGATGGCTTAATCACTGTTGCTCAGGAATATATGGGGTCACGAATTGCTATTGATTTACGAACATATAAATATGCTGTCGTATATAATAAAGAAGTTAAGCGTCAGCATATGAGAGAAATAGTTTATAAGGTTGGTAGTGAAGATGAATGGCTACCGATTGAAATCTTAGATATAGATATTTAGAGGATATAATGGAACAAACATATGTTGTAATGTATAAAAATGAAGAAGGCAAATTAATAGGTATTTCAGATTGGCGTAGTCAGCCAATTGATGAGCGTAGAGCGAATAAGCTTTATGAATTTCTTAAATCATCTGGATATTTACCAGTTCTTAAATATATTGGTATGGAAGCAGTTGCAAGATGGGATGGCTTGAACGATGTCCCAGGTAATCCTCAATGGCAACGTTCCTTAGTGCATCCAGATAAGTATGTAGATGCATCCAAATGGATAAGAGATTGGGAATAATGGGGCTACATTTGACTCACAATAGAATGATTAGATGCGTTGGTACTCCACGCGGAGAATGCGGATATCCGCTGAAAAATACTATTGATATTAAAAATAAACGTTGTGCTGAATGCATGAAAGAGATAATGATTATATTTGATGAAATCGATAAAACAGTACATTCAATCGAAACAAGCCAAATCTCGTGAAGGTGCTAATAATCCAAATTATCGTGGCGGAGTTCGTAAGCTAGGTAATTATTATTGGGTGCAGAAGAAACATCCACGAGCAGTATTATATGGTCAGACTCCATATGTGATGCGTGCAGTAGTAAAATTAGAAGATAAGATTGGTCGTAAATTACGTAAGCATGAATTACCCCATCATAAAGATGGTAATAAAACAAACGACCATAAAGGTAATTTAGAAGTAATGACCCAATCAGATCATAGGAGGCATCACGCTCTTGGCAAATCGAACGAAGTCAGAGCAAAGGTTAAACGAGTTACAGACAGCCTCCAAGACAAAAATAAAGAACAACAAAGCGTTAAGAGGGTCAAAGATAAAAGTAGTAGCGATTGATTTTGATGGTGTAATTGCAAAATATGATGGTTGGAAAGGCGAATCAGTTGTTGGTGAACCACTTAAAGGTATTAAAAATTTCTTATTAGCTTTATCTAATGATAATGCTTTTATTGTTATTCATACTGCTAGAAGTAAGAAAGTTGTTAGTGATTATATGGCATATAATAATTTAACATACAATCAGATTACTAATGAGAAATTAAAAGATGTTAGTGTGTTTATTGATGATAGAGCGTATGGATTTCATCCATCAGATTTAGAAAGCCCTAAAGAATTTGCTAAATTAGTGTTAAACTTTAAACCATATTGGGATATTTAAAGTTGGTGATGACATGTGGAATTACTTCAACATTTTCCATTAAAAACACAATGTTGTAATAAATTAAATATGTATTATTATAAAAGATTATGTGGGCATATAATATGTATGAAATGTGATAAAGCAGATTGTCCTATATGTATAGACTTATTTATAGAAAAGATATACGATGAATAGACAAATCATATACTGGTTATATGCTATTTAAGGTCATTTTATACGTTGGTGCATCGTTTCTTATTGTTGCATCTGCTATATCAATTATGAGCAATTTTAGATAAAAATTGTCTAATTTGTAGATATATTGAGACTTATATATTAAAGTGTATAGATATACTTGTAAATCCAGAATAATAGCTATATATGACTGTAATGTGTGTTTGTAGCAAAATCATATACATGATATAATAGCAGCAAGCCAAGCCTGTGCATTTTTGCCTGTGCATCACATTTAAGGGGTATTATATGGCAGAAGTATTTAAGGGGCATTATATGACTGAAGTAAGTGTACCAGAAGATGTGTTAGTAGTTACAGATATTTATTTAGCTGGTTATTTACATGCTATGGGATTTAAAGTAAAAGAAACTAGATCAGTAGGTTTTAAGTCAGAATTCGTATTTATAGGTGTTACTGCTGACATAGTTAATGGTTACTATAACGGTCAGCAAGTTACTATAAGTGCAAGAAAATTATATGACTCATTTCAAACAATGCGTAAATTATCACGAAATGGTAGATTATTTCCTAAAGAACTAGATTAATTGTGGTGTTCTAAATGAAAAAGAAAAAGACACGTTCTCAATTACGAGCATTTTTTGGAAAGGTTATGAAAAAATTAAAAAAACCTTCAAAACCAAGTATGATAAAACTACAACCAGTTAAATCATCAAATATTCATTCGATGGGATATGAAGCTTCAACAAAGAAGCTTCAAGTTAGATTTAGAAAAGGAAAAGGAAAATCATTGCCATATGAATATCCAAATTTTCCAGAGTCAAGATACAAAGGATTAATGAAGGCAAAGAGTAAAGGTAAGTATTTTCATAAGCATGTACGGCACTTACCGTTTAAGAAAATTGGTGAATAGTAATGGGTGCATTTGCAGTTGGTTTTGAACATCATAATTATAAAACTGAAAAGTTTAGACAATTACGATTATCTATAGATATTTATCCGATAGGTGTCGGAGAGCTGATTCGACGAAGTTATAATTATATAAAATTAGATGATTCAATATATCGTAGAGCATCGACAACACGCATGGGACATTTTGGTATTGGACGTGTGTATGTTGGATTTATCTACGAGATACATGAACCAAATCTTAAGTGGGTTAAACGAAATGTCGGAGAAGAAATTAACGAAGAGACAAAAACGAGCTGCTAAGCTATTAGCAGGTGGTATGAAGCCAACTCGTGTAGCAAAATACATGAATATGACATATGGTGCGTTGTGTAAGTGGCGCAATCGTCCACGTTTTGATAAATACTTTAATAAACTTAATGCTGAGTTTGATCGGTATATTGATCAGCTACAGAAAGCATTATTAAACGATGCATTCAAAGCATTGAAGAGATTACTTACATCACATGATCGTGATTCAGTAAAGTTTGCAATTGATTCACTATTACGTATTAATCGTCGTAATCCTGATGTGACAAAAGTACAAACACAGGTTGTTCACTCAGGTCAAGTTGAGAATATTCATCGTGGTAATTTAGATCATAAGATATCTAAGGAGAAGAAAGCAAAGATCAAGGAATTGCTAGAACAAACACGAGAGTTCATGAGTCCTAACTAATTCACATGGAGATTATAATGATTGACGTAATCAGTTGGCGCGAGCGTTGTGCTATTGGTGAACAGGTAGGATATACTGAGTATGATGAATCTCTTGCATCAACATTTTCTACCTGTGCAGTACATGAGCAGCGTAATCTTAATCCACAGATTATTCATTATTTTTTAGAGGCTCCATTAGATAAAACTCTTTATGAGCTAGGTGTTTTATTTATGCACGCGATTAGAAAATTACGTGGTACATATAAAATATATAGTTTTGAAGCATCTAAAACATATTATAATAATATTCCTTTACCGTCTATTGTTTTAGATAGAATTGAAGATAGAGTCTTAGAACTTAAGAGGAATTCATAATGAATTTTATTGAAGCAGTTAAGAAAGGTATTGAGTTAGTACCAACTCAGCTGCGTGGTAGATTTACAGATGATTGGCTTAATGTTACGGCTGCATGTGTTTTAGGAACAGCAGTTATTGGTCAGGTAGGTAGAGATTCAAATGGAAATATTACATTTCCAGAACATCAACTAGAAGTATTTTTTAAAGAAGTACAAAGTAAAATTAATGCACCGTGTCCAGAAAAATGTTCAATAAGTGATATACAAAAAAGATTTGCAGGATTTTGGGATGTTCTTAGTGATAAAGATTTATCAGTTAAAACAATGATGGTACATTTAAATGATCATCATAAGTGGACGCGTGAACAAATTATTGAATGGTTTGAACCTATTGCTGATAAGAGAGGATGGTTATGAAACTTTCAGAGGCAATTAAAAAAGGTTCTGAAATGTCATTAGGAACAGCAATCATTAAATGTAATGATCAAGATAGATTATCACGAGAAGAGATTGCTGATTGGGTCGAGTCATTAGAAAGAAACGGTCAAATCTAAAAGTCCTGCCTAGCAACATTCAGTGACCAATCACGACGAGTGATCGATACGTCCATATTAATATATAATTGGAGATAATTTATGAAACTATCTGAAGCTATCGAAATTGGTGTGCAACGTGTACCTATCCAAACATTTAGAAAATATTTTGATTATAGTGGTGCACAAGTAATTGCAGCGTGTGCTATTGGACATGCTGTATTAGGTTGTGTTGATATCAAGCAAGCAGAAGCTTTTATAGCAGATAGTCTTAATAATCCATTAGATGGATATAGAACTATTGATGATACAACAGAGATTCTTAATCAGAAGAATGGTATTATGCTTTGTAATTGGCCTAGTTGTAAAGAACGTAAAGCATATCTTGGTAGTATGTTAACGCATTTAAATGATGATCATAGAATGACTTCATTACAAATTGTTGATTGGTTAAAAATCAGAAATCTTTAAGGAGATATTTACATGATAGTTAAAACACAAAAGTTATCTACTCTTATTAAGAAAGGCCATAAGCTGCTTCCAAATCAGATTCGTGGTCAGTTGTTTAAAACAACTACATTATGTATTGATGAAAAAAATATTGATACTGTAAAAGGCGCATGTGCTTTAGGTAAAGCAATATTTGCTACAATACCTATTAAGATAGCGAAGAAATTAATAAATGGTACAGATGGTCAGTTAAAAGATCATATTGATCCTGGTTCTAGTTCTGATAATCTTGATGATACTATTGATATATTATTTAATATATTAAGTAATAATGATATTACTCGTAATATTGATGCTGAAGGTAGTAGTGAAGGTATTCGTTGTCCATTTATGTATGAGAAAGGTCGATGTCCTGCTATTAGGAATGTCATTGATTTAACAGTGCATCTTAATGATAAACACAAATGGACTACTGAACAAATTATTACATTTTATAAATCACATAATCTTTAAGGAGAATTATGAAGCTCTCTGATGCATTAATACGAAGTAAGATATATCTTCCTAGAGATGCATTTGGTTTACATTTTATATATGATGAAAAGAAGCCAACAAAAGTTGTAGGTGGATGTGTAATAGTTGCTGCATATGCAGGTTTATTAGAAACAGATTATCCAACTGATAAGCGTGAGTATGTACAGAATTTATTTAATAAAGTTAAGAAAGAATGGCCTAATCTATTGAATATGGTTACGAATGATTGTATTTGTCCGTATGATATGGTGCCAAGAAAAATGACGGTTGAAGCATTCTTATTACATCAGAATGATTGTCATCATTGGTCTAGAGATATGCACATAGCATATATCAAAGAACTAGAGGAAAACAGAATTTTATGAATCTTTCTGATGCAATTCTTAAAGGTTGTGAAATGATACCAGAGCAAAGTTATGGTGAATGGTTTGGTTATAATAAGCATTATTCGTACATACATGATTCATGCATATATGATGATGATGTAATAACATCGGCGTGCGTTCTTGGTGCAGCATTTATTGGTGTTACTGGTAGTCGTACTAGAAGAGATGTAAGTGATGGAATGGAACATAGAAAACAAAATTTGTTGTTTTTTCAAAAGACATTAGTTAGCGTTATTACTCATCATTTACCATGTACATGTAAACGTGTTGTTACTGGTTTTGATGATACAGTTTATCAATATTGTATGCATTTAAATGATACTCATCACTGGACTAGAGAACAGATTGCTGAATGGATTAAAACTCTAGAAATGGAAGGTGTTATTTAATATGTTAACTAAATTTATCCCAAGAGTTAACGCTGCAATTAAACGTATTGAGAAAGGTTGGATTAAAGGAATAGATTTTAGATCTATTAATGGTATTGAGCATGTATGTTTATATTCATCGTTACTACTAAACCCGTCTCAATTATTGAATAAATATTTACAAAACGCAGTTAAGAAATCAATACACGAAGTATATCCAGATATGCCATATGATCCAGATATGCCATATACTATAATTGCAGCTTTTAATGATCATGTAAATGTTACAAAGTCTATGGTTATTAAAGTACTTAAGCATACATTAGAGCCAAGTAAAAAGAAGGTTGAAACTAAATAGTATATTTATATATCTATTGTATACATTCTATTGACTAACCATATAACTAAATGTTTATAAACGGAGATATTTTGTGAAAACAAAAAAGCTTTCTTTTTTAATGGAAAAAGGTCATAAATTACTTCCTAGAACTGCATATGGTGAATTAATTAGGTTTACTTCTGTTGTAGATAAACCAGGAAAAAATGAACTTGTTTATACTCCTAAATATAAAGATAAAGTTACAGCTGCATGTGCTTTAGGTAAAGCAATATTTGCTACAATACCTGTTAGTACTGCATTACAATTATTAAAAGGTGAAGATGGTACTTTAGAAGATCATGTTAGTTTAGATGAAGACGGTTCAGAATTAGATACTTATCTATCTAAATATGATATATCTTATTTTAGTAATGCTAGCATCATTTGTCCAGCATTTAATACTCGTAAACGATATGGTAAAGTATATCGTACTAAGTGTAAATATCTTTTTGATGAAAGTACGCGAGAAACAGTTATGCATTTAAATGATCTTCATAAATGGCCTACTGTTAAGATTATTAAATTTTTAAAAAGTTATAATTTATAGGAGAATATATGAATCTTTCTGATGCAATTCTTAAAGGTTGTGAAATAGTACCAGAGCAAGCATATAATTGTTGGTTTGGTTATCTTCCATATATTCATATTAAAGATATTAATCGTGCTTGTGTACTTGGTACTGCAATAGTTGGTATAGCCGGTACTAAAAATTATAGTGAATTAGGTATTAACAGTACTAATTCTGAGTATATTAAAACTCATATTCCAAGCGTAAAAGTAATCTTGGATATTCCTTGTCCAGCATTAGCAGAATGTGATATTACATTTGTTGATCCAAATGGTAAAACCCTTAATCCGCCATTTTCAGTTTTATCATATTGTGTACATCTTAATGATCATCATCGATTGACACGAGAGAAAATAGCTGAATGGATAAAATCTCTTGAAATGAATGGAGTTATTTAATGAAACTTTCAGAGGCTATTTGTAAAGGTTCTGAATTATCTAAATTTATTACTGGTAGTTTTGTTGACATGGTATATGTGTATGACTATACAGAAGCTCATATATTAAGTAGTATATTTCCAATTAATGCAGTATTTAAAGTTGATTTAGGTACATGTGCATTAGGTGCAGTTGCAGTAGCAATACATGGTAAAGAAAAAGTTATAAATATGGTAATTAATGAAGCTAAAAGAGGAATTGAAATTGAAAAATTAACAGATTCTATTGTTACTAGGTATCCTGAATTAATGAAGAAAATACCTAACTATTTAATTCCAAATGAAGATTTACCTTTACCATGTGTCTTTCTTAATAAAATAATTGTATATTTAAACGATTATAAAGGTTGGACTAGAGAACAGATTGCTGATTGGGTTGAATCTTTAGAAATGGAAGGTGTTATTTAATATGTTAACTAAATCAAATATTAAAACTAATAAGATGTCTGATCTTATTAGTAAAGGTTATAAGAAATTTCCACATCAAGGTTATGGTAAAATGTTTGATATTAGATCTAGTGGTAGCATTGTAAACAATAGGGTTCTATTTAGTCGTGATAGATTAAGTTATGCATGTGCAATTGGTATAGCAGCATTATCTTTTGTAGATAAGGATATTATTGATTCATTACATAATGGAACAAACGGTAAATTACTTGATCATGTTGATGTATCTAAACTAGATGTAATAGTACATAAAAAGGCACGTATTGAATGTAATAAGAGATGTAAAGATGTATTTTCACTTGTTAGTGATTTTGCTATGCATTTAAATGATGACCATCGATATAGTATTCCAGTTATTATTAATCTTTTAAGAAGAAAAGGTTTATAAAATGCCAACTCTTAAAAAGAATAAACTTTCTAACTTACTTGAATTAGGTTATAAGAAATTTCCTCATCAAGTTAGTGGTAAACTATTTGAATATGAAGAAATATCTAATAAACCTGTTGTTCGTGAAAGATTACATAATGCATGTGCAGTAGGACTTATTATGATAAGTCATCTTGATCAATCTATTATTGATCAATTACATGCTGGAACAAATGGTAGGTTACGTGATCATATAAATGTTAATGGATCTTTTAATGAGGTTATTAATAGTCTTAATATAAATAAAAATGTTTTACGTAAGTATATTAAATGTCAACATAGAGATTGTAAATATCATGGTATTTTTCCTACAATAGAATTATATATTGTTCATTTAAATGATTATCATGGATATTCTATTAAAACAATAGTAAAGAAGTTACGTGCATTAAACTTATAACGTTTGCTCAGGAGTGTACCCATATAGTTGTATGAGTATAGTATGAAAAAAGGTTCGAAGTATACAGATAATAATGAGTTAAAGACGGTTACTAAAATAAGATATTATAGATGTTCATCATGTCATCAAAATCTTCCCACAGAGGAAATGTGTGAACATTGCACACTCCTCTGTGGGGAGTGTTGTACTGATTCTAAACATTTCGAATAGGGAAAATTAAATAATGGATTATAAATTACTAAAACAAATATGGAGTATGTTAGCAGCACTCAATCTAACTAATATTGAAAGTTCTATGATACTTAAACCTGATGAAGTTCATAAAATACTTAACGATATTATTAATATTCAACGACGTACTATATTGTTAGTAGAGGATTGTATGAACGAGATTAACAATAATATTACAAAACGAGGTACTCAATTCCATGGTTAATAAAGTTATTTATATATTCGTTTGCATGTTGATATGCTTATTTAGTTATATATCAGTTGTTGACAGTAAAACATCTGGAAGTTCTGGTAGTGGATTTAAAGGTGGAAGTTCTGGTAGTTATGGTGGTTCTTCAAGATCATATTCTAATAGTAGTTATAGCGGTTATTCATCTAGTTCTGGTGGATTTAAAAGTACACCAAATACTTCATATTCTACTATACCATCTGGTAGTAGAAGTGATTCAGTAAGAACTACTAGTCCATCTAATACTGGTTATGGTATGCCAATTACTAAAAGACCAGTACAAAATTTTAATACTACTCCACAATCACCAACTATTATTAATACCCCTAGTTCTGGTGGTGGGCTAGGTTTAACTGATTATTTAATGTTGTATTGGATATTTGGTAATCATAATAGTCAATCTCAACCTTCTGTATCAAATAATAAATCTTCTGAAACTGTAACTTCTTCTGCATCATACGATACAGCTATTAAACCATCTAAAGTTCAAGATAATAGTTGGTCAGAACTTACATGGTTTATTATTATTGTATTTGTTGGTGGAGTTATCATTATTGCTATTATTTACTTTTTTGTTAAGGACAAATATTAATGGAAAGAGACGAGCTGTTAGGGATTATACTTATAGTATTAAGTATTTCACAGTTGATATCATTATTATTGATGCATAATGTTAGCAGTAAATTAAAAAATATTGATCAATTATATGGTGGAGATATAGATAGACTCAATAAAGATATAAATAGATTCAATAAAGATATTAATTATCATAATACACAACTTAGTCTAATATTAGATAGTATAGCACAGTTAGATTTACAGAAATCAGATAAACGTACATGGTTAAATAAACATAAACCAATAAAAGATTCGTTAGTATGAGTTAAGGAATATAAACATGCCGGTTACATATTATATTATTGCTCCTATACAAGAATCTGATGGTACATTTGCTGGTCGTTATTCAGTAATTAATAAAATGAATAATGATCGTATTGTACTTACAACTGATGATGTAGAAGTAGCAGATGATTTTGCATTTATGTTAAATAAAACACGTAATGAAAGATATTCTACATGACAATAGAACAAATTAATTCAATTATTGCAACATTGGTTGTATCAATATTTATGTCGTGTATATTTGTATATGCATCACAAAAAGGTAAACATCTTAAAATCTTATTAGATCAACAATGGGATATTATACAAACAAATAGTAAAGATATTAACGAACTTAAAAAGAATATTAAAAAGCTTATTCATGATCACGATACATATAACGAATCAATAAGTATGTTGATACGACGTATTAATGCATTAGATATGAAATTACAAGCAACAGATAACCTATTAGAATCATATTTTAAAGAAATAGCAAAAGAGTAATATGAGTATAACAAAACAAATTAGTACTCAAGTTGATAAATTAGTTATTGACCTAAATGGACATGTGCCAAAACAACCGTGTCCATTTGGTTGTCCGAATTGTACTGAATTATATGCATACATTTTACCAATGTTTAAATGTCATAAATGTGGTAATAAGTATGCATCGTATTGTTCACATTGTCTCATGTTAGAAGCTCAGAATAGAAAAATTGATCATATTAATCAATTTTATGCTGATCTTAAAACTAAACCATGGTATACACAAATGTGGTTTTATCTTCGTAAAGGTCATTTATAATTAAATATGACTCGGAGAATGGTTTCTGTCGCTTCCCATTCTTATATGTATACGAAGTTGAGCGACGTCAGTATACATAACGAGTTTTGTTATACCCCTAGAAACGTCATATTTAGCCTCAGTTAAACTATCTCAACTAAAGGGTCTCTTATTACTCATGAGCTTAGAAACCCCTAAATCACCTATTAAATATTTACGTAATGCAGCTGATTATGAATACAATAAAGGTTTACTTAAATCTAATATTCCTAACTTTGAACAGAAAGCGTATCGCATCATTCATGATGGTCAGCCAATTAAATATCCATGTATTATGATGTCTTTTAAAGAAGTGGATAAGACACATATTACGATAATTATTCATCACGCGTTCGTGTATAAGGAAGATGTCGATGCTTTCCTGGCTGAAACAGAGAGTTTTCTTACTGAAACGTAGATTACATATACATAATCATGAAGCAACGTGGTTTACATCTAGATCAGGTCGTAAAGATATTATATATTATCGATGTAAAAAGTGTGGAGACACACGATGGACAGCTTTTGGTAATGAACAATTACGAAGATTAGGAAGCCAAAAGAAATGATTGATACTAAAGATGGTTAAAGTACATAGTCAAGAAATTACAGCAGAGATCATAAAAGATTATGATAATAATCCAGTAGAAGTTATTCTATGGTTACCAACTAACATTACTAAGCGATTACATCAGTGTGTACTATGTAATGAACGTTTTATTAATATACTTGCTACTACTGAGCATTATTTACAACAACATAAATCAGGATTTTCAATAGAGTTATGATTTACATTAAATGTTTATGGAAACATCATGATCAGTGGAATTATAGCGACATGATCTTTATTGGTTTAATACCTTATTGTCCAATATGTAAGGAGTATAGATAATGCTTAAATCTATTGGTGATATTCAATTTGATGAATGGATAGAACGTAGAAAGAAAGATGTATTACCAGAAGTGATTAGATCATTATATAAACCACATAATGATATATGGAATCTATCATTAAATGATTCATCTGCTAATTCACAATTAGCTAAAGCGTTTTATGAGCGTTTACTTAGAGATTTATTTGATGAGAAAATTATATTAGAACAAGAGAAAGCTGAATCTATTGAACGAAATATAGAATTGGAATCTTATATTCGATATAGCCCATTTAAATAAACTATGAAAATTATAGTATGTGATCAATGTAAAGATCGTAATAAAGAAGCTGGTTCTATAGTATTACCAACAGGTAGATTTACGCCTGATCCTGCTGGTGGTCCATCAAATCAAGATTATGAATACTTTGATTTATGTCTTCAGTGTGCAATAAAGATGATACATGATATGCGTCATATTGAATTAGATGATACAAATATTAAGACGCCTATAAGAATACATACTTCGTTAAATCCATTCATTGCTCATAGAGTAATATAATTTATTCAGAAACTAAACATCTTTGGAAATTATTTAAATAAGGGTTTACGGTAGATGAGATTAAGGAGTAACGATGGATACAACACTAAAGATTTACATTATTGCATATGTAATTGGTGTTGTTTTGCTTATTTCAATACCTGCAATTATCCATCTTATTAAAATAATCTTAAAAAGGAAAGATTATTATTAATGACGACTATTGATAGAATACTTAATTCAAAAACTCATAAATGGATTAGTAAACCACTTGTACAATTTATATTTGTAAGTATTAATATTATACTTCTTAAAGAGGTATATCCAGCACCATCATGGATGATCTGTGTATTTGGTGCATTATGTGGGCTTATATCTATGGCTATTTCAGGAGTTAGGTATGCCACTTGGAAAGAACGTAAAGTACAGAGTAAAAAGAACTAAGACTGGTAAAAAAATTCGATTAGCATTTAAAGGCAATAAAGTGATAGAAGCCAAGAATCTAGATTCAGGCGCTATTCATACTCCTCAAGAATTTGCTAGAGATCGTAAAAAGAAAAAAGCAATAAAGAAAGTACGGAGGGTATGATGCGACGTATATTAATAATTATATTAACTACTATATTAATAACAGGTTGTGCTGAGACACTTATTCTTATTGGTATTACAATGCAATGTGGAATAATGCCAATGAGTCCAGATAGTTGTAAAGATAATAAAACTCCTGCTAGAGAACCGACTAATAAGAAATCAGGTGAATAATGGTAATGGCATGTTGTGATCATTCAGTTAATGAATGTTCTGATAATCCAAATGCTAAAACACATTGTTATTGTAAAAATGCTATGTTTCAACATATGATTCCAGGGCATTATGATTTTGAGTGTTGTTATTGTGGAGGGGTTAAGTGTTTTTCATCAGGGGATGGTTCTTTAAGAACTCATGATAGAACACATAGATATATGAGATAACTTTGAAAACCGTTTGGTTTAATATATTACATAAACTTTTTAGATATGATAATGGTGAAATTGTTAATCCAACTGCATTAGGTGGGTTATTTATAGCTATAATAATAGTGCCAATTAGTACAGTAGCTGTTGGTATGTTACTTGTTAAGTTGCTTATCTTATGGGCTCAATTTCTTGGTATTGGATTATGAGGTATAACATTACTATGACAGAAAAAGATGCAAGATCATTACTGTTATCTAATCGTGCACAACGATCTTCGTTATCATCAAATGGTTGGACTATTGCTCCGTTAGCTGAAGATGCAATTGAATGGTTCAGTGTTTCTGAAGAAGATGCTCAGGTATTAGAAAGGATTGAACGTGAGCTTAATAAAAGAGATCATAGCTGATTTTAAAAAGTTACCAGAACAAGTTATAGGATATACTCAACATTTTAAAAGATCATCAACACAAAATAATTTATGGCCTAATAAAACTTCATATATAGATACAATTGATCATACTAATGAGTTGCCTAAAGAAGTAGATAGTTTAATGGAATTTTCACAAAAGCAATATGAAAGAAAAAAAAGACAAACTGATTATGAAAAGTTTAAGAGTTGTATATTACAAAAAGTAATAATACGATTTAATTCTAAAGAATTTGATATACATATTAAAGAAGCGTATAAGAAATATAAAGAAGGTTCGCAAGTTGATATAATATTCTCAGCTACAGTAACAGTAGGAAATAAGGAAGATAATCATCTAATGGAGTAGTAGTTATGAATTACGATAATAGTAACTGGGACCAAGAAACGCCATATGTATATGGAATAGTTACACCAATTACTTCATCAATAGTATCAGGTCCGTGTGGTACTTATAATGTTGATATCAAGCGTATGAAAGCACAAAAAGCACGTGATGCATATGATAAAGTTATTCAGTTGGAGCAATTATGAACTATACTGCAATTGGACGTTCAATTGGTAGAACAGTTGGTCGTGGGCGTCTGAAAGCATCTGCAATCAGAGCTATTATATTAAAGAAAGCTGGTCGTTATAAGCCAACTAAAGTATCTCCTGTCAGATCAGGAATTAATAGCTTAATTAGAGACGAGCATCATGCTGATTCAGTAGTTATGAATGCACTACTTGATCATAAATTTAAGAAGGTTCCAGAAAATAGAGTTAAAGATATTATTATTAATTCTCCTCGGTTTACTAATCAAGATAGACGCAATAGAGTAGCTAAAAATCTTTGGACTATGCGTAAGAAACATGGTCGTAAACATGTACTTAATGTGTTACATAATGCAATGAATAAATAGGATTATATGATTACATTAATGATTATTACTCTTTTAACAACTGGAAGTTGGAACCACGAAATACTTAAATTTTATGATAAATCATCTTGTATGATTATAAAAGCTAAGATAGTTGAGAAAATAAAACAAGCTAATGATCTTACGTTAATATCAGATTGTGGTCGTGGTGATGAAGATGCTGTTTTTCATGTTGTTAGTATATCAAAATCAATAGAGCAATAATATGAAGAATATACCATTTTCTGAGTGTAAGAAATGTCAATCTCGTCATAATGCACATAAAGATATATTGACATTAAGTGTTTGTGCATGTTTGAATACTCATGCAGTATTTTGTGTAATGGAATTACCTGATCCAGATGAACCTAAAATAGTGGAGCAATAATATGTGTGCTGTCAGCATGATCTATAATGCATTTAATCATTTTCCTGAACGAGAATGGGATTGGGAAAAGATCAATCAGTTTCAAGATATTATAGATAGATTAAAAAGACTAGAAGATGAAATGGGTATTAAAGATTGTCATGACCCAGAGAAAGTTAAATGGGTTAATAACATAAAGACATATTTAAATGATACTACAGTTTATCCAGTATCGACATAATTATGATAAGTAAATTTACTCTTAATCCATTAGTTCGTAAGAAGTTCTTTGCAATGCATAAGAATTTAGTAAGACGGTTACCGCCAGCAAAACAAGCATTGTTTCATGAACGTACATTACATGGTATGCATAAAACAATGGAATTTGATCCAACAGGTAAAAAAGGTATGGGTACAATTATTGGTGCACGTAATCTTCGTGTAAGACGTACTGGTAGTTATGCACCAAAGATTGGTAATCCACATGAACACATGGCGAAAATCAAAGAGAAGATAAAGAACACAGTTAATCCATTAAGAAAGAAGAATGGAAAATAACTATGTTATATTATAAACAGTTAAGTTTATTTATAATTCAATGTATTGTAGTAATGAATCTATCATTACCCATGAATGTAAAGGTTAGTCCACAGTTTAAGAATCTTACACGAGAAGTTATTATTGAGAAATGTGGTGAATGGACACACGTGACACAGTATGTAAAGAATAAAGAAACACAAGAACAATTAGGAACAAAAGTAATAGATCGTATTTCTATGTATGAGAATATTAAAGATAGGATTAATGAGCTTATCAAATGAGTGTTATCATGATCTTCGTTATTATTGTAGTACTTGCGACAATTGCTATGCTTGTGAACACATTGCGTCCGAAGTAATTGGATCAATTGGGCATAGGTATAGTAAACATTATTGGAAATGCCCAACAGGCAAAACAAAGAGAGCATTTCCTGATTATTATGAACTTAAGAATAAGGAGTTATAACTATGGCTGGATCAATTGCGTGGGATTGTAAGAAAATTTATCCTCATTGTGCATTTACATTAGCAGCAGCAGTAAATGAAACAAATCTTCCGTTAATATTTACTCATTTAGCACAAGCACACGGTTCACATGCTCATCCTTCAGCACCACAAATAACAATTAATGCTGCTGCTACTTATTCATAATTGAGTTAAGTATGAAGATTACTTCGTTAGTTCCTAAGCTGGTACGAAGAACACGATCTACATATCAGTTAAACCCATATGGTAGAACATTAGATCGTTCTAGAGCAGGTATAGTAGGCGCAAAGAATAATAATAGATTAAGGGTAAAACGAGTAGGTAAGTAATGGATATATGGAGTTTTATTTCAATCATAATAAACAAATTAAGGACTAAGAAACCAAAATATAGAGCATTTAACGATCCATATGATCCAATGCGTATTACATCACCTGAAATGATTATTATGATTATACTAGTATTAATTACTATGAGTGGATTTGTACTTAGAATGTTAAAGATTATATGAAGGAAGGAATAATGTCAGTACGTAGAATATCTGTATTACCTGCAATAATTCGTGGTACAAAAAAGAGTGCAAAATCACGTAAGTGGGCAGCAATCTTTGGTAATCTAAGAGGTATAGGAAGAAATAGTAAGTTACAACAATTAGGTCGTAATGTTAGGGCTAATATTAAATCAGGTCGCGCAGGAGAAGGATTACATACATTTAAACAACGCATTAAAGTAAAAGCTATTAAAGGATTAATAAGACACCCAGAAATAGTAGGATTAGCTGCTACTGGGGTATTTCTTGGTGGTCAATATGCAGCAAATAAATTTGAATCATCATTAATTAAAAAGATTAATAAAAAGAAAACGCGAAATAAAAAGCCAACACGACCAAAGAGACGAGTAAAGCGTGTATAATGAAATCAGCTAACCCTCTAACGATGGCGGGCTAATGGGCACATTAATCGATTTAAAAGAATATGCACATATTCAACTTCCTACTCTTTATCAATCTCAAATACATTTAACAAAGTATGCGAGATGGAATCAAGAACTAAAACGTAGAGAAACATGGCCAGAGACAGTTTATAGATATCTAGATTTTATGGTTGATAAAGCTAAAGAACATGGCCATGAGTTACCAGAACAATTACAAACAGAATTATATGAAGCTATTCTAAACTTAGAAGTTATGCCGTCTATGCGTTGTATGATGACAGCAGGACCAGCATTAAATAGAGACAATGCAGCGGCGTATAACTGTTCATACTTACATGTTAATAGAGTTGCAGCGTTTGATGAAACTATGTACTTATTAATGTGTGGAACAGGAGTTGGATTTAGTGTAGAAAGACAGTTTATTGCTGATCTTCCAGACCTTCCAACAGTGTTGTATACGGTTGACTCAACAGTTGTAGTAAAAGATTCTAGAATTGGATGGGCATCTTCATTAAGACAATTGCTAACTATGCTTTATAGCGGACACATTCCTAAATGGGATGTAAATAAACTTCGGCCAGCCGGATCGCCTCTAAAGACCTTTGGTGGTAGGGCGTCTGGACCTGGTCCATTAGTAGATTTATTTAAGTACGCTGTTTCAATCTTTCAATTAGCCGTAGATAATCAACAACGAAAATTAAATAGTATACAGTGTCATGGGCTAATGACAAAGATTGCAGATTCTGTTGTGGCTGGTGGCGTAAGAAGATCAGCAATGATTTCATTATCTAACCCTTCAGATGATCGTATGAGAAATGCAAAGTCTGGACAATGGTGGGAAACAAATCCACACTTTGCATTAGCAAATAACTCAGCAGCATGGACAGAACGCCCTGATGCTGAAATCTTTATGGAAGAATGGCTTGCCCTTGTTAAATCAAAATCAGGTGAACGTGGAATATTTAATAGACAATCAGCAAAGAAACAAGCCACTAAGTATGGTAGACGAGAAGAGAATATCGAATATGGAACCAATCCATGTTCAGAAATTATCTTACGCGATAGACAGTTCTGCAATTTATCAGAAGTTATTGTTAGAAGAGAAGATACATTCGACACTTTGTCTAGGAAAGTACGACTTGCGACGATTATTGGCACAATCCAATCCTTACTTACAGACTTCCGATATCTTAGTTCGAAATGGAAAGAAAATACTGAAGAAGAAAGACTCCTTGGAGTTTCCCTCACAGGAATTCTAGATAATAAAATTATTAATGGGTATCTATTAGAGAGTTCTGGTTATAAGCAAAATCTTGAACAAGGATTACAAGAATTACGGCGAACAGCAATTAATACTAATAAAGAATACGCAAAGCACTTTAATATCAATCCAGCAGCAGCTATTACCTGTGTAAAGCCTAGCGGAACAGTTTCTCAGCTAACTGATACTGCTTCAGGGATACATCCTCGACATGCTAAATATTATTTAAGAACTAATAGAGGAAATAAGATCGATCCCGTAGCGCAGTTAATGAAAGACGCAGGTATTCCTTGTGAGAATGATGCCGCGAATCCTTATGCATGGGTATTTTCGTTTCCACAAAAAGCACCTGATCATGCTATCTGTCGTAACGATATATCAGCATTAGATCATCTTAATTTGTGGCTTATCTACCAAGAACATTGGTGCGAACACAAACCATCTATTACTGTGAGTGTAAAGCCTCATGAATGGCTGGAAGTGGGCGCATTTGTTTATAAATATTTCGATTTAATGTCCGGTGTAAGCTTTCTGCCTTATTCAGATCATACATATCGTCAGGCACCATATCAAGATTTAACCGAAGAGGAATATAATCAGTGGATTGCTAAGATGCCAACTAGTGTAGATTGGTCTAAAATTGAAGAATATGAAAAGAATGATCAAACAACTGGTATGCGCGAATTTGCATGTGTAGGAAATAGCTGCGAAACAGGAAACTAAATTATGAAACCTTCTCAACGTAGGGCAATGTTTGCAAAACAAAATCAACCAAATCATGTTAAAACTCCATTTAAACGAAGCAGAGATATTGGATATGCGGCATTAGGTGCATATATAACAGGTGGAGCTAATGTATTAGGTCGAGGAGTTCGTAGAATTACTGAAAGACAATATACTTCTAAAGAACGACAAGCAAGACGTGGAACAGCAGTAGAACGTTCTATTGATCATGTACAGCAAATTCTTCCATTTAATGCTGCTCTTATTGGTAACATAGCGAGCAGTAAATTAATAAAGAGAGGTAATTTTAAAGCTTCTGGTGCAGTAGCAGGTGCAGGTTTAGGGGTAAGTCTTGCTGGATGGGGTGTTGCTCGTAAATATGTAAATAAAAAGAGAGATGCACGATTAGTTAAGGCTGGTGGAAAGGTTCGAAGAGTTAATCAGTAATTATGTAGGAAAGTGTGATGTTATCATCAATAACCATGATTGCCCACTGTATCTTTCACCAGACACCACCACGAGAACGTAATAGATGCGAGATATGTGGGTCTGAACTAAGAGTTGTTAACTTTTTACTGTATTGTATGGATTGTTCAGATAATAGATCAGAAATAAGATGTGAAATATGTGATGGGACATGGAAGGTATAATTAGGAAACTAAATTATGTCGTTTGATAAAGATGAGGTTATAGCACAACCACCTAAGACACATAGTAGAATATTTGAAACAGTTCCTGCTGGTCAGTTTGCTGAAATGCAACGCCGTATTTATGAATTAGAAAATTCTATGCGTGCTATACGTAATTATATTATTGAAGAACGTAAAGAATGGATTAAAGCTAGTAAGCCATTAGATCAAGAACCTGTTGTTGAATCGCTTCCTATATTAGTCGAAGTCAACAAGAGAGTACCAGAATAATGAATAGTGTTGGAGATAGATTAGTAGAGTATAAAGATCTAATTGCAATATTTGCCAAATGTTCGGCTAAAATACAAATAAATGAAGAGTTCCAAGAATCGGTAAATCAGCAATTAGGTTTAATGCGTTGGGCAGCAAGAGAAATTGAGTCGTTACGTGAGCAAATTGATGAACTTCATTGGTTACATAGAGAATAGTGTATCTAAAATTTTTGTTCCATTAACTATGGAATTACCTAATGACGATATAATCTTACAAGGTGAGTGGTTACAATCACATCAAGCAAATACCTTAACAAAGATATTATCTGAATCGTGGTGGCATATACAGATATGCCCAAGCTGTCAATTACATTATAAAAAATTCTATGAAATAGAATAAAAGGATAGAAATATGCCGCATGGAGTAATGCCGCCATCATACAATGATTTAGCTTTAATTATTAATGAATTAAGAGCAGATTTAAATGCGTTACGTCAAGATTTTAGACGACATGACCATGGAAATACGGCCTCATATGTACAAGCAGCTATTACAATTAGAGCTATAGATAATACATTTAGTGGATCGCCTGAAACAAGTAGTGCAATAGTATCCGCTGATATTCCAATATCTCCGGTAGGATAGTTTCGAGTAGTGTCGTAGAAATCAGATACTTCATTGGATAAAGAAACCGGCACCAAGCCGGGGCGGTAAAACTCCGCAAAATAGCTGATTTCGTCTGTTACCTACTTGATAATTAATCATGAAAGTATATCTGTCGTTTATTATTCAGTGTATATTATTAACATCTATTACTATACCTATTGATACAAAAATCTCTAAACAACTTAATGCTGAGAAAGTTATTGAAGTATATCAATGTTCTTTTTTTCTCCAAATTAAACAATATTTAATTGATCAAGATACTCAAAAACAAATAGGTGCAGAAAATAATAATTGGTATCCACTTAAAATACCAACTGTAACAGAATAATGAAAAAAATTATAACACTATTTAAAAGAAATTATGATACAGCCCAAGTATTTAATGAGCTGCCAGGATGGTGGAATTGATAGACACGCACTGTTCTCCCGAGCAGTGTGGACAGTAATCATATGTAATATGTCCGTGTAGGTTTAAACCCTGCTCCTGGCTTATATAATTAAATGAGGAAACTATGGAATCAGATACTTCTCGTACCCACAATTTTTCAGAAGAAGTTACTAAAAAAGTAGAACATAAAACATCATCTCTTACTGTATCAGGATGGCCAACCGATCCATCACAAGGACCATTTACCATTACTGTGAGTGGATCAGATATCAAAAGAATTGGTTTACGTCGTAATGGCTTACAAATAGCTGAAAAGACCGAAGCACCATGGACTATTACATTTGATTTATCCCCGTTATCACTTGGAACGTATCCATTTGATGCATTTAGTGAAGATAGTAGTGGCAAACAAACTGTTTCTGATACTGTGATGATTACAGTTGGTGCACCAGTACCAGGTGTAGAACCTCCTCCATCACCTAAGATGGTAAAGCACGATATTTAAATGAAAATTTGGAGAGCGTTATATTAATAAATTAGCTATTACTGTTCCAGTAACAATTGAATTAGATCAGCAGAACATAGTTAATTGGTTTCATGAAGTGCAAAGTGTTCGTTCAGAAGTAATATACTGGTTGGGGTATCCACTATTAAAGAATCCTTTTGATTTGTGGTTATACCAACAAATTATTGTTGCCTGTAAGCCTGATTTAATTATTGAAACAGGAACAGGGCAAGGCGGAAGTGCATTATATCTTGCTTCTATTTGTGATCTTATAGATCATGGAGAAGTTATTACTGTTGATATTAAAAAATATCCAGAAGGATGTCCTCAACATCCTCGAATCATGTATCTACTTGGTGATTCAGTAGGAGCAGATGTTGTTTCTAGAACATATATGGCAACTAAAAGTAAATCTGTAATGGTGATTCTTGATTCAGATCATGAGAAATCCCATGTGTTAAAAGAATTGATTTGTTATGCAAGACTAGTTACGACTGGACAATATTTAATAGTAGAGGATACTGATCTTAATGGTCATCCTATTCGTTCAGATTTTGGTCCAGGTCCATACGAAGCAGTAGAAGAATGGTTACTTAATCACCCTGATTTTGAAGTCGATAAAGTAATATCTGAATGGTTCTTATTCACTAAGCATCCGGGCGGATATTTAAAACGTAAATAAGGAAGCGTGGCCGAGTCCGGCTTAAGGCGTTAGTCCTGAAAACTAAAGTAGTATAAATACTACCGTGGGTTCAAATCCTACCGCTTCCGCCATTTGCAATAGAGGGGTTTCATCCGGATGGAAGTTAGGCCCATGATTTGAGCCGCTGCCCGAAGGAAGACTAAGTATCTAGTAGACGTACTAGATGGCCTCCTATATTAATTTATTTGCTATCATGTCGTAGAAATCAGGTACTTCATACATGGAAGATAGGAGTAGTGAGACCTATCAAAGAGAATAAAACTCTTAAAAATTGAACCTGATTTCGTCTGTTACTGATAGCTATAAGGATATTATGTCTCCTATTACATTCTGCTCAAATTATCAAGAACATAATGCTATCCTTGATTCAGTACCTATTACGGCACCTGATCAACGTACAATGGAAGTATGTACTATATGTTTACGTAATTTATTTAATAGAGTTAAAGATCTTGAAGTTAAAGTAGCTGCCCTAGAAGCCCAATAACGGAGATATGACCGAGTATGGCCTATGGTAACAGTTTGCTAAACTGTCAGGTATAAAAGCCTCGCAGGTTCAAATCCTGCTGTCTCCGCCACTTATAAAAGGAAATTAAATGAAAGAAATTGAGAAAGTTTATGCATTTGATGTTGATGAAACATTAGAAGTATCGGCTGGACCAATTAAGATACAATCATTAGTTGAATTATATGAAGAAGGCCATTGTGTAGGTATTTGTGGTAACTGGGCTCAATTAATACGATCAGCAGTTGGTTGGAATACAGTTATTAGTTTTCTTGGCCCTATTACGTGGATACCAGAAGGTATTGATATTAAAGTAAAAAATACTGAAGGCAAAGAACAGATTATTAGTATTACAAAACAAGATATTGCACAAAGTTTTCCATTAAAATATATGAAAGCCCATTTCTTATCTCAGATTAAGTTGTATACGCCAGCTAAAGAATTTATTATGGTTGGTAATATACTAGGTGTTAGTGGACAATCTGATGATAAGACAGCAGCAGAATTAGCAGGTTGGAGATTTATTCAAGAAATTAAATTTGCAGAAGGTGAACGATGACGATTAATATAGTAGATGTTACAGATAGTCCAGAAAGAAAAGAAGATATAGAATCTGCACTTTTATGGATAAATAAAAAAATAATTAAAACAACGATAGAAATAGAAGATGGCAAACCTGTTTTATTTCATTTTTTGACAATAAAAAGAGTTTTAGAAACTTATATAAAAGTATTAGGAAATATAAAATAATTACGGATATGGAACAATATATTGTAGGTTATAAAAAAGAATTTATTGCGTATGTTAAATCATTAGAAACTACAAATAGTTATTTAAGTTTATATAAATCATGGCATATGTGGGCATTACATTGGATTGACTCTGAATGTTGTATTTCTACAAATTGTAAATCTGAACATTATGATAAAGTACAGCAGCGTTATAATTCTATAGAACATATTATAACAGTATTATCGTATGAAAATGCAAAACACAAGAGTAAATTTATCCCTAAAGAGTATGATATTAGACAATGGGCAATTAATCAACTAAAAGAAAAATTAAATGAAAAATCGTTGTAATATTTTGTCCTACTTATGATAGAAATAAATATTTATGAATGATAGTGTTAGAAAACATTTAAAATTAATTAATAATTGTAAAGCAACACCAGCAGAGAATGGTTGTCATGGAATGTGTTGTATAGGTCCATGGTCTGAAGATCGTTGTCATTATTGTTTTCCAGAATCTACTAAAGATTTATTTAATAATATAAGATTACAACAATTAAAACCTGAGAAGGATATGAGCACAACTATTACTAATCGTAAGAAAAATGTTAATGAAGCTAGTTACTCTTCTAAAGTACAACAGTACTATCAACAAGGAGCTACAAAACTTCCAATTATTTATCTTGCTGGTGCTATTAGAGATGGTAATAAGAATGATATTCAATGGCGCGAAGATATAATAAATCGTTGTAATAATAAAGCAGTTTTCTTAAATCCAGTTGGTGGTAAAACATATGATAATAATGCTAAAACATGGTCACTGCATAGTGTTGAACCTAAAGCAAAGGTTATTGTTGATCATGATTTTTGGTGCGTCGATAGGGCTGATATTGTTATTTTCAATTTTACTGCCTTGTCTGAGGGGTATCCTAATATTGGAACGTTGGTTGAATTTGGTCGTGCATCAAGTTTTCCATCGTTAAAATATTCAATTATTGATGCTAATTATGCTGGACATCAGAATCAGGCAATGTATAGATTACACCCATTTTTGGAAATTAATAGCTCTATCATTTTTAATTCAATACAATCATTATTAGAATTTTTACCTCAAAATCTTGATAACTTGAGTGGAGCAAATTCTCATTTCGGTGGATATATTTAATTATTTATGGATGATTTAACAGAATACCCATCATTTGATAGTGGATTAAAAGTATTAGAAGAGCCTATTACATTAGAAATTAAAGATGCTGCAAAATTTGACGAAGGTAAATTAAGGTTTGAATTAATTCCATCAATTGCATTAGAAGAATTAGCATATGTATTTACAATTGGTGCAATGAAATATGAAGATGATAATTGGCGTAAAGGTTTATCATGGCGTCGTTTGTTTGGGGCAATGATGCGTCATGCATGGAAATGGTTTAGAGGTGAAGAACGTGATGAAGATGGGCAACATCATCTAGGTTCTGTTATGTGGTGTGCTGCAACACTGTTAGAGCATTCAATAAATCGTAAGGTATTAGACGATAGATTTGAGCCTAAAGATAATGATATTCAAGTATGGCAATCTCCTAAAATAACACCAGAACAAGCAGAAAGATTAAAAGCGATTAAGAAAAATCGTCAGCAAAGACCATGAGGAACAGTTATGTTTAATGTTGGAGATGTAGTTCGTATTAGAGGAAGTGTAGATCCTGAACGTGAGGTTCTTTATCATGGATTTTTAGCTAAAATTGAAAAAGTTCGCTATCATAGTAAGCTTGCATATGTAAACTCTGATAGTTTAGCAGTTTTGCAAAAAATGCAATTTTCTGGATGGTTTAATTTTAATGAGTTAGATTTAATAGATGAACAAGATTATAAAGATGCAATGAAATTATTAAAAGAGCTTCCTAAATAATTGGTGTTTATGCAGTTCCATAAAGGGAGCTATATGATTTACTTAGTTATTGATGGTAATGATAGCCTATGAATTTAAGTACTGATAAACTACCAAAAAATAAAGTTGGAGCTATCTTATGGTCTAAGATACCTGGGTTTACAAGATGGTTTGTAAATGTTGCTCCTACTTTAACTAATAAGGAATTATTAGTAGCAGTTAAACAGATGTATAAAGTAGATATAAAATATGACATAGTTACATCATTACGCAAACGCCATAATTGTCAGATGTCTGTAGATACTCGTAAACGTTCATTTGATGATAGGGACAATTCTTGTGGTGAATCTAAATCAACCCAATCTGCTGATGAAAAATTAGAACAGGATTTATTACGTAAACAAGTACATCGTTTAACTTCTCGTCAATTATTTTATGAGGTTATTAGTCAGAAAATATTAGCAGCTATATCAAATATTCCTCCACTTCCTGCATTAAAGAAACCACCTACTGTAATTATTAAGCGTGGTTTAGAAGAAGAGGAAATGGTGTTATTAGTTTCTGATGTTCAGGCTGGGTTACTTGTTGATTCAAAAGAAAGCGGTGGATTAGGCTCGTTTAATACTGATATGCTATTAAAATATATTGAAGCATTACAAACGTCTGTATTACGTATTAAACAATATCATGCTACTGTTAAAACGCTTAATATCTTTTGGCTTGGTGATATCGTAGAGGGAGAAGAAATCTACGGCGGCCAACTTAGAGAAATAGATATGAACGTGATACAGCAAGTTATGTTCTGTTGGGAACGGTTTGCTCATTTTATGAATGAATTTGCATCTGAGTTTATGCAAGTTAAATGTTGGGGTGTTGTTGGTAACCACGGTAGAATTGGACGTAAAGGTGAGCATTCCCCAATGAGTAATTTTGATTATTTATTATATAAAATGTGGGAAGAACGTTTAAAAGCAAAAAAGAATATTCAATGGAAAGTATCTGAATCATGGTGGGATATAGCTTCAATTCAAGGATGGAAGTTCTTACTTGTTCATGGTGATGATACTGGACAATCGTTTGCTGGTATTCCATTTTATGCTGTTAATAGGCATAAATCAAGATATAGAGAAATGTTTAAAAGCGTATTAGATGAACAAATGGATTTTGATTACATGACTATAGGACATCACAGTGAGATAGCTGAATTTAAGAATATCTTATTAAATGGATCATGGCCAGGAGGAACAGAATTCTCTATTAAGAGATTACAGTTAGCCGATGTTCCTTCTCAGAAATTATTTGGTGTTCATAAAGAACATGGAGTAACGTGGAGTCGAAATATTCATTTAAGACCCCTTAAGATTAGTAAATAAATACGGGGATTGTCGTAGATATGGGATACTTCTACTGAAAAAGACCTATATCGCTTGTTACATCTCCGATCAATATGCAGAATTGGCGTAGTGTTGAGTTACTTCATCTTGAAAATGACAGGTCACAGGTTCGAATCCTGTTAGTACCCCAACGGGTACTATAGCTCAGCCTGGTAGAGCGGAAAAATAGCTTGATACGTCTGTTCCATTCTGCACTCAAAGTGTATGTCGAAGAATACAGTTACTCCATTTTAAGAATACACTGTATTCGCTTATTACTACACTAAATTTTAGAAGGTAAACAATGAGAAGTGAAGAATCGTTTAATTTAGATGATTATGAATTTATAGATTCCTGTATATTTCATGGAGTTGTAAGTGAGGATGATGGTGAAGAAGTAGCTGCTTTAGCTCAAGAAAGTATGTCAGAATTTTTAACTGAAGCTGGTGTTAAAACTGGCGATATTATAATATTACTTCGAAAAATTCCAAAGGATTAAATAATGAGAACTAATACCCAGATAAAGATAGCACCATTGTTAACACATAATAGTGGACAAGCAGAAAGACAAACTCCTTTAACAGAGCTTACTCGTGCTGTGGCGTCGTGTTTATTATTTGAAAACACTTATTACGAATCTGGTTCTAATATAGCCAATAGAATTGCACAACTTTGTGATAAAGTTGATATATCAGAAGTGGTTGATTTAGCGCGGTTAGCAAGAAACGAATTAAAGCTTCGTCATGTTCCGCTTTTCTTAGCGCGTCAAGTTGCTAGAATTAATTCAACAAATAAAAAATATATTGGTATAACCTACACCGAACAGTTATTGTATGATATAATTCAAAGACCAGATGAAATGGCAGAGTTTCTTTCACTTTATTGGAAAGATAATACTAAGGTTGTTAATGGTCAAGTAGTTCCGTCTAAGACTTTAAGTTCACAAGTAATACGCGGACTTGGAAAAGCGTTTACTAAATTTAATGAATATCAATTAGCAAAATGGAATAGAGATAATGAAATTAAGTTAAGAGACGTATTATTTCTTTGTCATGCAAAACCAAATGATGCAGAACAAGATGCACTATGGAAGCGTTTGATTAATAATCAGTTAGCTATACCAGATACTTGGGAAGTGCTAATTTCAGCAGCAAAATCAGTACAAGAAAAGAAAGATGCTTGGGAATATTTATTAACTAATAGAAAACTTGGTTATATTGCTCTATTAATGAATCTGCGTAATATGAGCCAAATAAATGTAGATCCAAACCTTGTTGAAGAAGCTATTATAGCTGGTGCTGCTAAGTCTAAAGCATTACCGTTTAGATTTATTTCAGCATCTCGTCATGCACCTCAATATACTCAAATATTATCAGATGCAATGTTAAAGTCTATTGAAGGTTATAGATTAGATGGTGCAACTGATGTTGTGATTGATGTTTCAGGTTCTATGGATTATGCAATTAGCACTAAATCTGAAGTACCGAGATGGCATATCGCTTCTGCATTAGCTATTTTAATTAGAGAAGTATGCCATAGATGCCGAGTATTTACATTTAGTGATGGGTTAGTAGAAGTACCTAATCTTCGTGGTATTGCTTTACTAGATGCTATTGGTAAAAGTCAGCATCATAATGGAACTAATTTAGCTCATGCATTAACTGAATTAAAAGATAGAAATACTAAAGCTGATAGAGCTATTATTATTACTGACGAACAATCAACTGATGGTAATATTAAATCTTGGACTAATAAAGGCTATATAGTAAATGTAGCTTCGTATCAACCAGCCGTTGAAACATATGATAGTTGGACTCGTATTAATGGTTGGAGTGATAGATTAATAGATTGGATTTCTTTTGAAGAAACTGGAAAGATTTTAGATAAGTCTGAACAAGAGGATTAAATATGGATTCATTTGCCGATCAGCTTTGGAATGCTCGTAATATTGTTTCTAATTTAGAAGAGCAATTAGCAGAAAAAATTCTAAAGTTGATCGGTATATCTGATTTAAATATTCATTCTGGTCAACATTGGCCATTTGATGATGTGACTCATGATTATTATGATAGAAGTATAGAATTAAAAAATGTAAATTTAGATTTTTTATGGAATAAAAATTGGGATAAAGATCTTTTAGAATTAGGGTTTTGTAAGCTATATTTATGTTATATTGATGGACATGAGGAAATAAGGAATATTAAAAATGCAACAGTCACCGTTCAAAAGTGATTTTACTCCTTTAACAGCATTAGTATGGGATCGCGTAATGCACCCAGCAATTATCTCATCATTAACTGCTGAAGAGAATGGACAATTAATTCTTCGTGCGTTACAGAAACTTGCTATAAAGCAATCAAAGTTAATTAAGTATCCAAACGGTGTTATAATTACAAAACCTTAATGTGGGGATGTAGCTCAATTGGGAGAGCACCTGCTTTGCACGCAGAAGATTGTCGGTTCGATGCCGATCATCTCCACCATATTTAAAGGATTATATGAAAGATATTTTAATATCTATTAAAGAAGTAGAAAACGGTTATGTAGTTGGTTTTAAAAGTAAGATACGAATATTTCCTATTACAGAACGAGAAGGTATTACAAAAGTTGTAACTGAAATTAGTCTTTATGTTAAAGGGCTTATTGAGCATAACATGTTATTTGAAAAGCTTAATGTTAAAGCTGAACTTATTTAAGTGGATAAGCAATTAATAATTGATGAATTCCATAAACTATATTATAAAACATCATATGTCCCTACTTGGTTTGGGTTTCCTATGATGAAAAATCCGTTTGATTTATGGATACTGCAAGAGATTGTAACACAGATGCAGCCAGAACTTATTATTGAATGTGGTACTTTAAAAGGTGGAACAACAATATTTTTAGCATCTTTATTAGATTTAATTAATAAAAATGGTAAAGTATTATCTATAGATTGGGAGTTTCCTAATAAGTTACCTGGGCATCCTAGAATATGGTATTTACAAGGACATACGTTAGAACAGCGTGTTTTGAATATTGTTGAAGAAGAACGTATGAAAGTTGCATCAACAATGGTTATATTAGATGATGACCATCATAAAGATCATGTTTTAAATGAACTAAACATATATAGTCATATAGTTTCCTTGAATCAGTATCTAGTTGTAGAAGATACTAATATTAATGGTCATCCAGTAGCATTAGAATATGGACCTGGCCCATGGGAAGCAGTAGAAGAATTCTTAAAGGTAGATAATAGGTTTGTATCAGATAAAGATTGTGAAAGATTTGGATTTACATATAATCCAAACGGATATTTAAAGAAAATTAAACAGTAGTGCGGTAGTAGCTCTAATGGTAGAGCATCTCCCTTGTAACGAGATGGTTGGGAGTTCGAATCTCTCCTACCGCGCCATTTTATTTGGAGAGTTATGAATGCTATAGAAATTCTAGTTATTATTACGCTTATAATAGCAGGAGTTTGTTCGGTTATTTGTATTCAATTTATGCATCGAGCACAAGATGAATTAAAATTTTATAAAAAGCTATATAAAAAAAATCAGAATTGGTGGGATACTGTATCAAATCAATATCAAGCAGAACATAAAAAAAGTCAAAGACGGGCTCAAGCACTTAGATTATTAACAAAAGCATATGATAGAGAACGATTGAATCATAGAACTAAGGTTCAAGATGTAGAAGAATTGCAAAAGCTTCTATCAGTTGCTGGTGGTGCAATACATGGAACTGCTTTATTAAATAAATGGTTTGAACAAAAGAAAGAAGAACATAAGATACGCGGCGTGGGCGTCAGCTAAGTCTCCAAAACTTGGCGTGCAGAGTTCAATTCTCTGGCGTATCGCCATATTTACCAGAGTATTTTTCTGGTAAAAGGAGGAGAAATTAACTAATCATATTAACTATTATATAGTAGTAAAAGAGGAGACGGCCTTGTGGTACTAGATATTGTGCTACGGCTCGGAAAAAACGAAAGCCGCCTATTTACAAGACAAGTGGTGGCATTAGAGAAAATTGCAGATGTTTGTAAGAAATTTGATGATTTAAATGAACTACCAGTAGTAGAATTTACTATTGGTCCAGTCTACGAACAAAATATTAATAATACGAGGTAATATAATTATGGCTCAACTTATTCTTACAGATTCACAGGATTGTGTTCTTACAGTTACAGCAAAGTCACGTAAAGACAATGATGCAATGCTTCAAAACCCAACATGGGAGTCATCTGACTCAACTGTACTTACAGTAACACAAGATGCATCTGATCCTCTTAAGGCTGTAGCAAGTGCAGTAGATGCTGGTACAGTTGTTGTAACGTTTAGGGCAGATGCTGATCTTAGTGATGGAGTTGTAGAGATTATTGGAACAATGGATGTTGTGGTTGGACCTGGTATGGCCTCAGTAATTTCGATTGCTGCTGGTACACCAACAGAACAGCCATAAGTATTTAATTAAAGGATTCCCACTATATACAATTCATCGTATATAGTGGGTAATATAATATTATGGAATTTATGGGAGAAGATAATACGCCAGTTTATGGTTGTAATAGCTGTAATATGACAATAGGTCGAGCAGGTTGTTTAGAACATAGTTCTAGATTTAGAGTATTAAAAAATGATTTAACGCCTAATATATCACCAAATATAAATCGTCATTGTCCAACTTGTAAGTGTGTTAATGTACAAACTTTTATAACTTCAATAGCTTCAATAGGTTATGTATCACAACTATAAACACCTAAGTGGACTAACGGTAAGTCAACTCCCTGTTAAGGAGTCCATCATGTAGGTTCGAATCCTACCTTAGGTGCCATACTTAAGAAAGAACTATGCTAATTGATATTCATATTAGAAAATTAGATAATGGTTGGTTAATAAATTATCCAAGATTACAATATAGTACAAATACAATGCCACCAAATGATTGTATTGAAATTGGTAGGAATGAAACAGCAATTACATACTCTTTTAATGATGACATAGAAATAGCATTTGATAAACTTGTTGCTCACATTAGATGGTCATTAGGTGTTGGTAATAAACAGATGATAGGCACCCCATCACCAGAAACGAAGAAAAATGTTAATAACGATTGAAGATATTGAAGATGGTTTTCTAGTCAGTACCAGTACTGATTCAGCATATAGTAAGAGACGTGCATTTAATTATAATAAATCAAAAGAATCGTTAGATAAATCATGGGATGAATTGGTTGAGTTTTTAACTGCATCACTTAAGCCAGAATATGTTGAGGAAAAATTAACTATTCGTAACTATGACTGGCGACAGAAAGGCAAAAATGCGCAGGCCTGATTGGGACCAAGTATATTTTAGTATGATGTATATATTTGGATTAAGAAGCTCTGACCCAAATACTAAAGTAGGTGCGTTAATAATTAATTCAGAGAATATATTAGTTTCAGCAGGCTATAATGGATGGCCAAGATATATACAAGAAATGCCAGAAGGTGACAAGCGTTTAGAAAGGCCATTAAAATATAAATGGATAGAGCATGGAGAACGTAATGCCATTTATAATGCTGGTAGGATGGGTGTATCATTAGAAGGCTGTTCTTTATATATTAGTGGAGTACCTTGTACTGATTGTGCTCGTGCCATTATTCAATCAGGTATTATTGAGGTTATAGTACATAGTGAAGCAAATCAATTGTGGCTTACAGTAGACGGTTCTAAGGATCAGTGGTCAGATGATAATATTCAATCGTGTTTAATGTTAGCAGAAGCACACGTAAAAATTAAAT
>Ga0137457_1000024_pt1 | contig 44270 bp, 42 predicted proteins | sample EasRivERMGT630_2_FD_102321 | JGI IMG/M metagenome (GOLD analysis project Ga0137457, IMG submission 102321) | Soil microbial communities from meander-bound floodplain in the East River, Colorado, USA - East River MetaG ERMGT630_2 | ecosystem: Environmental > Terrestrial > Soil > Floodplain ...
CAGGATCGCGTTGAGCTGTTGCTCGGTTGTGCCTGCTCCAGCGGTGCCGATTGCTCCGACTGGGGTGCGGACTTCTGCCGGCACATCGGGTGGACCTGCGGAATCGATCCAGTCGAAGAATCCGCGCGTGAGATAGGGTATATCCGCGGCACCCACCTGCCGGTCCTGGCCTGAGCAGAGAGTGAGTTCGATGTCGCGCTTGAGTTCACGCGCGCTCTTGAACTTCGCATAGGCGTACTCGTCATCGACCGCGGCGGTCTCAACGAGTTCCTGCAGATCGGTAACGGCGTATTCGTCGCGGAAAATCTGAACGTAATTGCCGATTCGTTTGCGGTTGATCGCCTTGTTGTTGAACAATTGGACATCCTGGCCTTCGGGCACGCCGCCGATTCGGGCGGGTCTCAGGTTATCCACGAGCCACTCGCTGAAGACCGCTTTGGGCGCGGCCCCTTTGCGCAGAGTGGAGGTGACCGGGTAAGTCTCCGGTTCGACAATCGTGAGGACATCCATGAGGTCCTCCCGGTTGCCGCCGGGCCAACTCGGATTCGAATACGTATTGGCTGCTGGCATATTAATTAGGGGCTAGGGGAGAGGGACGAGGGGCGAGGAGGGATGAGGGCAAAACCGTACGGTCTTCCCTAATCCCTAGTCTCTCATCTCTAGACCCTAGCTTCACGAAGTTGACGTTTCACTGCTTGCAGCCTGGCAAAATTCCTCGCGTCGGATTTCTCCTTCCATGCTTTCTCCGCAGCAGCTAGATCCGCTTCCAGGGCGCCCTTCGGCCCCGTTCTTGGCGGGGCGGCTGTCGGCGCGCCGAGCACCTTTGGCGGTGGTGTGGCCGGCTTGGGTTTGGCCACTGGCGGTTTCGCCGCGGCCTTCATCCTGGCTTCCCTTGCCTCGAGCCCCTCGACGAAGATCGCCGTCGCTGAAACCCAGTCCGGTCGGAGCCGGATTTGGGGGTAATCCGCGAGCGCCTTGCGAAATTTGGCGAATTGTGGCGAATTCCTATCGGTGAGCCAGGTGAACTCCCGGAGCGCCTCACTGGAGTGAGCTTGCTCAGCCCGGAGATATTCGCGCCGCCTGGGGAAGTGCTGCTCGAGGTCATCCTCGGTCGCTTCCTTCATCGCGCGGACCTGTTCCCCGGTAAATTCCCGGGTTGAATATCCGCCTTTACCATCGGGCACCTGCAGGACGCCACCTTCCGGGTTGCGCTCGCACCAACGTTTCAGGGTTCGGGCCTGAATCGCGGCCTGCTCGAGTTGCAGCTCGTTCCTGATCCCACTGGCGGGATCGGACTCGCTCACAACCACGGGCACTGGCGGTTCAGGCGCTGGCGCCGACTTGTACCGCTCCACTTCGGATTGGAGTTGCTGGCGCTCGGTCTCTGTGGCCTGGAGTTTGCGTTCCAGGTCGCCTTTCTGGCGAGTGAACCGCGCGATCCGCTTCTGGAGCCATTCCGGGGCGTCCTCTGGCAGGGCCAGGTCATCCTGGGCGGCCTCTCCCTCTTCTGAGGCACTCGGTTCTTCCGGGGCGGCCTCAGAAGAGGCGGTGTCTGACTTGTCGGACGCGTCTGACGTGTCTGACCCGTCGGACTTCTCGGACTCTGCTGCTGCTTGAGAAAGAACAGTTGGACTTACCGTGCCAGTTTCGGGCGCGTCCGGCTGCTTCTGGGCGCTTGCCTTTGGCTGGCTTCGCGATTTCGGCGCAGACTTCGTCCCCGTCGCTTCGCGCTCCCGCAATTTGCGGCGCGCATACTCGAGGACCGAAGCGTTGCCTTCTGTGGGTGCCGGCGGAGTAGCAACAGCGGGTGCTGCTGGTGGCGGGGCGCCGTCCCCCGCCGAGATTTCATCAGGCATTTCGAGGCCGTCCTGATTCCGGCGATCGCTTATTTCGCCGCGGCCCAGAACGTGAGGCCAAATGTCAACCGCAAGGCTGACACAGGTTCAGGGAGGTAAAACAAACGTTATCTGCTTCCATTCAGGTCCGTTTGAGCCAGATTGGGCCCGATTGAGTCCGATTTTGTTGAGTTAATTTGTGACTCGGTGTAGGTTTGAGGCACGGGCAGACCCCAAAAAGGCGGGAGCCCGGCGTAGAATGATTGATCAAATTACGGCAGTCCGGGCGCTCAAAGAGGCCAAAATGCCCGAAGCGCAAGCTGAGGCGGTGGTTCAATTCATCAGCGATGCCACCACCGGGGAGATCGCGACGAAGTCTGATCTGCGAGAGTTAGGGGTGCGTATCGGGGCGGACATCCAGGAAATAAAAGGTGAGCTATTCTGGCATCGATGGCTGTTAGGGGCGGTACTGGCGATGCAACTTGGGATTCTCGCTCTCATCGCAAATGTGCTGCTAAAGATCGCCGCGCTGAAACCATGATCGCTGAACAGATGAGTACAGCGGAGATCGAGGCTTCGTTCATTGGAAGAGTCGAAGATATCTCTGGTGACTCTGCGTTCGTGAGCCTGCTCAATGAGAAGACTGGTGAGCGAATGGAAGCCAAGTGCAAGACGTCGATACTGCAAGAAAGTGGAATTGGGCTTGGGGACGAATTTCGGTGCGAGGTTCAACGCTCAAAGTCCGGGGTGAGTGCGCACCTGTTGCATTTGCTTCCGAAACCACTCAGCAAAGAACAAGTGGAGACATTCACGCCGAATTCAAAGACCGCTGGACTTTCTAGAATCAACCAACCCGCTTCAGCTCGGCCTCCTCGCAAATCCCGAATAACCGGGCCTCGATCGCCATGATGGCATCCACGCCACCCAGGTAATGGGCCATGACGGTCCCAGCACTCATGCCGGCTGCCACCAGCGGCGCCGCGCCCGCTGAGATCAACTGTTGGCGATGATCATACAGCAGGCGTAGGATCGCACCGAAACGCGGATCGCGCGTCATTTCCCGAAGGGACGCCTCGAGTTGGTCCGGTGTCAAATCCAGGGCGACACTCTGAAGGTCGGTGAATTTCACGAGAATTAGGCTCCCGCTCCGACTTGTTGACTTGGCAACGTCCCAATTCTTCCGGCCTGCGGATTGACCGTCTTCTGCTCGACCGCGAATTGGAGTTGTTGCCGGTGTTTCTTCAGTAGATCGGCGACGAACTCATTCTCGGCCGCGATCTGCATCGCGCGCGGGTTCGTTTGCATGATCTGATCGAACGTCTGGAGCCGGAGTTGATGCGCCTGGCCTGGCTTCACGTCGTTGTCGATGCCGTTCAGGAGGCCGGTGATGGTGGCGCGTTCAGCATCGACCTCAGCTTGGGCCGCGCCCTGGGGATTCTTGAGCAGACGTTCAGCGAAGCTTGGGTTGATCGCCTCGAGGCCCAGGCGCAGGAGTTGGTCCCGATCCACTGTGCCGCCGATGTCCACCGTCTGGACAAACTGGATCAGCATCTCGAATTGCTGTTTCAGCAGGTCGGGCTCGAGGCCGGCGATGTTAAAACTCAGGCTGAGATCGAACTTGCCCTGGATGTCATCGCGGCTCGCGCGGATCGGTTCGCCGTCAAGCTGGCCGGTCACCCGAAACCAGAATTCGTCCGGCATGAATTGCTGGCACAGCCCGAAGACCTGTCCCAACACCTTCGTCCAGCCTTCGAGCCAGCGCTGGGTCATCCGCATCCGGCGATTGCGGGCATAACTCGGGTCGCCATCGGCCACCGGGCGGCCAAATGCGCGATCAGCCTGTTGCTGGAGATTCTGAGAGACCTCGAAGGAGGCGGACGGCTGGTTGGGCACGTCGGCCCAGTGAAATTCGTTGGGCCGCAGCTCCGGCACACGCGCGCCTGGTCCCCAGCGGGTGGGCGGCCGGCCTGGCGGATGCATCAGGGGCGGGATGGTGGCGATATTGGTGAAATCGGTTCGGGAATCGGCCTCGACCTTGAGCAATTTCTGGAAACTGGCGCCCAGTTCGCCGTAACCGCGGGAGTCGGTGCAACGCCGGCTGAGCCGTTCCCGTGGAAATTCGACGAAGGGATATTCGCCGTGATCGTAACCGAGGCTTTCGCTGTAGGCGTAGATTTCCTTGCCGTTCCGGGTGGTGACGGTCGGCGAAAAGACGGTGCAATAGATGCCAGGCACACCGCGTTCATTGGACTTGCGCTCGTAGCAGTGTACGACCTCGTACAAATCATCGATGCTCAGGTAGGGATCGCCGGGGATTCGGCGGGTGCTCACGATGCCTTTGGCGTCACGCTGTTCGACCCCGGCATACCAGGCCGCAGTCGATTGGCCTTTGCCTCGTTCCTTGACCTCTTTCACCCAGGTCTCGTCGTAGCCCATCGCAATCTGCCGATTGTCGAGCATCTCCGCGGTGACGAATTCACGGCGGTAAATCCGGCGGGCGTCCTGGAGTTTCTGGGTATCGTCGGGCAGGAACAGATCGAGCCGATCGCGCAAGGCGGTCACGCACGGCTTGTTTGAGACCAGGCGCGGGACGGCGATGGTGGTCTTGCCTTCCTCGCGCAGTTCGCGGATCCCGGCGCGCACCTCCTCGTTGCTCGGTTCAGGGATCTCCGAGTCGTAAAAGTCGCCTGTCTGCGCGGCTTGCTGGCGGTAAATCGCCTTGACGAGTGCCACTGAATCCTCGTCCCGATCCGGATCCATGATCGTCTGCGGCAAGGCGATGATCAGGTCAAGATTCGGATCCTGGCTGCCCTGTTGCCGCTGGAATTGGGCCATCATCGCGGCGTTGACGATCTGTTCCAGGCTGAATTCCTGGTCGGTGAGCTGGACCTTTCGTTCCCAGACGATTCCCGCATACGCCACGCCATCCTCAAGCATCCCATTGGCGAGGATCTCCGCTTCAGCATCGGCATCGTCGATCTGCGAGCCCCAGAGCCATTGCAGGAATTGCGAAGTGCGCCTGGCCTTGGCGATGTCATCAAGCGCGACGGGCTTGGCCTCGGGCGTCGCCTGGTTGAACGCCATGCAAAGGATGTCCACGTCCTCGTTGATGTATTGATCCACGAGGTAGACCCTCGAATCGGTGGCGCCTTCCCACGGCACAGCCTCCTGGCCTGCGGGCATGTTCTTCTTCCATTTCTTGAGGTCAGGCGATTGGCCCGGCCAGACACAGAAACGGGTGTTGTAGTTGAGTTGGCGGCGCGAAAGGTCGTCCGCAGGGCCGTCAATGAGTTCCTGGAACTCGGTGGCGAGATCGTTGATGTCGGGGACCATAAAGGGAGTTATGAGTTGGAAGTTATGAGTTAGGAGTTTGGGTTCTTCGGCGGGTTATCGAGATCCAGATTCTCCATGTAATGGACGGACGATGAATCCCACTCAAGGTTGTCAGGCATCCGTTTGCCTTTGCCATACCGCTGACCTGGTCTGGCTTTGCAGCGCCATCGCACCATGGCCTGATCATTGCAATCTCCGGGACCATACCAGTGTCCGACGGCAAGCACTTCACCGACAGGTCCGCCTTGCTGGTGTAAGAAACGAACACGCATCCCAACAAGTAAACCCGGAATGAATTCAGCGAGATTCGTGAATTTCTTCATCAGCGCACCTCTGATCCAGTTCATTTTATGAGTTATGAGTTGGAAGTTATGAGTTATGAGTTGGCTTCGATGCGGAATTGGCCCACTTCACGTAGACCTGCGTAAATGGCTCCCCAAACACCTTCGGGGACCGCTTCAAATCCAATCTCTCTCGAGATTAACGCTTTCCGCCGACGCACGGCGGCCACGAGGTCTAATTCGTTGAAATGATCCGGCATTCGTTCAATCCAGGTCAGATTGTTTCGGCCGACATCCTTGAAATGTACGTTGATCATTGGGCTGGTTTGAGGAGTTCGAGGACATCATCGCGCCAATAGCGGTGATGGCCCTTCGGGGTTTGCCGGGTCCGGATCCGGCAGGCCACGCGATACGTCCGGAGAGTGTCCTTGCCGCACCCCAGCAATTGCCGGGCTTCCTTCGGCGAAAGCCAAATCCGAAAGCCGTCAACGAAAAGCTGGAGGCGCGAGTTCACTTCCCCTCCTTGTGCCTCTTCTCTTTCAATGTCCGGCCGCAGTACGGGCAGAAGTTCATTCCGTTTGCCACGGGGGAATCCTCTATCACTATGAACTTCTCATTGCACCCGGTGTCCCAGTTGCCGTCCTCGTCCTCGGTCCAGGTACAGGGTCTTTTGCTGTATTTGATGGCCGCGTCCCAGTTCATTGCAATGACAACTGGCGGTTCGAACCATCAAACGCGCAGAACTCAATTTCCAATGGGCCTGAGCATGGGACTGTATAAGGCCAGCGCAGCGCCGTTCCATTCACAGTGATCATGTCCACACCGGCACATGCCAGCTTGCAATCCACTCGTTCGATTGAGACTGCTGTACCAGGGCCGATCGGCTTAGGATCAGGATTGGGATTGGGACCAGGATCGGGATTCCCACCGGCTACTCGCTCGAATTGAATCGTGCTGGATGATTGATTGCCTGCTGGATCGCGTGCCTCGACCTTGACGATATGAACACCCGGATTCCTGAATTCCAAGAAGGTCCCCGTCTGCCATTTGCCGACCTGTCCGTTGATGGTCAGACGGTATTGGATGTCGTTGTAGAACTTACGGCTGGTGTACTTCTGATCCGCCGCCAACCATCGAATGCGTGTGACGGGTCGAGGGTCTATCCCTGCCCTGGGATATTCACACCATACGATGTGGGGCGCCTCGGTATCGGGTACAACTGCGGCTGATCCCAACGCCTGCGCGATGGTGTTCCAATTCGGATTATTGATCAGGGACGGCTTGCCGCCATAAACGCCCGCCTGCGCGGGATTACCCCAGATGTCATAGGTCTCGCTCGTCACGCTCGTTGAATACCGGTGCCGGTCGAGTGCCCGGACAAAGAGCCAATCACCAATCCGCCAGGCCTCGCTGTGAGCTGGTGTCTGGATCTTCGCCCGCGGTCCGTCACTGATCGCCCACGCAAGTGTTGAATTAGCGCAACCCAGTGGCTTCAGGGTGTCCTGTAAATCGACCTCCGTGTACTGCGCCGAGTAACCCGTGGGATCGCCGTAATGATGGTACGAGCGATTATCGTAGAAGATGTGTTTGGCACCTCCGCCGCCGATTGTTTGCACGACATTCCACGCCTGCAGCTCGACCGCTTCATTCCATGATTTCATGAAGTCCTCGCTGTCCCTGAATCGCAGCAACGGAATCCCGTTGTCCCTCCACGATCCACGTGCGCCGTACCACGCAGAGAATTGATAAACGCCCGCTTCGGTGTTCCAGATTTCAGGCCCGAGATTCAGCGAGACGAATTGCTGCGAGCGGAATGAAGCATCCTCATACAAATGAACCGACAGCGCCTTGATTCGGGACTGAGTTTCCGGGGGCAACAAGTTCCAGATTTGCGCCAGTTCGTTGGTCTGATTCACACCGGACCCTGCGATCAGATTCGCAGACTCAGGCATCAGGGCGACTGCCTGGCGAACCATCTCGCAGTAGAAGTTATAGGTCTGCCCAGTGGGCTTCGGGATTGACCCGTCCAGGTTGGGCTCATTGGCAACTTCCCACCAATCCACCTTGCCCGCGTAATGCTTGGCGGTCTCGGATGCGTAACTCGCGAAGCGCTCGATAGCAGGCGAATTGACATACAAGGGTGAGACCTGGATTGCGCTGCCTCGCGGGCCCGTGACGGTTCCCCCTGGATTGAAAGTCCCGGTAACATTGGTCATCTGCAGGGCCGGGCCTGTGATGCTTTGAGGAGACGCGACCCAACTGATGTAACCTGTGCCCGTTGCATGTGAGACCCGTTCGCCAGGCGCGAAGGTCCCCAGCACATTGGTCATTGTCAGATACCAGCGATTAGCCCAGGCCGCCCTCGACTGATACAGCGTCCCGAGCATCGTCTGGCCGGATTGCAGCGCCATGTCCACATCGGTTTCCTCCCATACCCACACACCATCAGACGGCTCTATGAAGGCCCACCGGAACAGCGCAGCCGGTGATAGCGCCCGGTTCCAGCCATAAACCCTGGACGCCATCTGGTTGTTGTACCACCACTGCTCAGCATGAGCGCCCATGTAGGGATTGGGCTTCTCGTTGCGCAACCGGCAGAAGTACAGCTCGGCTTCCACTCCGTTGGTCAGCCATGCGACTGCTCTCAATGGTCCATAGGGACAATTTGATGGCAGGGTGAATTGCCCTGGCACAGCCATCGATCCGGAATGAATCCGGCGAAAGTCCGCATCGTACACCTCCACATTCGCCTGGCCTGGACTTCCGAAGACATCGAGGACGGGGACGCCTTGATATCGTCCGCCAAGCGCTGTGTTCTCAAGTCCGATCTCGACCGGGACATTCGTGCCTCGCGCGGGACCTTCGTCCAGCCGGACATCGTCCACAAACATCGTGCAAGGATTCGGGATGCCGATGTTCGGGAACTTGATGTTCACATAGTATTGAGCGGGCGCCGGATAACCCCAGAGCACGCCACTCACTGAGATCGTCTGCCAGTTGGTGGTCAGGGTCACCTGGGCGCTCGTGTAGTTGGTCTGCGGCGCCAGGTTGTAGCCCTCAGGCACGGTCACTGCGGGCAGGATCGATCCCTGGATCTTGCCGCCTGCCGGTTCGCTGCGCGCGCGGAAGCTGAGTGTGTGGCGTTTGTTGGAAGCTGGATAGAACCCTTGAGACAACAACTCCGGACCGCCTGCTGCCGTCGAGGTGCATGGCTGCGGCCTGTATTTGATCTCATGACCAGTCCACAGGTCTCGCATCGCCATGTATTTGGACTCGTTGCTGTAAAAACTCCACCCACCTGTGCCGACCTCGAATGATCCGTTATACAAGTAATTACCAACCCTCGGCGCTGATGTGTCCTCGACGCGATTGGTGGGCCAGAACTGCGCGTAATCATCCATCGTGACGATGATGTTGGTTCGCGTCGTCAGGTAGATGGCGACGATCGATCCAGGCGAAATCACCGTTGGCTTGGACAACTTGAGGTGCAGGACGTTGGTCGCCACTGGGATGCTCATCGATGACAGGATGGTCCAGTATTGGTTCTCGTCCCGGTCGTTGGCATATCCACGGCCGACAGACCCGCCAGCATCCGCCTCGATCAACAGGTTGGTGGCGCTGCCATACGCCATCACTTTGACGTAGGGGTAAAACAATCCCGCCGGGAAATCATTGGTGATCCAGGCCTCGCCGGTTAATGCCGACGAATTCTGAATCCGCGCGATGCCGCTCGGGCACGTGGCCTCCCCGGTCCACCAGAACCAGCCAGGACTATCCCCGATCCCAGTCTCGGTTGAATAAATGATGATGTCGGTGTGATCGCTCGTCTGCGCCAGGGCGACCGACAAACAAAAAAGGGCAGCTAAAACAAGTTGTTTCATAGTCGTTTCTGGACGGATTCCATAATCGGTACGTACCTAATCCCGCCATCCTCTGCCAGAGGCGTCCCTGGGGCGTATTGCATCCAGCCTCTGCCAATCGCTTTGATGCACAGGGGTCGCGCGTCGGGCATTCGCGGCAACACTGGCAGTTTGGCAAGTTCCGCCCGTTCTTCGTCGGTTATGTATTTCCTGCTGCTGTAGCTCATAAATCAATACGTTCCTCCTCCCGTAACCAACAGCGACTCGGCGCTGATGTATTGAAGGTCAGCCAGGGCCATATACCGGACCAGATCGGCAAAATCCTTGCAGCCACCCTTGGGACCTCCCCGCGCGGTATAGGTCTGGAACATCCAGATCACTTGCTCGCACGTCACGCAAACGAAGAGCTTCGGCTCGTTGAGGCCAGGCACCATGCCGTTGGGGTCCAAGGGATCCCAGTCGAGCAGCTCGTTGACCTCGGCCAGGCCTGTGCCGATCTGCGCATTCTCGCCAGTCCCGACCTGGCGTCCGCCGTAGGCTGGCTCGAGGATCATCGGTTCGATCACCACGCCACCGGGTGCCACGATGCGCTCGGCGAACAGGTCCACGACGGTCTTGGCCCCCTGCTCCTGGGCGTGCTCGCTCCCGGCGGCGCGAGGGTCCACGCGGCGGCTGAGTACCTCCTCGCGTATCGGTTCGGCCAGGCCAGAGCGAACCTCGCGGACATCTTCTGGATCCCAGCGGTGGGACCGGTCCGACTTGTCAGACTGGTCTGACCTGTTGGACTTCCTGGCACTGGCCATCAGCCTGTCCGACAGCCTGCGCCTATAGGGATCCTTCTCCGCCCAGTCGCCCTGGGCATTGATCTGGAGGGTCAGACTTTCTTCCGCCAGGAACAGCTCCTTGTAGCCGGTGACACCCATGCCGTCGCTTTGTTGGGCCATGCCAGCGCGCCCATCCGGTTCCTCCTCTCGATCGCTTGGCACGGCCCAATCACCAAAGCGGGCTTTGTCCGGCCAATCCCGGTAGATGAAATGGTAGCCGCGCGGATCGACTCGGACCCAGAGCGTCGCCCAGCGTCGGGCGCCAGCGGGATCGGTGAACATATAGTTCGTCCCCTCGGCCGGCAGATGCTCGGGCTTGATGATGTGCACCGCGCCGAACTTCGGAAACGCCCGGTGCCGGATATCGATCGCCCAGCCGTATGAATCCCGCATGATAACAGCCTCAGGCTTCGAGCGGATCTCAGCGGCGTGATCCGCGTAGCGGGCGAAGGGATTGTCCTTGCGAAAGAAGAAAACCGCGCGCGTCCGCGGACGGCTGCATTCGACCACGGTGGGCATGTGGCCCGGTTTGCAGCCAGGGACAAAAACGCGGTCGTGCGGCAGCAGCTCGGCGGCCTCCTGTTGGAGGACAGAAGGGCTCCCGAGCATCTCCTTGATAGTGGCTGTGATCCCTTCCAAGGGGGAGAAGGTCCACAGGCCGCACGACTGCAAATCCTGGCTTCGGGTTTCGGCGGTCTCGAGCCATAGGAGCGGCATATTCTCATCCGCCCACCAGCCCATGTTCGGCAATGGAATTTCCCGGTCCTCCGACACTTTGAGCGCGACCTGCTTGTGGCTCTCGGCACCCAGTTTCCACCCCTGGTAATGCTGCGGATCCTGAATGAAGCTCAGAAATTGAATGATGGTGGGCGGCTCAGTGGGCATCACCAGGAGATTGTCCGAGAACCCGCGTCCCTCGGCGTACTTGAGCTTGAACTCGCGGGATTCCTTGGCGTTGAGATTCACTCGCCAGGCCCGCGGCAGATATTTCCAGATCGCGGGCTGCTGGATGTTCTGTGAGGATTTCTCGGTCTCACCCAGTACCCAGCGGCGCCCGCCAGGATACGCCAGGCACGACTTGACGAAGAGCCAGGCGGCGCACTCGGTCTTTGAGGCCCGCTTGCCGCCGCCATTGTAAACCGTGCGCGCGCGCTGGAACTGCTCGACCAGCGTGTACCACGGCTCGAGGACGAATCCGTGGGTGAGCGGTTCGCCGGTTCGTTCGTCGGCCGCCTCAACCGCCGCCCGGTGCATCGCGAAGGCATGGGAGACGTGATGCAACCCGTACTGGAGCGGCTGACGCATGGCCGCGGCAATTTCCTGAGCCGTGGGCAGGCGCAACAGCGGATGCGGCGGGGGCGCATGTTCCACGAGGAACTTTCGCGCCTGCTCCAGGAGCCAGGCGTCGGTAGTGACTGGAGGGGCGGCGGTCATTCTGGCGGTTTCTCTTTGTGCGCGGCAAACCACTCGAACTGCTTCGCCCAGGAACCGCGGGCGAGTTCGATGTTCTCGTAGATTGCCTTGTGGGCCCCGAGAATATCGAAGTCGAGCGATGGAGCGATCAGGTCGGCGTAGGTGGCACAGTTCAGGTGATCGAAGCTCTCGATCTGGGCTTGCGTGAATTCCTGCCCGCCGAAGGCGTGCCAGGCCATCGCCAGGGTGTCGTAGAAGTGATGGGTGACGGCGCCGTTCTTGCGCTCGGGCTGCCATTGCTGAAGCACGGATTCGAGTTGGGGCTCAAAGGGCTCCTGGGGGAAGCGACCGCGATATTTCTCCTCGGATTGACTGAAGGCGACCGGGTCAATCCGCATCAGGCAGGTGTGGAGCCGTTCGCGGTACTGGGTGAGGGTCCACGGCTCGAAGAAACTGGGGACACGCACTCCCGCCAGCGCGGAACCATCCGGGCGATGCTCGAATCGCCTCCAAAACACAATATCGGTATCGCAAATCCAGAAAGGTTCCTCCTTCATCGCGATCATGTCCCTGACCCATAAATCATGGGTGGACATGAAATACTCATCATACACCTCAGCTCCCACTGCTACAGCAGCCCTGGAGATTTCCTCCTGGCAACAGGCGTTGTCCCCAGAGAAGCAAGCATAAACCGGCGCATCCGGAAACCCCACCCGCAGGGTGCGAAACACCAGGGTAGCGGCCGGCAGCAATTCCGGCTTGCGGCAGGTCACCAGGATATGGACGGGCTCGGCACTCATCAAAATAGCCACCAGACAAACAACCCTATTGCCACCACGTAAAAGACCGCGGCAAATACCAGGTCGCGCGCCGTGAAATCATTCCCGTTCTTTTCCATATTGATTTTGGCTATTCAAGGGGGATGAAGTCCGAGTCATGGGCGCCACACCTGCCACACTCCAGGCGAGCCAGATCCGCCCCAGGCTCCACTGAACCATCATCCTCATCGCCGCAAAGCCGACACCGGCACTTGCCCACCGTGAAGCCTTCGGCACGGTAATAGCGATGGGCCGCTTCCACGTCGCGCCAGAGGCGTGACTGAAATTTCGCGAGGTGTTTACTCATCGAAGAGCATCCACGATTCCAATGAACAGGTCGTCCTTGACCCTTTGAGATACAGGCAATTCATCATACGGCAGGAAGCAAGGATGCTCCTTCTTCTCGGGATCCTTCACCGGGCCGTATTTCCAGCCAGTCGCTTTCTTTTCTTTCAACCACTCCTCATGACTTTGACTTGGCGAACTGCCTGGATGTGATAGGTGAAATTCGACGCCTTTTACCGCACTTGTCCTTTGCCATTCTGGAGCAGATTCCCAAACGGGTTGCGATTGATCCCCGAGAGTCTCGCAATAGGCTCGATTGGCTTCGTGGCATACTTTCGCAATTTCTTCTGGTTTCATATTCTTAACATTCATAACAACAACGGTTGCTTGACGTTCTTCAAGGTCTCCACGATGGCAGTCATGGCCGCGATCTCCCGGTCTGCTTTCAATTGATTCATCCGGCCTTCGCTCACCCATTTCGGGTAAAAGTTCTTCCGCTTCTCCAGTTCGCGCTCGGCGCAGCGAACTTGTTCCTCGAGCGGAATCTGTGTCACCGCCTCGCTCATAATTCATAATTCGCTTTCTGCCTCGGCCTCGAGTTCTGCCTCCTGGTTGATCGCCGTGACCCGCCGGCCAGCCTCCACCGCCCCGGTGTTAGCGTGGCGATCCAGAAACCGGAAGGTCGGCCGGTGAAAGGTCAGCTCCACCCCGCCCGTGGGGCCGTTGCGCTGCTTCACCATCTCGAGGTTGACCAGCCAGGTCTCTTCCCTGGCTTCCCTGGCTTCGGGGCTCTCTGATTCGTCCGACGGGTCGGACTTGTCTGACTTGTCGGACCGCCGATCGCGGTAAAGGATCCCGATGTTGTCCGCCATCTGCTCGAGGTAACCGCTCTCGCGGAGGTCGCTCTTCATTGGGCGGCGCTTCTTGCTCTTGGCCATTTCGCGCTGCCCTTCCCGATTGAGTTGGGAGAGCACCAGGACTGGCACGTCGAGCGTGAGAGCAAGCCAGCGGCAGGCGCTCATCAGCAGTTTGCCCTCGAGCTTCATGTCGCCGCGGGCCTCGGGCGCGTAGCATTCGTGAAGGTGATCGAGCATCAGGATCCGGCAGCCGAATTGCTTCACCAGGCGCCGGCCGCGGACCCGGATGTTGAGCGGGGTCAATTCGCCTCGGTCATCGATGTAGATCGGGGCGGGTGTTAGGCGTCCCGCGCTGCGCACGAGCGCTTGCAGGTCCAGATCGCTCGCGTAGCCGGAATGGACTTTCTTGCCGTTGACGCGGCCCTCGATGCAGAGCAGGCGCATGGTCAATTCGTTGCGGCCGCTCTCGGCGCTCAGGATGCCCACGGGCGCGCCCTGGTTGACGGCGATGTGATCCGCGATGTTCAGCATGAGGCTGGTCTTACCCACGCTCGATTCGCCACCGAGCAGGGTGAGTTCGCGGGGTTTATAGCCTGTGGTGAGTTTGTTGTAGTAGCCCCAGGGGGATTGCAAGCCAGTGGCAAGACCGTTGGTCCGGTGTTCGGTCGATAACTCGATTGTCCTCAGCACCCCGGGAATGAGATCGCCGATCCGGCTGGGGCCGTGGTTCGCGCTGGCGCCCTGGTCGCTGAGCGCGATGACCTCGCCCTCGAATTGGGTGATCAGTTCCCCGGCATCGGTGGCGGTGGCGGCCCGGCCCAGGTGGGCGCCGGCTATTTGAAGGCTTTGGCGGATCCGCCATTTGCCCGCGACCTCGTCCAGGTAAAGCCCGATCTGGGCGGGGCACGGGCTGGCATCTTCTAACTCCGAGACGTAGCTAATGCCGCCGACGTCATCGAGCTGGCGCAGATCGCGCAACCGGGTGACGAGCAGGACGAGGTCCGGCCGGCGATTCTCGGCGTCGAGCGCGAGCATCGCCTGGTAAATGGTCCGGTGCTTGAGATCGTAGAACTGGCAGCCGGCCTCGGTGGCATCGGTGCAGGCCAGCTTCTCCTGGGCCAGGCCCATGGCGGTCTCGAAGGCGTCGCCGGGATCGCCCGCGGCCTGGAGCAGGCTGCCTAACACCCCGCGTTCGGCTTCGGGCGCGTGGGGGGGGAGGTTGGATTCGGGGTTCATTTCCGGAAGCATTCCCAGTCGCATTCGATGATGCCGCCGCCCTGCCGGGCCCGGTTGACGATCGGTTCGCCCAGGAACTCGGCGAAACCGGCGTGGCTGTCGTTCGAGATGAGGACGGTGTCGCGTTTGGCATGGTACCGGTCGCTGACGAGTTCGCGCAGGAATCGTGAGCTGGCGTCGCTCTCGGCGCTGGCCGAGCAGTCGTCGAACACGAGCAGGCTCGGCGCCGCGAATTGGTCGATGACCTCGCGCCTCGACCGGGCCGAGGCCGGTCTCAAGCCCTCTTCCATCGCCAGGCAGGCCCGGTAAAGGCTCGAGTACCGGGCCGATCGCAGACGCCAGATGGCCAGCAGCATCAGGCCGGCCGCGAGCACGGTCTTGCCGGAGCCATGGTACCCCGCCAGCCCGACGACGACGCCGGTGTCCCGCTCGGCTCGTCCCTCAATCCGGAGCCGCGCCACGTTGTAGGCGGCGTCCCACGCGGCGTGGCCGCTGGGATTGGGATCGAGATACGCCGGTTTCCCTAACACTTTGGAGCGGAATCTCCACCACTCCTTCGCCGAGCGCGGAATATCCGCCTCGAAGTGAAGGTCCATCCGTTTCATGCGTCGTTGCGAGCGCGCAAATTCCTCGTCGGAGATGACGCGCGGCGGACCGCCCCAGGGATTCTGCTCGGGCCGATACACGGCGGGGGATTCATCGCCTGAAAGGTCTCTATTCATGCGTGTGTTAGTTGAGTTTTTTGAGCTCGGATTTCCGCTGCATTTCATGCGCAAACGCCTTGGACCCACCCCTCACGCCAGGAGGGGCTTTGCCATGTCCGCCCGACGCAGGCGTGCGTTCGCGGATCTTGGCCAGGACGAAGGAGGCGTGCCGCCGCAGCCGGGTGCGGTCGATGCCCTTCCATCGGTCGGCCGGGGTCTTGCGCTCCTGGTTGTCCCACTCCGCCTCGAGCTGGACCAGGGTCATGCCCTCCATCTGGGCCGCGGCCTGCCACTCCTGGTGGCTCGGCCATTCGGCGTAGCTGTGGTGTCCGTTTTGATACTCGGACTCCGCAGAATCCGGAGAGTCTGAGCGAGCTTCAGAAACGGGCGCGGGCTTGGAGGTCGCCAAGGCTGCGGTGGCGCCTCCCACCGTACCCTGTGGTACCACTACCCGCGCCTTTTCTTCTTCTGAAGTTGAATCTGAATATGAAGGTGAAATATGAAGAGGGTTGTTACCGGGGCGTTTCAAAGGCGTTACAGAATCAGTTGTTAAATCAGGAGTTACCTCATCGTTACGCCGGTGTTTCTCAACTCTTTGTTTCGTGCTAACACGTTGAGCGTGTTCGCGTTGCATCCTTCTATTGATGACAGTTACTTGAGTGTTACATCGGAGAATGTTTGCGGTGTCTGTTGCTTCCAATTCCTTTAAAGCGGAACGCATTTGGGGGGAAGAACAGCGAGCCAGACGGGCAAGTTGCGATTCACTTCCTGTTATAAATCCGGTACGGGACATGTCGTGCATGCGGCAAAGCAGATCGATCCAGATACCACGAGTGGCCGGTGAGCACTTCGATAAAGCGCCGTCTCTGAGCCAGTCCCCGTAGTAGAGTTGGAAGAAGGGCAGCTTCACCTTTTGTGTATCGTGTGCGATGGGATCCAGGACATCGATAAAGCCCCTAACCGATTGTGGCTGCGCTGACCGGGTCGCCGTTGCGGAAGGCGGCGTAACGACTGGCAACAGTGCTTTTCTTTGGGCGTTTTTTGAGCGCCAGCGAAACAGGGCCAAGCCTGGGCGGTGGCAGGTTGGCATCGTTGATGATGATCGTCTCGAGGGCACTGGCCTGGCGGTGCAGTTGCGCGATCTCCTGCTTCAGTTGGTTGATTAATTGAGGACTCATTGGTTTTTGTTTCCCTTTTTGTGGTGTTAGCTACCAGCGTCCCGGCCAGCGGGGACCACGCGCCCCCGCTTCGGGCCGGTCCGGATTCCCAAGAAATTCCCAGGCCGCGCCCTCGGGCGACGGCCTCGCCAGGATCCGCATCCCCTGGCGAAAGAGCCGGCCATCCTTCACCCGCACGGTGATTGGAGTGGTGGAGTGGCCATTATTTTCAGGGCGGCAATGAATGACCCGCGAGTTCGGGAAGTTCCAGGCAGTGACCCGCAGCACCTCGGCAGGCGAAAGCGGCGGGGTCGCCAGCGCGTCGGAGACCTCCGGTCGGGATTCAACACCGTTTTGAGGCAACTGGCGCAGGGCAATGGCGCTGGCGGCTTTTTCGGTCCAGCAAACCCGGTGGCCACGAACCTGCCAATCGGCGCCACGAATAAAGGAAAGCCTGGCTGCCCGGAGATCGGTGCGGTTCAGACCCAGGGAGGCCGAGAGCTGTTCCTCGGCCACGACAAAGAGGGAATTTTGGGTAGAGTTTTCCGGCTCGGAGTCATCACCAGAAGTAGGGGGCACTTGATCCATAAGTTATTCGACCTGATCAATCGTCTATCCGAAGGGGCGCGGCGGGCGCGATCCCCCCCCCCGGTAGGGTCGCCAGGGCGGCGGGCGGCGGGTGGGCCACCGTAGCAAATCCCGTAGCAATCAGGTCAAGTGGTTTGTCATTCAACAACTTGCGCACGTCACCATTTGATTGCGTATCAATTGGCAGGATCGGCGCAAAGACCTCCCGAAGCTTCCGGTTGTATTCCTCGACCACATCGGCGGCCGGCGCGCCTATTCTTTGTTCTGTAATCTGGGTCGCCTGACCGGTCACCAGTTGCAGTTTCTCGGTGGCAATCCCCATCGCCACACCGAGCGAGCGAACGGCGCCGGCCGTCTCGAGGTTCCAATCACCATCATCAATCAGCCGGTGAAGCTCGAGCGCCGAGGATTCGGCCACCCGGCCCAGAGCGTAGGCCAACCGTTGCTGGAGCCCTGGCACCCGGCCTGACCTTTCAAGTTGTTCCATCACCGGGCCGATCGTGTTCCGGCTGCAACCGACCCGGCGGGCGGTCTCGAGATCGGATAGCCCGGCCAGTTTGCACGCCGCGATCGCCAGCACCCGGGCGTCGTCCCTGGTGGTGATCGCCGCGGTATGCGTCAGCCTGGCGGCCGCCTTGCCTAACCCCAAGTCGATTGGAATGTCGGCCAAATCGAAAAGCAATGGCTGCGCTGCAATGGCATCGGCGGCGCTAAAAACGGCATCGGCGATGGATGATGTCTTTCGCATCTTTAGGTGCTGATCTCGAATTTCTTGCCGACCGCTACCGGGAAAGTCGTCCGCCAGCGGTCGAGAGCCGTCTCGATATCAGTGAGTGGAATCCGGATATCGCCGCCTGGCATCTTGACGTGCTTGGGGAATTCCTCGATGTGACTCCGCACCCAACCGGAGTGGACCGACAGCATATCGGCAACATCAGCGATTGAGAAAAGCCGGACGACGCCGGAGCCGGGCGTACGGATCTGAATAACGCAGCCACCCCGGCGGGCGGTGTCAAGAGCATGGGTCAATTCCCAGGGAGTAGGAGAATCGTCTTTCATGGAAACGTAACCAAATTGCTACGGCGAACTACTGATACGCAAACAGAAAGTTTGATATCATCAAAAATGCACGAAACCGGATTGTGCAATTCACTAGTATTAGGTAGTCAAACTGTAGCCTTCAGCAGATCGCCACATAAAATAGCCACTTGGCATAAAACCGAATTAACTACTTATTAATGAGAATTAATTGGAGTATGCGCAAGCGCTTGCGTATTGTCTCTTGTAGTCAGAAGTAGTTACAAACAAAACGGCCAGTTGAGACCGCGCTAACGGTTCAACCGGCCTAACCAAAAACGAAAGGTGAGTTTCGTATGATGGCTAGTCTTCAAAGTGTACCGGGAGCGCTGCCCGGTCAAATGCAGTTCAATCTTGGGCCGGCCATTGAGGCCGCCTGTCAGCAGGGCCGGCGCCAGGCCAGGAAATCGGCGCCGGGCCGGTGGCGCCTGGCCTCGATGCACGACGGACCGGTGATCGATCTCAAGAAACTCGATCAGCCCGAAAGTGTCGCCGACTATTGGGCCACCCATATTGCACCCGATCCCGAGGTGTCAACCGAGGTTGAAAGCCTGTTTGCCATTTGTCTCACTGTCCGCTTTCAGCCGATCGGCCATTTCCGGGTCGCCGAGGGTCTCTTAAGTGAAATCCTGTGCCACCCGCGTGAGGTCTTCCGGGGCGCGATCGTCGCCGCGGCTCATTCGATTGTGGTTGTCCACAATCATCCATCAGGCGATCCCACGCCGAGCGATTCGGATATATCAGCCACCCGCGAGCTGATCAAATGCGGCAAGCTATTAAAGATTCAGGTATTGGATCATATCATCATTGGCCGCCCGGCGCCTGGCCGCGCCAGGCATTATACAAGCTTGCGTGAATTGGGCTATTTCTACTGCTAACACCCATGCGCGATTTCTTCTCAAAACCCGAATCCGTGGCCGAGCAAAAAGAGCGATTGCGCCACGAGAGCGAACGGCGCCGGATCGCCGAGGCGATCGCCCGGCGCCTGGCCGCCCCGATCGGCGGCCGGCCGGTCGATACCACCGGCGATCTATTCGACCAGGCGGCGGCCGAGGCGCCGCTATTCGCCACCCTTTCACCTGGGCAAAAACAATTGACAATGCGCAAGCGCTTGCGCTAAACACCTCCGATGCCTAAAAGCAAGCATAATCTCAACAAGAATCCCGCCGCGGTTCAACTGGGCCGCCTGGGCGGCGCCGCCGGCCGCGGCGCGCGCAAGGCCAGGCCGAGCGAGAGCGCCCGCCGGGCCGCCCAAATCCGATGGAACGGCAACGGCAATCAGCAAAAACCATGACGCAGACATTCAAATTCGAGGGCAGAGAGCGCCGGATATTCAAACGCGGGGGCAACTGGTCTTTGCGCCTTTATGTGGACGGCAAAGACCGGTGGATCAGTCTCAAGACTGGCATCTTGGGCAGCGCCATCGAGGCCGCCAAGAATATCATCAAGGCGCACCGGGAGACGCGCGCCGAGGACTTTGCCGCCGCCCTGGGCCAGCGGCCGCGGGGCGAGATCACGGTCGGCAATATCGTAGCCGCCTTTAACGCGGCACCCCTGGCCATCGCCCGGGGCAGCCGGGCCGGTTATCTATGGGCGTTACGTAGCATCATTGAGACGGTGCACGGCAAGGAGCCGGCCTGGACCGATCACCCGCTCTCGATTCTCAACGGCGATCTCATCTTTAAGTATCGCAAAGGGATCATGGCCACGGCCCTGGCGGCCGGCGCCGGGGCCGCCGCTCTCGAGCGCGCCAAGCGCAGCGCCAATAGCGCCCTGCGCCAGGCCCGTTCGATATTCTCGGAGCATTTGATGGAACACTACCGGATCGAGGCCGGGCTCTCATTGCCGGCCGGCTTGAGCGGGTTCCGCTCGGCGCCAGGCTTCCGCGGGGCGGTCAAGACAGATTATCAACCGCCCGATGACGCCCTGATTCAAAAGACGCTTGGCGAACTCGAGGCCACCCGCGAGTTGCACCCCGACCGCTACCTGGCCTGCTGGTTGTCGCTCGGGTTCGGGCTGCGCAAATCCGAGGTGTCGGCGTTGAAAGGCGATAGCTTCTTCGAGATCAATGGCCGGCCGCACGTCGAATTGCGCTCCGTGACCGTGATTGGCGGCGAGTGCGATCTAACCAAAAACGGCACCCAGGCACCGCGGGTGCCGGTGGCCAACGACGCCTGGCGCCGGATCGGCCCCATGATCGAGCATATCCCGGCCGGCCACTATCTGATAGCGGGCACCATGACCTATCGCACAGAGGGGATGTTCCGCGAGATCAATGACTGGTTGCGGGCTCTCGGTTGGAAGACCCAGAAAGGCTTTCATGAGTTGCGCGCCTATGCCGGGTGCCAGGTGGCCCTGCGATCGGGCCTCCTCGAGGCCAGCAAATGGCTGCGGCACGAGAGCGTCACGACGACCCAGGCAGCCTACGGCCGCTATCTCAAGATCCAGGTTACCGACGCGCCGATGTCCCTGGCGCCACCCACGGATCAGTCCGGCGGCGGGGCGGGCCGGATCCTGGCGGCGGGCGCAGCCCTGATGATCGGGGCGGTGGCGGTATGCTCCTAGAATCAGTTGTTCAGTGTATTGTTCAATCAGTTGTTTATAAACGCCAATTTAGCGCCATGACTGCTACGGAAACTGCTACGGTCTGCATAAAAACGAGACCATACTAAAGCGTACTGGAGTGGTACGGTTTGATAAACTTTGGTACACGGCAAAAGTGAACCAATTGACTGATAACAAGGCACTTGGAAACGTAAATAGCTTGGCACCAGTAAGTTAAAACCACTTAACAACGTGTCAGGACGATAAACTCTTAATCAGTTGGTTGACGGTTCGAGTCCGTCCCGGGGCACTTCTAGATCAACGAGTTATGAAAGATTGGAAAAAGTCTGCTACGGAAACTGCTACGGTCGCCGCCGGTGCCGACCCTTCACCTAACACTAGCGGACAGACGACGGCCGCGGGCCTTGCTACGGTCGATGCTAACACACCTAAAAAGCGAATCGACTGGCTGGAATTATGCCTCTGGATCGGTACTCTCTCCTGGGCCGGCGCCGTCTTATGGCTCTTCCATCGGCTCGGGCCGGAGTTCGATGATCGTCCCTGGCTCGAGATCGCGCTCGTAGGCGGAGCGCTCCTAAGCTATTTCGTGTGGACCTTTATTTGGGTCGAGAGCAACAAGCCACCCAAGCGCACCCGCTAGCGAACCTTGAGCCGTTTCCCCATTTCCGTGATCCGCTCAGCCCGGCGCGCGGCCGTCCGATACCTGGCCTGCCGGCTCTCGAGATTTGGATCCTTGTTAGCCCGATCGAGGAGATCCTTGATTTGTTCGTGGGCCGGCTGCAAGGCATGCCAGTAGGCTTTCTCTTTCGCGGTGAGCGGATGCGTCTTCGAACGGGATCGCATCCCTATGAAAGAGTAGTCGTCGAAAAAGTCGGCAATGAATTGATTATTCTGGCTGTAGCCGCCACCCCGCCGGAACAACCGGCCAACGATCGGCCAGTCGGCCGGCTCCGGCTCGCGGCCTGGCTTGTCGCTGGCCAGGTCCCGGACCGCGCCAGGCAGGGAAAGAATATCGGTCGCAAGGCCGCCACCCAGTTGTTGCGCCAGGGCGTCAACCCGCTGCGGTGAGATCGTATTGGGCGCCAGGTCACCCAGGGCCGCAGCCGGAAGCGAGGTGTAGGGCCCGCGCTGCTCGCCTGGCGGCCGGCCGACCAGATTCGCGGGCACAATATTTCGATCAAAGAAAAAGCGCTTGTTGGCAAACTGCTCTCCCGCGGCGGTGAGAAGCGGCGGGGCACTTCCGGGCACCGTGGTCAAAAATAGATGATTGAACGCTTGCTTGGCGAACTCGGGATCGCGCTGGTGAAGTGTATCCATGAGGGCCTCGGGGATGACCTGGAACATATTCCCCCATTCGTGCGGGCGAGGCACTTTCACGATCACCCCGTTAGGCATTTCCACGTGAGTGTTGAGATAGCGCTCGCGCCAGGGCAGGCCGCGGTACCAATCCTTGTCCTTGTTGCGGTTCCAATTGGCCATCGTCCAGGCGGTGATCATCCCGCCGGCCATTGACATCTGGAGGGCCAGCTTTGCCCGTGACCGTTCCGGGCCGACCAGGCGATCGCGCTTAAAGGTCCGCGCAGTCCCTCGAAGACCTTGAACCGCGGCGCCGAAAAAGGGCGAGTACCGTTGCAAGGCCCGATAGGTGCCACTGCCCCCGCGCGCGGTGAAATCCGTGGTCACCCGCTTGGTGGCGATCGCCAATTGCAACGCTTGTTCCGCGGTGATCGGCTCGCCCGGTTTCCAGCCGAAGTGATCCAACCCCAGCTTGAGTTCAGCCAGTCGCGGGGCGTTCTCCACCGAGCCGATCAGATCCCGCAGCGTCTCAACCGGCGACATCGCCCGGCGAAAGAGCCGGCCCCGGAACAAGTGCCGGCTTTCGCGGCGCAAGGTCCGGATATCCCCGGCGTTGAAATTGGCCATCGGGGTGCCGAGGTCATTGAGCATCTTGAGGGTTTCGGAGCCCTTGCCCAGGCCCACCTCCTGGAACAGGCCCTTGAGATTCTCGCCCCAGGCCCCCATGTAAGCGGCCAGGATCTTGTCGGGGCGCCCGGTGAAATGCGATTGAACCAGCAGCGTTTGCAGATCACGCAACCCGTTGAAAATGGCGAACGGCACCCGCAGGCCGGTGGTGCCCAGCTTGAAGAGCCGGTTTGAGCCGGCGAAAATCTCGCCGATCGCGTGGCTATATTTCTTGAGCTGGGCGGGCGGGGTCTCGCTCAACACCTCGGCGATCTCCGGGTTGACCTGGTACCAGTCGGTCTCGCCTCCGACCGTCTTGCGGACCATCACCGAGTCCCAGCCCTTGGGCTTGTGTGCGTCGGTGAAATAGCTGACAAAGGCATCAGCAGGAACGCCCGTCAAATCGAGCCCCATCGCCTCGAGCTGCGATTTGATCTTGTCGATCGAGACATTGTTCGGCACCTGATCTTTGGGCACCTTCTCAACCAGCGACCCCATTCCGGGCGTATTCGCGGCCTCAAAAACCGTTTCAGTGACCAGATCGCGGTGGGCCTTGTCGATCAGGCCGCTGGCCACTTTCAGCGTCGATTCGTAGATATTGCGGATCCCGAGACCCGACCCCTCCATCTTATGCAGGCCGCCGCCGCCGCGGCCGGCCTCGCCGGCTCGGGCGAGGGCCTCGGGAATCTGGCGGGGCAATGGCACATATTCATGAGAATGCTGGCGGATGCGGTCAACCAGCTCGGCATTCGCGGGGCTCGCCTCCGCCACGTAATCGAGGATCCCGTCCCACCATTTGTAATAGCCTTGAGCGGCGCGGGCGAAGCGGGGATTCTCGAGCAGCGCCCGGTTGTGCTGGGCATCAGCCAGGCTCATGCCGGGGTTGACCGGCTCCGGCCGGCCCCAGCGCTCGATCGCGCGGCGCGCCCACAGATACACCGCGAATTGCTCGGCCTCGCCCGGTTTGATCGGCGCCAGGGCGTTCTTGAGCGATTCACCACCGGTGGCGCGGCCCCAGATATCGAGCATCCCGTCATTGACCATTGTCTGCAACACCTTGGGCGTTGCCCCGCGCTTGGCGGTATAGATCGCGAAGGGATCCTGGGTCACCGGCAATTTGGCGCCGGTCAACTCGCGGTGCGCCTCGCCAATCCGCTCAAGCGGGGTGGCCTCCTCAACAAACCCTTTCGTGCTCAGCGTCTCGCGGACCGATTGAAGCTTGCTCGCAAGCCAGCTTGAGGGCGGCGCCATCTGAGCCATGGCCCGCTCATAGGAGCCTTGTTCCCGCCAGAGATCCGTGGCCCGCTTGGCGGCCTGCATCGCCTCGGCAAACCCTGGCTTGCCGGCGAACACGACGTTCTCGAGCCATTGCGTGGCGTGGGGCGCCACGGTCCGGGCATCATCCAGGGTCAGCCAGTGCCGCAGTAATTCGGAAAAACCCTCGGAGGTGTAGCCGGCGTTCGGCTTCCGGCTGCCGTAAAGGGCCCGGCCCATCGCCACCAACTCGGCGCGCACATTCGGCGGGGTCGAGGTATGAAGGGGGGTGCCGGCCTTGCGGAACATCCGGTGATCGATCGCATGGGCAATCTCGTGGGCGGCCGTGGTGATGTTGTCGGCGCTATTGAGCCGGATCACCTCGGCGCGCGGTTTGAAAATGCCGCGGGCGGTGCGGGCAGCCTTTCCCATCCGCCCCCAGCGGATCGGTGTGGGCGATCCGACCGTCCTCATCACCCTGGAGTAATAACCAAAAATCTCTGGAATGCTGATCCGTCCCGTCCCGGCCGCCGCCCGGTTCATCGCCACCGGGAACCGCGTGCCGCCAGTGACGGGTGTGGTCCCCGCCGGCAATGCCTGGGTCGCGGGCTCGGCTTGAATACTTTCACCGCCGCTGGTTGCGCCTGGCGCTGGTTCGCCCAGTTCAAGCTCACCGCCCGCGGCGCCACCGGAGAGCGGGGGCGGGGCTGTATAATCGGGCGGGGGCGCCTTGCCGCGAACGATATCGACCAGGTCCGGGTGCAGATGCCAGTTCTCCCAGCGGGCGCGTTCGGCGCGCAGGTGAGCCAGCTTGGCCTCGAGGGCCGCCGGGTTCTTGATATCGATCCCGTACCGGGCGGCCACCTCCGGCTTGCGTGCGGCGCCGAGGATCGCGCGGATATTCTCGGTGTACTCCGCCTGGATCCTCGAGGCCCTTGCGGCCTGGTCCTCCATCGCCCGGATCGCGGCGTCGTCCCGGCCGAAGATGTCGATCTGCTCGCCGCCACCGCCGCCCGGGGCGGAGGTCTTCTGGTCCATCGCGGCAACCCGCGCAATGTTCGCGGAATCCTGCGGGCTCTTGCCTTTCAGGGCGGCGCCAATGCCGACCCGTTGAACGGCGTCGTTCTCCGGGGCGACTAAGGCGATGGCTTCGGCGTGGTCGGGGCTGATCCTTTCGTTGATGAAGGCGTCCCACGTACTATCCGAGGCAGAGAATGCAATGGACGTAGCTTTCCCTGCTCTTTCGCCAAGAGATCGGCCTTGCGCCAGCGCAGCATCCTTGCCGTGTGTTGCTGCGAGGTTTCGGAAAAATTTCGCCTGGTCATAAATCGTCCCTTTGCCGTCAGCGATATTGATCTCGGCCGCTTTCGTCCGCGCGGCCGCTTCGCTCCATCCATCCGATTCCCGGATGATTTGCGCGCCCAGGTCGGCAACCGCGTCACGCTTGGCCTTGGCGACCCGATGATGACCGTTGGCGACGATATACCGCTCGGCCGGCCCGAGGCCATACTTCGCCTTGTCGAGCGGCTCCCACAAGAGCAAATTGCCGCCCTTGTACGGATCCCATTTGCCGGTAATGGCGTCCCGTTTGTTCTCCCCGGTCCGAACATCGTCCTGCTGTTTGAATTGCATCACGTCCGGGCGCGACACAATTTCACCGGTCGGCACCCGTCGAGCCACATGGCCCTCGAGTTCAGCCGGAGGTTCAACTGGAGGGGCGGGTGGCCTGGCCGCGGGCTCGGTCTGGGCTGGCTTGAAATCGATCTTCGCTGGCTCAGTGGGCGCCAACTTCATTTCCGCCTCGAACCCGCCAGTTGCAGGGACCGGGCGGGTGCGACTGAGGGCGTGCGTTGCGGCGCCGGCTGCCATTGCCCCGGTCAACAAGGCGCCGGTGGCCGCCTCGGCGGCACCCTGCATATCCCCGCGCTTGTAGGCTTCCTGGGCTGCGGGAACCTGCTGGAGGGCGCCGAGGGTCATATCCACCCCGAAAGCGCCACTCATCAGCTTGAGAATGCTCGGGGCCTGCGCAAGAGCGGCGCCGGCGCCAAATGTCAAAACCGATCCGGGTGATGCCAATACGTCGGCAACGTTCAGCGTTGCGTTGTAGGCGCCACCGGCAAGCTGCACGGGCAGGGAATCCTGCGGGCCGACCCGCAAGGTGCGAGTGTTGACCTTCTCGCTCGGCATGAACATGCCAGGGATCAATCCGAACCGGTCGATCCTGCTCGCCGCCTCACCCTTCATCGGCTCCCCGCCACGCCGGCCCAGCAATGCCTCGACCGGGGCGGAGTCCCGAGCCGCGGTCACTGCCCGGCCAAGAAATGGCTCAGCCTTCGGGATTCGCGGGGCAACCGTTGGCCAGTACCGATCCGGTAACGCAAGAGCCGCCTGGCTCTCTTTGGCCTCGGGTTCCGGTTCCGGCTCGAAGGCGATCTCCTCCTCGGGCTCGAAATCTATGGTCTCACTGGGCAAGTCGATAACCTTTCTTCAGGGCGACCTCGACCTGGCTGGCGGGAATCGTTCCCCGCTTGCCGTCAGGAGCGACCACCGTGACCCGTGCCTTGGCTGGTTCCGGGGTGGGTTCCATGGCCGATCCTGGCTGGGTCGTGACAGCACCAGCAACCTCGGCATCGGGCACCACGGGCGCCTCCTCGCCCCGGAGCGATTCGCGCAGGTCGCCAAACGCCGGACGAAAGTTCTGCGCGGGCACATCATCCCCGCGCAGGGATTGCCGCAGGTCGCCGAATGCCGCCTTGAGCGGCACCGGTTCCGCTGGTCCCGCCGGGGCTGGCGGGTTCAACAACATATTCAGGTCGTTGATCGCCTTCTCCATCTCGGAGATATCGCGCTGGTATTGCTCAGCCTCCGGACCCGTGACGCCTTCCGCTTGAGTTCGTAACTCGCGCAACTTCTCCGCGATCTCGGCCCGCGTCTTGATAACCGTTCCACGCTGGGCAGGTGTCAGGGTGGTAACTCCCTTGTCCTTGGGCAAAAGCTGGAATCCGCCCTTGCCCGTGGGAATCCCGAAACTGATGATGTTACCTTTCTCATCACGGATTGCCTGCGCCGTTGGAGTTTCACCACCCCCGATCTCATTCGGCAAAACTTGGAATGCGCCTGTTCCCCGCGAAAAAACCACCTTGCGCCCGGCCAGGTCCATCTCTTCCGGAACCCGGTCGCGCTCGCCCGCGCCGTACCGCTGCAAGGCGTTGATCATCGTATCGACATGCGGGCTGCCGGCCACCCCGGACTCGCCCGCATAGCGGGTCAGGGTTGCGGCATCAATCGAGGGAGGGGGTGCCGCAAAGGGAACCTGGACATTGGCCGGCCGATTAAAATGCCCGGCAATAAGCTGATTGTATCTGGCAAGCTTGCGGGCATCATCGGCCTTGAGCGCGGCCGCCTGCTGGCTCAATGCGAGCTGGGCCTCCGCCCGGCGATTGTCCGCCTCGTAATTGGCGATCTGCGCCTTGCGCACCTTGTCCGCCATGTACATCGCCGCGCCGCCGATCACCCCCTTGGCGGCACCCGTGCTCATGCTCGGCACCTTGGAGAGCTGCTCGCCGAACAGTTCGAGCGCCTGCGGATCGTCCTTCAGATACCGGCCGATCATTTCGGCGGTGGCGGTCGTTTGCTGGCGTTCCTCACGGTTGCGCCGCCAGTCCTGGAGGTTCTGGGCAAGGCGCGGGCCGACCTGCGAGAAGTATTCGCCGGCTTGAGCCTGTATTCCTGGGGCGTAAGGCATATAACGATGGGTTAGAGACTAGTGGGGATTTCCTTGTTCATCGTGGTTGTCGCGCCAGGTATGGCGGCGCAGCGTTGGAGAGACTTTGCGCATGTGCTCGTAGCCCCCGCAGATTGCCGCAACCAGGCAGCACATCTCGAGTCCGCAAAATCGCAGGATGTCCGCCATCTGCCTTTCGCTGGCTTCACTGGATTTCTCCCAGGCCACGCTGTCGGCGTACGCATTCGTGATGATGATGATGAGCGGGCGCAAATGGCTCCAATGCGCCAGGAAGAACGGGTGGGTGTAGAGATCCACCGCCTGGGCCAGGATCGCCAGAAAGCTTTCGGGCCCGCGCTGCTCGTCGATTTGATCGTCAATGTCATGGCAATATTTCGCCCATTTCTGGAGCCAATCCGCCGCGATCGCGTCGCCTTTAGTGACCTCTCCGATGGCAAGTTCAAACGTCAAGCCAGTTGCAAGTCGTGCGCGGCGCTGGTCACCACAAAGCCAGGCAGCCAATGCTCAATAGTCAGAAACGCAGCCCGGCTATGCGCGCTGGCCCCGTGGATCTGGCCGGCCCGGACCCGCATCGGACGGATCGGACCGATCGGACCAGTCGGACGGCTGCGGTCGTCCCGGCGCCAGGTCATCCGGCCCCACAACGGGATGAGATAGGCGTCCAAGTGCCGGTGGCGGTGGTCCGGGATCTCTGCCCCGCAAGGCGCGAGCCAGAGTTCCGCGCGCCAGCGACCCAGTCGCAACAGCGGGATGCCAGTGCAATGGAAAACGTGGTTCAAAAGCGGATCTTGCTCTGCAATGCGGAGCGGCCCAGGCCGCTCTTGCCTTGGACTTGATCGAGCACCGCGGCGTAATCGATCGCGCCGCCGCCGTAAAGTTTGTTTGCGCCGGAGGTCGCTGGCTGTGTGGGCTGGCCAGGAACAGGTTGAGCTTGGCCACCAATGCCGCCTTGGGTGATCAACTGCTGGATCGGAAGCTCCTCGCCCGTGCCGAGATCGCCGTTCGGGCCGGCCGTCATCCTGGCTTCAACAGCGGCGCGAAAATCCTGCAATTGTTTCTCTTCGGCCAACCGTTGCTGCCAGTTCCTCAGATTCGAGCCTAAGGCCATAAATAATCCTTAGAATGAGGCCAGCGAGGAATAGATGCCCGCCTGGGCATTGCCCTGGGCTATCTTCGAGGCCGCCTGCGCGTTGTAGTTGGTGTTGTAGAGATCCTGCGCGTAAGCGTTGTTGGGATCGAATCGGTCATAGACCGATTGGCTTTGCGCACCGAAACCCTGCCCTTGCCCGAGCAAGCCCGAGGCGGCGCCCGGTGTCGTGGCCGAACGACCGAGAATCGCCATGTAGGGATCGGTCTGGGTGGCGGCATTCACGCCGGCCATTTGCATGCCCCTGGACAGGTTCTCGCCGCGCCACCGGTTCGCAGCCTCGCTCTGCGCCAGGGTCTCGGCATAGGCATCGCTCGGGCCGTACCCCAGCCCGCGCGCTGCCTGGCCGGCGCGCGTGGATTGGTTGACCACGTTGCGCAGGCCACCTGGCAGGTTGTACCCAGCCTGGACATCGCTCGTGGTTTGCTGATTGAGAGAATCGAGCAGGGCGGTTGCCTCGGGATTGAGCGCCCGCATCGACTCCCGCACTTGCGGACCCAGCCTCCCCACATCCGCAATATCCGCCTCGCGCTGCGCTGCGCTTGCTTGCCGATCAAGCGCGGAGAGTTGCGGGCCAATCTGCTGAGTGTATGCATCGAGCAAACCGCGCTGTCCACCGCTGCCAAAGAGTGCGTTGTTGAAGGATTGCAGCTCGAGCTGGTCATACTTCGGACGATACTGCGATTCCATCGCGTACCGTTGCGGCGCCAACTCGATTTCTGCCTTGAGTGTGTCGAGGTATTCCTTCTCCAGATCGCGTTCGCCAGGATCCTCGTAAATGCCTTTAGTCAACGCCTTGGTGCCGCCCGTGACCGGTTTGAGTAGGAAGTCGAAGAAGCCCATGGAAAGTTAGGTGTGAGGTGTGAGGTGTGAGGTTTCAGGAGCCAGCGAGTCCGCTTGGGCGTCCCAATCGGGGTATAGGAGCATCCGAATGCGGGGGCTCACGGTGCGGCGGTGCTGGTATCCGCCAACCAGGCCGGCCACCAGGCACGCGATCTCGTTGATTTGGCCGGACCACACTTTGCTCGAGGGGAGAAGTCCATCCGGATCCATCTGGCTGGCATCCTGCCACGCGTTGATTGCAGCGTCGTGCAAGGGGATCAGATAAGCCGCGTGCTGGGCGAAGAAGGGATTGCGGGGCAAGACCACTAAAGTGAGGTGAGCCAGGTATCCGACTTCGACCGGGCCGTGATCGCCATCCTCGAGGTCATCCAGCATCCGGGCCACTTGCGCAATCAACCCGAGATAGGCCGCGGCTTGCTGATTCTCGCCCGCTGCAAGTGCAATGGCCTCACGCACGGCGGTCTGGTTCTGTTCGAGGTCGGCCTTGGTGCTCATGCGAAGACAGCGATCATGAGGTATTGGGGATCGTTGCGATTATTGCCCACAAGCGAGCGACAGCACACATCGAAGGATCCAGGAGATGGACTTAAGGTGGCCGGTGGGTCCGGATCCGCCCCGCCCACGTTGATAGAGCATACCTGGCTCTGCAAGTCAGCCTCGTCGTCGTAATAGCTACCCGTCACCTGGACGGCGTAGTTCTCGGTCAACATCGGGGTCTCAAAAAATATTCGGAAGTCGCCGTGGTCTCCAGAAGTGGTTCCCCTGGTACGGATAATGGCGGAGATATTCGAACTGCCCCGGATCGGATTGTTCGCCCAGTAAAAGAATGCGCGACCAGGCGTTGAGCTGGTGATATCCACCAACTGTGCTGTGTCGCCAGTGAGCGCCGCCGCTTTGGTCTTAAAGAGTCGGAACTGGGTGGAAGATCCCCCCAGCATGGAAACGTAGTAGGGCGTCCAGGCGGTGACTCCCGCGGCGGCCTGTGTCGGTACAAACCAGATGAATTCCCCGGTCTCGAGTCCAAGGGGCAGGGCGGTGCCTATGACGTTGGCATCCGCGTCCCAAAAGTTGGTGGCGACCGACGTCGAGGTTTCCGCGCCGTTGATATTGGCCCAGGCTTTCATTCCTCCAGCCTGCGCGACCAGGTCCTTGACCTTTAGCCGCACCTGCTGATTAGGGGCCGTCAGACTCACGTCCCTGACCAACACCTCGTCATTGTTGATATCGATCTCAGTGCCCGGATTCGATTTGGCAATCAGGATGTTGGTGAACGAGGCCACCACATTGCCCACCTTCGCCTTTCGGTTCGGGTTGCTGCCAGCCAGGGCCGTCGCGTCCCAGAGCATCAGCATGTCGTTGCCCTCATCGATGCCACCGGCAGTGGTGATCTCGGTTTGGCCGCTGATTCCCTCGCGCAGCGTATTCTCTATCGTGGCTTTCTTGTTGGGCCCAGCAGCCTGGATGATCCATGCGAAATCCCCAAACTTGACATCGGAAATCGCGTCCAGGTGCGGCGTGGATAAGGCCAGGATCTCATTGATCGTTGCGCTGCGAAGTCCACCTGAACTGATATCCTCGAACATCATCAGGTCGAGGCCGTCAGGCGTTGCGCGAGTCAAGCCGGAGATCAGCCCTGGCGAGAGTTTATCCGAGGTGATTGACCCAGGCGGAATCAGCGCCGCGGAGATGGTTCCCTCGAGTTCAATAGTGGGCCGCCCCAGTTGATTGAGCTTGGTCTGGGTCAGTTTCTCGTTCTCGGAGAACTGATAACCGGGAATGACTCTGAGGCTGAGTGCCATAAATTAGACTTTGATCCCTGGCTGGCGGTTGGTTTCGGCCAGTTCAAGGGTGACCGCGCGCAACTCGAAGATGCCATCGGTGTTGGCAACCACGGCTTGATGCCATCGGCCGCGAGAGCGGACCATTCGCAATGGATGGTTGGCTTCCTGCTTGAGATCAATCGCCACTCCAGTGTCGAGATCGAATTGGGCTTGAAGCGAAGACAAAAGTAATGGCTGACCCGTACTCAACAGGAGTGGAGCGCGAGTCGATAGCAATAACGGATTTCCCGATGAGCCAAGGTATACCGAGTAATCCTGCCGATAGGGTGTATAGAAGTCGTGATTTGAATTGTCGGTTACCCAGCGGGGAACGCCCGAGGGCTTCTCATATACCCGCCGATCCCGGGTGCGTCCCGCAACCAGGCTGGATTCCTCAGAGACACCTTCGGTCCTGGTCGCAACGGAGTATTCAGGTTCCTGCGTCGCCAGGACCATCCGCGCAAAGAGACCAGCCTTGAAACCGGCTGAACCGGCGGTATAGCCGCGAGTCACGGCACTCACCACGATTGGCGCCAGGCCGAGCAAGTTGGGCGCGGCGGGGTCAAACACCTGGTCGCCCGCGTCGCTCTCCTCGTAGAGATTCAGGTAGCCATCGGCCGTGACGCAACAGAGGCGTTCAATACCGTCCACGGTCATCACGAACCATTCTTTGACCGCCAGGTCCGCGCCGCGCTGGAGCGGTTGCCAGGCCCCGGTCTGATAATCGAATACGATGACCCCGGTGTTCACATCCACCAGGACCCGTTGCAGCGTGCCGAGGGCCGGGAGATCGGTTTGGGTTTCCGTATTGCGATAAATCCCGAAGGTGCTCTTGCCGTCCCAGACCACATCGACCACTGCCTGCTCGTCGAAGTGTTCGCCGTTGCAGAGTAACACCTCGTTTCCATTGGCTGCCGGCGACGGCCGCCAGCGAAACGTCTGGCCCGCGGAGGTCCAATTGAACGCCCCCACGTCGAGGAACTCGGTGAAGGGGAAGCCGGCAATCAAATTGGGCGAGACGGATTCGCTTGAATCGACTGGCGCTGCGACGTAAAGCGCATCGTTCCAGTAGGCCACCCGGATCGCATCGGCCAAGGTCCAATCGATTTGATCGATCCATTGCTGGATGGGATTCGAGAAGGCGGTCTCGGTGCCCTGGATCTTGTTCTGATCTGTTTGCCGCAGGGAGACGACGCCGCGGCGGGGTGAAACGAAGACAACGTCCTTGCCTACCTCGGCGGCCGCCCGGGGATTCACCACCCCATAATTGCGGATGATCATTTCCAGGGTCAGCGAGGTGAGGTCGCCGGTGACATTCGTGAGAAGACCCACGGTTGCGGATTTAAGCGCCAGCACCGCGCTGTCGCCGATCTTGACCAGGGCCTGAAGTTCATCGGCACTGCCCTGGTTGATCCGGAATTCGTTGTTGGGCGCGAACCGCCGATAATCCAGAACATATGTCGCCGCAACAAAGTCGCGCTTGGCGCCGTATCCGCCGCTGTCGAACTGCCCTCCCGGGATCCAGGAGGTCGTGACCATGAGACGATTGTTGACGTAGATCCCGTTGGTGCAATTGGGAAGGACGAGCCAATCGCGTTCCCATGCCTCATCGACACCTGGCTCAGAGCCAGCGTCAACATCCTCAACGTCCTCACTTATCTTCCAAGACTCAGAGTTAATCGACCACTCGAGTGTTGGCCCAACGCTGGTCATGTTGGATGGATAAATGATGAAGGAGTATTCATCCACCACCTGAACGGTGTACCGGCCGTCCTGGAAGCCCGCGGTCGTGCCGCGCACCTGGATATCAGAGCCGGTAATCAGGCCATGTGGCTCAGGCATCGTCACTGTGAGCTGGCCGCCGGATGAAGTGACATTACCGGTCACCCACGGCCCCCACGCCACCAGCGCTTCCTCCTCGTATGGGATCGTCGAATCCCATCGCTCAACGAGATCCTTGAATCCCTCATCGATCGATTCCATCACCAGCGGCGCCATCTTCTCGCCGCGCAGCATGAACATCAGGTTGAACGCCTGAACGAACGCGACCTCGGTGATGATCTTGATTCCCTTCGGAAGCGGGACTCCCAGCGAGGTATTGTAAGGCCGGATCGCATGAACCCCTTCGTCCGCCGCGAGCAACAGCCACTCGATCCCATTGGGATCCTTGAACGGCTGCGGTTGACCTTGAATCGCGCCCCAGGGAAGGACCTTCTCGACATCGAGCCGATTCATCCAGGCCGGTTTCCATAAGCCCAGCCGGGTCACGGGCCGCCCCGTGCGGCATCGGAGATTCTGCCCGTCGGAGAGCAGGCCGGCCTGAAGCTGAGAGGGCTCAGCGTTCAGGTAGACACCCGACCAGGCGGCGTCGCCGTTGTCGATCGGCGTGTCGTCGCCAGGGGTATAGGTGCGGTAGCGGGGCACGGGAGGTGTCGGGTGTCAGGTGTCAGGTTTCAGGGGGGCACAAACGGAGGTGTCAGGTGTCGGGTGTCAGGTGTTAGGGGGGCAGAGGCGGCACCACTCGGATTTCTACGCACAGGTGATTGGTTTCGGTGACCCCTGGCACCTGAAACCCGACACCTGACACCTCTCTGCCCAACGTATTCGGCGCCATATTGGCTACAGGGATTCGCGAGACCCTGGTGAAGTGAGCGAACCCAATAATAAAGCCGTCCGTGGCGTCGTCCTTGAATTGGCCCAGGCCAAAAATCTGGGTGTGAGAAACCCGCGAAGAATGAGGCGCATGCTGGCATCCGGCCATCAAGGCCGCTGCGACCAGTGGAATTATGCGTTTCACTCACGACCATTCCCAAATCCTATGCGCTCCCGGTCACCCGGTCCCCGGTAATTGTCAAAGTCACTCGGTCCCCGCTCTGTCGAAAGGAAACGCCGACCTGCCGCAGCACCATATCGAAATTCCCAGGCGCTGGTGGCGGCGCTTGCGTCTCGCACGGGTTTGGGACCGGATCGCCATCCTCGTCGAGAATCACCTCCCAGCTCGATCGCAGTGATGGCAGGATGACTCTCCGGTACCATCGCAGCCCGGCATTGATGGTTAATTGTGAAAACTGCCCGGTGCTTTCCGCCTGTTGGCGATCGGCCTTGATGATCTCGAGCACGTCCTGTTTGCGCTGGCCCTCGAGCGTTTCCTGCCATTGCGGAGGTGTATGCGTATCGTCGGTGAAATACGCGACCACCTCGCACGCGGGATTGGCTGGGTCCGCACCGTAAACGAGCCATGCATAAGCTTCGGTTCTCATAAGCAGGTTTCAGGTTTCAGGTGTCGGGTGTCAGGGAGGCATAGGCGGAGGGCGGGTCCCGCGTCTGCGGGAGGCCTTCCCTGACACCTGACACCTCATACAAGCGCCTCGACCACCCCGTATTGGGGATCGTGATACGTGTCGTTGAGATCGCGCACCAGGGCGCCGATAAAGCCGCCATCCTTGAAGGCCTGGAGGTACTTGTTGAAGTTGGCCTTGTCGCTTACCTGGACCACCTGCGGGATATCCACCCCCTCCGGTTGCGGCCCCAGGTTCACCAGGGCATAGGAGCGCTGCATGGCGGTCCGGTCCGGCTGGTACACGTCATTGATCAGCCAGAGCGGGGTGTCGATCTGGATGCCATCCGTCCCGGGAAACTTGATGTTGATAAACCGGGCGAAAGAGAAGCCGATCCCAGTCATGCCAGGCCGGTACTCTTCGCCGGCAAGATGGGTCGTCGTTGAGGGGTAAACCCACCACGCAGGCGGTGTCTGGCGCCAATAGGTCTCCTCGGTGTCCAGGTTATAGATGATCTGGCGGCCGCCGCCCCATGGGATCATCAGGGCAGGAAATTTCGGTTCCCAAGTCGGCAGAATGTCCTGGAATGCGATCGGCGGATCCGGCCAGTCGAGAGTGATCCTGCGTTCTCGCCGGCGACGACGGATATATGGATTGAGTTTCATAATAGTTAAAATGGATTGCTGCCGCGTTTGCCTCCGCCGCCCGTTAGCCGAGTTGTATTAGTTTGGTCAGGAGATACACCATCACCAACACCACAAGGACGACCTTCACCCAGTAGTTAAAGATCGGTTGCTTGATTGCGAAGTCGATCAGTGCCCACAGCCCACACGCCACCGCACAGACGATAATCACACGGACCATCACCTTCAGCATTTCCGCGTCGGTCATTGCTAATATTGTTTTCATGGCTAGTTCATTGTAATCGCAACCACATCCTGGCCGGATCGATTGAGGAACGGACGGAAATCGCGCCGGAGACGTTCGGGTCGTAGGCCGCGAGGTAATAATCCGCATGGCCCCGATCGCCGACCGTGAGATTTCCAAGGGTGGAGACCTTCTTGAAGGTGATGGGAACGTCCGCGAGGTCGGCGAAGGTATCGACAACGCCAGCGAATGAGATCGAAGTCACTTTCCGGCTGACCGAGTTCGTGACCGCGAATCCCTCCGACATTGCAAGCGCAGTGCGGTAGCCTGAATTGACCATCACCCATGCGCCTGGCAGTCCGGGTCCGCTCCAGTTACGGTAGAAAACCAAGTCGACTGCGGTGCCTTCCTTGAGGGTGTTTGCGGGCAGTTCTCCGCCATCCGGAAGGAAAATAGAACGCTCATACGTGCGATCAGCGCCGGATGGGGGATTGGTCGGAAAGTTGAGTGACACCCCGCCGGTTCCGGTATTTGCCCAACCACCTGGGGCGTTGGGCCGGCGCACACGGCCGACAAGTCGCGTGCCTTCAGGTGGCTCAGGCAAGGCACCCGTATACGCGGGATTCAACGTTCCGACCCCGAACCACAATGTCGTCGGATTGACTGCCGTGGTTGTGTCCGTCAAAGTCGATTCGAATTGCAGCGGGCTGCCCGCCGTTCCGGCGAGCGACGCAAACTCCACCGACCCATCCACATTATTGAGGGTGAGCACCTGGCCGGTTGCCACCGCGCCCGCGCCCTGGTTCACCTTGGGCGTCTTCAGGCGCAGCACCGATTGTCCCTTCAACTCAAGCTCGCCGGAGGTTTCGATCTTGGCTCTCGAGATCGCGTTGACATCGAACGTTCCAAGGGAATTCATCGCCATGTTGCCGAATCCCTGGAAGGTCAGCGTCTGGTTGTTCATGGTCACCGTCCGAGGGCCACTGAGTGTGCCGTTGGCGTTGTAGATGCTCGTATCGGGTGGCAGGGCGGCATACTCGACCCTGCCGACATCCTGGTCCATGAGCGTGAGCACCTGGCCATTGATCGCGGTCCCATCCGAAATCTTGGGTGTGAAAATGTCGAGCTTGGTCCGGCCTTCCAGGTGCAAGGTGCCACTGGTTTGCAACGTGCCATCCGCGGTCGAATTCAGATTGTAACTAGTGAGGGCCGTGCCGAACAGCCGGCCAGGCCCTTGGAAATTCAAATTCACCCCGCTCATGGTGACCGTGCGATTGCCTGTCAAGGCGCCGTCCGAGTTGTATAGATTGACTGTTGGGACCGTGTTAAACTCCACGGCGCCATTGCTCTGGTCAATCAATTGCAGGAATTGACCTTGCCGGCCGGCGTATAAAGGAGTCCGAAGCATCAAACGGGTGGGTGCGGCAATGGTGGTGGTGGCGGAGGACACCCCGAAATCGTTCAGGCCAGTGAAAAGCAAGCTGTTGTTGTTGCCGCTCAGCGTGCGATGCCCGGTTAAAGCCGCGTCATGCGTGTAAATGCTGACATCCGGACCGGCCACGCTCAAGGGTTGGTAATCTGCCGTGCCGTCAGCGGCGAGGGTGAGCACCTGGCCGGCCATCAAGGCGGGAGTTGAGGCGATCAAGCGTGGCGTGTTGAGGTAGAATTGCTTGGTGGACGTTAGCCGAATCCACTCGGACGCGAACACGTCGTTGGTCTTGGCGGACAAGACGATTCGGTTCGGGCCGTTCACCTGGAAACGATCGCCTGTGCCCGTAAAATCGAGGTTGAATGTGCTCTGGTTAACTTGCCGATTGCCGGTCAACACTCCGTCAGCAGTGTAGATATTTACCGCATTGGTCGGTAACGGCAGCGGGGCAAATTCAACCCGGCCACTCGACGATTCTTGAAGCGTCAACACGTACCCATTGGCGACGCCGCCGTTGGTAAGCACCTTGGGTGTCGCGATACTGACGCTCCCCTTGCCCCAAATCGCCGCGTTCGTGCTGTCCACAAAGAACTGATTGAGACCGACCATGTTCAGGCTGTTACCGGCGCCCGTGATGGTCCGAGTGCCGGTCAATGTGCCGCTCGTCGTGTATATGTTGGTTGGGAAATACCAATCGCACTCGCCATCCGCTGCCGTCAGCGTGAGGACCATTCCAATGGTTGCCGCGCCCCTGGGCTCTGGCGCCTGGTTATCTCTTTGAAAAAGGTCGAGCATTTCAGTGGGCAATTGCCCGCTCTCCCTGAGCAGCGTGAAGATCCGCGGGGTCGCCAGCTTGAACTTGCTTGCCCCCGTAAGCTGCAGCAGCGTCGAACCGTAGACGTCGTTCGTCACCCCATAGAATCGCCCTCGCCCGAAATTGATGGCGTCGAAATAACCAGTCGTACCAAACGCGACATTTCCCGAGCCCGAAAACGAGAGTGTCCTTGGACTTGGACCTACCGTGACTGTCCGATCCGCCGTAATCGTCCCGCTCGCGGTGTAAATGCTGACATCCGTGGGAAAGGAGATCGATTTGTACTCCGCGGTCCCGGTGGCGGGATTCATCAGTGTCAACACCTGGTTGGAGACCGCCGTGGAGCCGGCGACATTGGGCGTCTTCAGGTTAAACTCCAGCGCGCCGCTGATCGTTGAGGTACGGCCGCTCGAGCTGAAATGATTCAGATTGGTCAGCGACAGCTCCCGGAAATTGCCCTCAACAATGCGATTGCCGCCCAAAATGCCATTCGTGTTATAGAGGTTATAGGCCGGGTGAAAGTCCGCGAGGCCAGTGCCGGAATTCACCATGGTTAATACCTGCCCATCAGCCGCGCCTGCGCTGAATCGCGGGGTAAATAACTTGAACCGCTGCCCAGCGCCCACCTGGTATTCCTCGGTTGCGTATTGGACATTCGTGATGGAGGACATCCCGATATACTTGATAGCCTCCACCGTGAATTGCCCGCCGGGATCGATAAATGAAAGCCGGTTGGTCCCAAGACGAAACGAAAGCTGATTCGTGCCAAGATGAACCTGTCGCGGACCGGTGAGTGTTCCGTCCGAGGTGTAAATGTTCACCGAGGAGGTCACCGGCAACGGCCGCCAGTCCACAAGGCCGCCCGTGTCCAGCAAGGTGAGGACCTGGTTGGTGGCTGCGGTTCCACCCACGATGCTGGGTGTGCGCATTCTATATTCCACCGACGCCCCGGAGATATTCGTCAGGATTCCCCGGGTCTCATAAAGGCTGAAGTTGGTGAACGTGAGGTTCCTGCTAGCGCCGGATACGGTTCGATTATCTGCCAGGGCGCCATTGGCGGTGTAGAGATTGGAGGAGACCACAAACTCTGAACGGCCCGTTGCCGCATCGAGCAGGGTCAAGACATGCCCGTTGGTTGCCGTGGCGGCGACCACATTGGGAGTCGCCAGGCCGAGTGAACTGGAGCCGTACAGCAAGGAATTCTGGGCCGCCGCGCCGAAGTTCAAGAGGTTCGTGAAGGTCAATCTCCGGGAGGCCCCTTGCAGCGTTCGGTCACTCGAGATCGTGCCATCGGAATTGTAGATATTGAGCGTTGGCTGCGCGACTGCCGGCAAAAATTCCGCCATTCCCGTCGTCGCATTCGCCAAGGTCAGCACGTGGCCAACCTGGGCGCTGGCATTGCGAACATTGGGCGTACGGACGTTAAAGAAGTTGGTGGCGACGATGAGCGCCTCGCCGCCGCGCATCGCCGCCGCGGGCGATTGGATCTCAACAATGGGCGCCGTCATAAGCAACCCACTGCCCGCATTGGTCGATATGAACTGGAGAACGCGATTAGTGAGGTCAACAACCCGGTTGCCAGTTAATGCTCCGTTGCTGTTGTAGATATTCGTCCCGCTCGCTCCGGCTGGGAGCGGGGCGAATTCAACCACGCCATTGACCCCGCTCAAGGTGAGCACCTGGCCCACCTGGGAGCCGCCCGCGACAACGTTCGGGGTTCGAATGCTCAGGAGTCCAGGGGACTCAATGATGGTGTTGCCCGCGCTCTTCAGGCTGGCGAATTGGCTCGCATCCACTGAAAATGTATCGACTGGCACAAAGGTGACCGGGCCACCCCTGAAAGTGAGTGACTTGCCGTTGAGCGTGACGATCCGGTTGCTCGCGATCGTTCCATCCCCTGTATAGAGCGTCGTAGCGGGGGTTGGGGTTCTGAATTCCGCCTCGCCCGTGCCAACATTGATCAACGTCAGAGCGTCACCAGCCTTGGCACTGGCAGCGCTCACGAAGGGAGTGCGGAGATTGAAATGCTGACCAGGGGACAAAGTGATATCACTCGGGGTCGCCAGGCTGATTAAACCATTGGCCGCCACCGTAAAGCTGCTGATGTTCGAGGAAGCGATGCTCCCAGGGCCGCGCCAAAAAAGAGGGTTGGCGCCGAGATCAACTATCCGGGGGCCATTCAGGGTGCCATCGGAGGTATAAAAGGTTGGCCCGCTGGCGATCGGCAGCATCCGCCAGGCCCAGGGCGCGGTGCTCGAGGCGATCAAGGTGCTCGTATTGGTGCCGCTCCAGGTATTGGTGAGGGCGTACATTGCCGCCGTCTCCTGGACGGTGACGGTTGCCGTTCGGTTGCCGCCTGGGGTGGGATCCGCGACTTGAAACGGGTTGGCCGCCACCATCTGGCTGATCGTGATGAACGACTTGACGGTCGGCTGGGCAACTAGGGAAGAGGGACTAGAGGCGAGGGACGAGAGCAGAAAGAACCAAAGGAAACGCAAGAGTCTTCCCTGACCCCTCGCCCCTAATCCCTCGCCCCTAACTACTACATCCACTTGTACCATACTAAGCCTGTGAAAACGTTGGGCCGGATGCGGTCACCGTTGTTGTCCTGGTCAGTGGAGACGACCGTGACGTAGATCCCGGCCTGGTTGTCGAAAGGGATGGTGCCACCCAGACAGAAACAGAGCTGTTTGGCGGCGGATGGCGTGAAACTCCGCATCTCAGCCTTGTTCGTCGCGGTGAACAACTGGACCTGGGCGATCAGGTCGCCCAAAGGGATCCGGAAATCCTGGGCGCCACCCGTGGTGAGCTTGCGGACGTAGGTGGCGTAATCCTGAAGGTTGAGCCCTGCCGGATTGAGCGCCGGCAACTCAGTCAATTCCTGGCCGGGACCCTCGGTAGCAGCCAGGGCGGCCGCGGATCCATTCGCTCGTGTGGCGCGGTTGCTCATTGGATATAGCTCACGACGACCGCATCTGCGCCGGTTCCAGTCCCGGCAAGATCCTTCAGGTTGAACTTCGTGCCGGGCGCCGGCGCGTAGGTCACCTTCCCGCCAGGGGTCACGACATCCATGATCTTGGCAACACCTTCCACGTAAGGCCCGATGCCGACATTGGCCACGTTGTTCGTGGGCACAGCGGTTGGAGAGAGAGCCTTGTAGCCATAAAAGCTCGCCTCGGTGACCCAGAGATCCGTCGCGCTTATCGGGGTGGTGACTCCAGCCGGCAAGGGGACTGGCCCGAGGGTCTTTGCCACCTTGGCGATGCTCGCCCCGATCAGGTTGGCAGCCGCGAATGAGTTAATGCCCATAGTTATGCCAGGTACTTGAAATAGACCTTGTCCCCGGTGGTCCCGAGGATGGTGAGATTGAAGAGGTCCAACGCGGTGCCGCCTGGCGGCTTGAACACGATCTTTCCTCCCGCCGGAAGCGTCTCAAAGAGTCCAGAGCCCGCGGCATCGACCAAACACGCGCCAGCGTTGGCAACCGGGATCGTGTTCATCCCGATGGATGAATAGCCGTAAATCTCCACCTGGGTCACCAGGCGCGAGGTGGCGCTCAGGCGCACCGGGGTGCCCGTGGTGAGATTGACCGGGCCCTCGGCCACGTACTGCTTGGCCGCGGCGGACGTGATCAAATTGACTACGGTATAAGAATTGATTCCCATTTCGGAGCAGGTGGCAGGTGGTAGGTGTCGGGTTTCAGGGGGGCTGGCACCTCATCTTGTCGCCATGGTCCAGGGTTCCTGCTGGCGTTGTTGCCGTTCTATCTGGTCGAATTCAAGTTGCAGGTGCACGAATGCCTTGGAGTTCGCCGCCAGTGCTTTGTCGTTCTGGCCATCGAGTTCGAGCCAATCCCCGTGTGTTGCCCAACCGAGGTAATTGCCGAAAATGCTGGGGATCTCGATTCGGCGCCATTTGGTCGGATCCACGGCTGGCGATTCGGCTTCCCCCGCGAACTCGATGCAGTCGTAGAAATCGCCGGTGCCCGCATTGTCCGGCCAGGTGAAATAGACCTGATCGCCCACCTCGTAGGTTGCCTCCGCATCCCACGGATCGCCCTCGAGGACCGGGCAAACCATCCGGTACCGGAACCAGGCGCTGCCCGGATCGCCCTCGACCCGCACCGCATCATCGACGAGCAGGAATTCCAGCCGGTATTGGTTCAGCTCCGGCGATCGCACCGAGGCGAGCCCGAGAACCTCCGCCATCGGCTTCTGGAAACCATCGTCCAGGGGAAAGGCCGGATCCCATGCTGGCAGCGGGTAGAAGGACTGCTCTGAGTTGATATCGCCATAGAAAGCGCCATCGACCTTGCAGTAGTAGATGATACCGTCCTCGGCATTTACCACCCGATCGCCCACCTGGTATTGGGTGACAGGATCGTTAGTTGCAGCGACGGGGTAGGTGCCCAGTGGCGCCCATTGAAATGGGTTGTCCTTGGGCTCATCATCGCCTGGATCCACCGCAGCCACGCAGACGTAACAGCGGTCGCTCACGTGGTCATAGACCTGAGCGCCGGGCTCGTAGTCGGCGGCATAATCAAAGCGATCTTTCAGCCGGGCGCGCCGGTCCAGGACTACCAGTGTCGGCCAGGGGAACATCCGCCAGGCTGTCTCGAGCCGATCCGACATGATCGAGCGAACCATCCGGAAATCACTGATCGAGAGGGAATCCTCCCCAGCCCGATGCGACCACGGCTGCCCGTGATACGAGCAAGCGCTGCGGAAAATCCGGCTGGCGGGGATGCTTCGCATCAGGTGTTAGGTGTTAGGTGTCGGGTGTCAGGGGAACACAGGGAGGAGGGTGGGCCTTCCGGCCTTACCTGACACCCGACACCTGACACCTGACACCTGGTTATTTCCACGGTTGCACCTCGGGGTTATCTTTCACGAACCGCTTCCAATTACCCTTGTCCTTGAAGAAATGCGGATCGGTCTGGAGCCACCGAAAATAAGTCCGCGCATCAATGATCCCAGTGAGCGTAAGCTCCCCCATCTGACGGTTCGCGACATTCCGATACGGCGCAGCAGCAGCCACCATGCGGCGTTTGGTGTCCGCACGTTCGCGCGCGATCTTGCGCTGAAGCCACGAGCCAAATCGAAGTTCATTCTCAATCGTCCGGCGGCCCGAACCGCTCAGCCCGCCAAACTTTGGTACGATGATTTGCACCCCTGCGGGAATTCGGGAGGGACCGGAGCAAAACCACTAAACCGATCCCTCCCGTGTACCGATATGCGCGGTTTATCCTTGGACTTTCGCTAGATCCGCTGCGCGAATGACATTCACGAAGACCAGGATCTCGCCGGCCGTCGCCAGGCTTAGATTTCCGGTCGAACCAATGGTGATCGTGAGAAACTTCGCTGTGCCGTCCGAAACGAACGGGCCTCCGCCAGTGGCAGCCGGGCCGATTGCCCCAAGGCTGCGGCCGGTGACCGGTGTGCCGCTCGCCACGAGCGCGTCAGCCGTTCCAGTGACACCCACCGAGATCGTTGGGGCGCTGAGCCCGGCGCCTGCTGGAGCCGTCTTGGTATAAACATGGGCGAGCGGATACGCCACCGTATCACCCGCCAGCAACGTCAGCGGTTGAAGCGTGGCCGTAGCTGCGGCGACGTTGAAGTCGTTCTCAGCCGGCACCGATGAATAGCCAACGCGAATGCAATGCGAGAACCCGGTCTGGGCTCGCTCGCTTTCTGTAAGTGCAGATATTCTCATATATTTGAATAGGTTTCAGGTTCCGGGTGTCAGGTGATCTTACCCAAACCACGCGGATTAAGTACCCGCAACTGGAGGATGCCCTTGGTGTAACCGCGCGGGCCGCCACCCTGGTCCGGCAATTCCATCGCGTGGAGCTTGTCCATATACGCCAGTTCGCAGAGTTCCGTGTTGAGAATCAGGCCGGCATTCTGGCTGATGGTCCCGGCGACCGGATTCATGAAGGTATCCGGCACGAAATTGATATCGCCGAACGTGCTCTCGAATCGCTTCACATGCAGGGTGATGACATGGCTCGAGGCGTCTTCGGTGACGGTGAAGCGGTTGCGGGTCGAATCCGCCGCGCCTGAGAGCCGGGTGAAGTTGTCGACCTGCGCGATCAGGTTCGTCCCGAACGCGCCGAGATATTCCTTGGGACCGCCTTGCACCTCGAAGAGCGCTTGCAGGATCGCGTTGAGCTGTTGCTCGGTTGTGCCTGCTCCAGCGGTGCCGATTGCTCCGACTGGGGTGCGGACTTCTGCCGGCACATCGGGTGGACCTGCGGAATCGATCCAGTCGAAGAATCC
>Ga0137457_1000025_pt1 | contig 43714 bp, 60 predicted proteins | sample EasRivERMGT630_2_FD_102321 | JGI IMG/M metagenome (GOLD analysis project Ga0137457, IMG submission 102321) | Soil microbial communities from meander-bound floodplain in the East River, Colorado, USA - East River MetaG ERMGT630_2 | ecosystem: Environmental > Terrestrial > Soil > Floodplain ...
AGCAGCGCGCTGAGCGCGCATGCCAGTCATCGGGCACATGACCCTGAAAGCCATGTCGCCTCGCACTGGCTCCTCGTGAAGCTCGTCCACGAGCTGCTCGAGGCCGACCCGACCCTCATGGCCGAGGAATCGGAACTCGCGGACCGGCTGAAGACCCGCGTCGCGCAGCTCGGCGTCTTGCCCGCGGTCGAGGGCTGGGCCGCCGGTGCCGAAATCTACAAGGCGATTGAGTCCGCCCTGGCGCAGCGGGCGCTCCCGCCGGCGAGGTCCGCATGAGCGAGCCGCAGATCTTCACCGTGTTCGCGCGGTCGCATCTCCTCCGCAGCTGCAAAGCCTGCCGGGCGCCGATCGAGTTCTACCAGAACGCCACGACCGGGCGCTGGATGCCGTTCGATCCCGGCGTGGAGATTCGCCGCAGCTTTCAGCGGGAGCCCGACCACGTCGTCTGCCACGAGGTCGCGGGCGTGTCGCATTTCATCACGTGCCCGGATGCCCAGCAGTTCCGGAAGACCCCGGCGCCGAAACCGCCGGAGAGCGGAAGCCTGTTCTGATGGCGAAGCATCCGGAACGGGCAATCCAGTCGCACATCGTGCAACTCCTCCGCTCACTGGGCGGCGACGTCTGGGAGCTCGGGACCACGCGATCGACGCGGGACTTTCACATGGGCACCCGTCAAACACCCGGGCTGCCCGACGTCATCGCGTTCCTGCCCGTGCGGCCCGCGGCGAAGCGCATGCTCATCGTCGAAGCGAAGGCGCCCGGCGGCCGACTGCGGCCGCAGCAGAAGCTCTTTCGCGAATGTTGTCAGGCGTCGAGCGTCGACCACGTGGTCGGCGGGCTCGATGAGGTTATCGCCTGGTTGATCGTGTACGGCTATCTCAAGCGCGACCAGGTCGCCCACTTTAGGATTCCGGTGCCTCATGAGTGAGTACTGTCAGACGACTCGCAACGGTCGGCGAGTCTACACGCATCACACCATCGTCGAACGAGCGATCGGGAAGCGCTTGCCGGCTGGTGCGGAAATTCATCACGTCAATGAGGACAAGAAAGACAATCGCCACAGAAACCTTGTGGTCTGCCAGGACCGCGCCTACCACGCCCTTCTTCATGTGCGGGCTCGCGTCCTAAGGCGCGGCGGGAATCCCAACACCCAGCGCATTTGTAGCAGTTGCAAGGCGCTTTGCTTGATCTCGGAGATGAACCACTCGCCCCGGCGTCGAAGTTTTATTTGTAAGCCATGCGTCAGCGCCTCTTCGACCGAGGCGCATCGTCGTCATCGCGTGCACCAGGAGCCGCGTACCCCCGCGGCGGAACAGGAGCTCAAGTCATGAGTGTTGTCGACTCCCCGATTGCGACGTCTGGCATCTTTCATCCCGCGATCGCGCTGGACGCGCTGAAACCCTCGAAGACCAACCCGCGCAAACATTTCGATGCTATGAAGCTCGACGAGCTCGCGGCGAGCCTCCAGGAGCACGGCGTCCTCGAGCCGCTGATCGTGCGTCCGAACGGGGGGGCGCACAGCTACGAGATCGTCGCGGGCGAACGCCGGTACCGGGCGGCGAAGAAGGCGGGCCTCATCGACGTGCCGGTCATCGAGCGCGAGCTCACAGACGACCAGGTCCTCGAGATCCAGCTCGTCGAGAACCTGCAGCGCGACGACCTGACCCCGCTCGAGCAGGCGCGCGGCTACAAGGCCTTGATGGACGCCAATCCGGATAAGTACACGCTGGCGGCCGTGGCCCGCACGTGTGGGATGTCGGAGGCCTGGGTCTGGGATCGACTCAAACTCAACGACCTGATTCCGGACGCGAAATTACTCCTCGAAGACGCGCGCATGTCCACTGGCCACGCAATTCTCATCGCCCGTCAGAAGCCGGCCGACCAGCAGCGCATCCTTCGCGTGGACACCAGCGCGGGCTATAACCGCCAGCACGGCGGATTGTGGCAATCGACCACGGCTACTCTGGTCGAGACGGGGAAACCCAGCAAATACGACGGCGTCAAAACCGTCACGGTCCGCGAGCTCGAGCGATGGATCGCCGACCATATTCGGTTCGACGTCGCCCATGCGGCCAAGGCCATGCCGCTGCAGTTTGCGGACACGGCCTCCGCCATCGAACACGCCCAGGCGCAGCCGGGTCGCGGTAAGAAGCACGTACCGATCACGTTCAGCTATCACGTGCATGACGACGCGCGTGACCAGGACGAGCGTACCTACGGCGTGCAGTCGTGGAAGCGCGCCGACGGCCTCAACAAGTCGAAGACGTGCGAACACTCGATTCTCGGTGTCGTCGTCGCGGGCAGCGAGGGCTATGGAACGACCTTTCAGGTCTGCATCGCCCGAGACAAATGCACAGTGCATTGGGCGACAGAGCTGAAGGCACGGGAGAAGAACAAAAAACTGCGCGAGAGCGGACAGGGAAAGCGCGCCGCGGCGAACGAGCACGCGGCCGAGAAGAAACGTCAGGCTGAGGCCTCAAAGGAAGAGGCTCAGCGGCGTCGGTACAACGTGTACAAGCCAGCCCTGCAGAAGGCCGCACAGGCCGCCGCGCAGAAGCTCAAAAAACTGACGCCAGCGCAATTCAAGGCCGTGTTGAAGAGCTTCCACCTTCCCACGTCGACCACACTCGCCACGTTGCCGAAGGCGTTGCTGCTTAGAGCGATCGACCACGACTTCCGTGAGTCCTACTTCTGGCAGGACCGCGATGGCAAGAAGCTTGAGACCTGGCCGAAGCTGCTCGGGGTCAACGTCGACGCGCTGGAGCCGAAATCCCCGGACAAGGAAGGCGAGGCAGCATGAGCGTCGAACGACGAACGGAGTTCGCGTGGGCCGCTGGACTGATCGATGGCGAAGGGTCGATTGATGTCACGCGGCACCAGTCGCGAACAGGGTGTCGCTTCTATCCGCGGCTGCGCGTCCACATGACCAGCCGCATCGCTGTCGAACGATTGCAGCGCATCTTCCACACGGGCACTGTGACGATGCGCACGCCGAAAGACGGGATTCGTCAGCGCTCGTATTGCTGGGCGGTTGAGAACCGCGAGGACCTCCAGCGTGTCCTGCGCGGGCTCATGGATTTTCTCATCGTGAAACGGTGGCAGGCGGCACTCGCCTCCGCCCTCCTCAACGACGCGAACGCACTCAAGGCATCCGACCGGGCGGCGATCACGGATGAAATCAGACGAGCGAAACGGCCCGTGTGTCACAAGGAGGTCGCATGAAGGGGACCTGTCGCTACTGCGGCTGCACGAAAGACCACGGCTGCGAGGGCGGCTGTTCCTGGGCCGATGAGGACGAAACCCTCTGCACGCGGTGCGAGCTCGCGATGACCTTCGCCGCGTCGACGCTGCCGGTGATGGTCGCGCTCGCCGAGAAAGCGCCGGCCCACGCGAAGGACTGGGACGGCCTCGGCCTGCTCCACCAGACCGCGCTCGTCAAAGCCTTCCGGATGCTGTCGGACGCGGTGAGCACGCACTTCATGGAGCAGCTCGGCGACGAGGTGTTCAACGCGGCGATGGATCTGTCGATCCTCGCGCAGATGCTCTATCAGAAATTCCCGGAGGAAATGAAAAAGGCGGATGCGGAGGGCGAGCCGGCGATGTCGGTCGCCCTCGAGTTGCTCGGCCGTGTGTCGCAGACGCGCATCGTACTGCCGCACTGATGGTATGAGGAGGCGTGATGGCGCGCGTCGTGCACGAACGAACGAACGAACGAACGAACGAACGAACGAACGAACGAGTGACGTCGTGAGCAGCCGGTTTGCGTCGGCGATCGCGGAGCTGCGGCTGCAGCGCGATGTCATCGATCGGACGATCCGCAATCTCGAGGTGCTGAGCCATCTCGAGGTCGGGAGCGTGGCGACGGTCGTATCACCGTCGACGTACACCGCCGTGGCCGATCCGCCCCAGCGCGCGCTGCCGCCGGCGAGGTCGTCCACGTCGCGGCCGATCCGCCGGGTGAAGACGACGCGCACGTCCAGGGCGGCGACGGCGCCACCGACCGACGACACCGAGCTGCTTGCGCAGGTGAAACGTGCGGGCGGGTCCATCAAACCGAAGGACCTCGCGACCGCGCTGCACTGCACGCTGTTCGTGCTGCGGCAGCGCACGGCGCCGCTGCTCAAGAGCGGACAGTTGGTCGCCACGGGGGCGACGATGTCGCGACGGCTGTCGCTGCCGGGCAAGTCGGCGAAGGAGGCGCCCTGAACGCCAGGACGAGCCGACCAGCTGGCACGAGGAAGCCACGCGGCCGCGACGCCGGCACGACGATCCGGAATTCGAGGTCGTGTTCGATGGCGGGAAGGGTCAGAGCCTGATTGGCGAGCGAGAGAGTCGAGGGTGACGCCATGAGCGAGACGAAGCCACCGCGCTGCCGACACGACATCGGCTGGCTGAGTGTCGGCCAGGTCGCCGTCTACATCTGGAATGAGTACGGTCGGTCGAACGTGCGTGTAAGCGACGCGGTGTGGTTTCGCCGTGCGAAGGTCGTCATGAAGTGCAACAACAGCGAGTGCACCGCGCACCGCAACGTCTACTTCGATCGCACCGGGAAGCTCGTGACGATCGGACGCATTCGGTGGTTTGCCTGATGTCCGCAAATAGCGCCGTGTTTTATCGCGGGCCGTCCGAGCTCACCGGCGAGCCCATCATGGCTGTGCTGACGGGCCTGCGGCGGGAGTCGCGGAACCCGAAGACCGGGCCGATGCTGCAGACCTACATCCTGCGCAGCGATATGCCGCCGAACCAGGCCGTCGCGACCGGCGCCGACGCGGCCGTCTGCGGCACCTGTCCGTTGCGCGGCGACGGCCGCTACGGGCGCACGTGTTACGTGACGTGGTGGATGGCACCGGTGAACGTGTTCAAGGCAACGCGCGCCGTGGCCGCGATCGCGCCGGCCGAGCTCGCGCGCCAGGTGCGCGGCCGCTTCGTGCGCGTGGGCAGCTACGGCGATCCGGCGGCCGTGCCGTTCGCGGTGTGGGACCGGGCGCTCGCGTCGATCGCCGGCTGGACCGGGTACACGCATCACTGGCGCACGTGCGACCCACGCTTGCGCGATCTCCTCATGGCCAGCGTGGAAAGCGAGGCCGGCGCCGACGAAGCGCAGGCCCGCGGCTGGCGGACGTTCCGTGCGCGGCGTCCCGGGGACGAGCTCCGTGCGCACGAGGTCATCTGCCCCGCGAGTCACGAAGCCGGGAAGAAGCTGACGTGTCAGCAGTGCGGGTTGTGCCGCGGCGGGGCCTCACGGTCGACGCGGTCGATTGCCATCATCGCGCATGGGCGCTTTGCGAATCACCTGCCGGGATGAATACCTGTCCACATTGTCACCGCGAGATTCGGGCCAAGGACCGCGATGCGGCGAGACGCGGGCAGTTGCGGGCACGCGGGCTGTGTCCGACGTGCGGTGGGAAGAACCCGGACTTTCGCACGCGCGCGAATTGCCGGGACTGTCGGCTCGCCGCGGCGCAACGCGCGGCAGACTCCTATGCGAGACGGCGCGGACACCTCGAGCCGGTGGCCATGCGCGATGCCGACGGGCGCTTACGGATGGCGAAGGCCACACTCACGAACGAGACACCATGACACCGATTGAATTCCCTGAGCAGACCGTCGTGTGGGCGAAGAACCAGCCCCCCTATCTGCCGCTGCCGGCGTACACCGATGACACCCAGACCATCAGCTGCTGGCGGCTCACCTGGCGGGAACGCTGCGTGCTGCTCTGGCGCGGGCGGATCTGGCTGCGACAGCTGAATTTCCGCGAGCGACTGCAACCACAGTCCCCCTCCATCGAGTCGCCGTTTCAGTCATGACGCCGGCGCCGCACAAGCTCTTGCGCCTCTCGGTCGTCGCGCAGCGCTGCGACGTCAGCGTGCAGACGGTGCGCAACTGGATCAACGCCGGCAAGCTGCGCGCCGAACGCACGCTCGGCGGGCATTTGCGGGTCCGCGAAGAGGACGCCGAAAAAATAACGCTGCAAAACACCCCAAAACGCTTCGAATCGTAATCCTCCCGCTCTTCCCTTCTCTGAACGCTGTGTGCAGTCTTACGAGACATGTAGTCGAAACCCCACGTCCAGGGGTGTGATGGAGGCTCCACGGGTTGGCGTGGAGCTGACGGCCGGTCATGCCAACCACAGAAAGGACGACCCGGTCATGTTTGCAGAACTGTTCGGAATTTTCCCGGTGCGGAACGCGGAGTTGCGGAGCGTGGCGGATTTCTGCAACGAGTGCGCCCACAACGTCGCCGAGGAGCCCAGCGCCGGGCTGACCATCGGCTTCGACGAGCACGCCATCAAGCGCATTCAGGGGTGGCTGACCAATCTGGTCGAGCGCGCCGACGCGCTCATCGCGCGGCCCATTCCCGATCTGCCGACGACGCACCGCATCAAGTTCGACTGCCAGCACGACGAAGTGCCGTCGCTGAAGTCGATCGACGGCAAGGCGGTCAACGGCGACGCGGAAGCGCTGGTCATCATGTTCCAGACCATTGCCTACGAACTGTCGCATTCGAACTCGGCGGCCATCGGCGGCGGCGTCATCGAGGCCGACGGCATCCGCCTGAAGGCGAATCTGGGGGCCATCGAGCAATTCCTCTCCTCGATCGAGGAAGGCAGCGAAGTCGACTTCCCGAACACGGCGGCGCCCGAAGCGACCGCCGAGCTGACGTCACGCAGGAAGTAGGCGCCCGCGCGCGTGCACGTGGGCCCGCGCGTCTCGCGGGCCCCGTGATTTCACAACAAGGGTTGATCAATGCCATTCCAGGCAGGCAAGTCCGGGAATCCCGGCGGCCGGCCGAAGGGACTCGGCGCCGCGCTTCGTCAGCGGTACGGCGAGGACGGCGGGAAGCTGATTGCACGACTGGAAGAGTTCGCCTTCGGTCGCGTCAAGCGGTGTTCGCACAAGGTGCAGGTCCAGGCGCTCAAGGAACTGCTCGAGCGTGGATGGGGCAAAGCCCCGCAGGAGGTTGTCGGTGATCCGGATCGGCCGATTCAGCACCGCGTCACTTTTGGCGGTCGCTATCGTCCTGATGGCTCCTCGTCCTAGCACGGGCGAGGGCATGGCCGCGTTCTGGGCCCATGTCCTCGAGCCCACGCCCGAGGCGCCGCCCGAGGAATTTTCCATCTGGTGGGGCCCGATCCCGGGGACCGCGCAGGAGTGCTTCCTCGACGATGACACGCCCGATGCCGCGCTGCTCTTCTGCGGCGGCTGGGGATCCGGCAAGACGATGACGCTCTGGGGCAAGGTCCTGAAGCTCAGTGTCATCAACTACCCGCTGCCGCTCATCTGGGTCGTGCCGCAGTACGACCATATCGAACACACGCTGCTGCCGAAGCTCGAGGAGCTCGACCCACGGACCGGCCATCCCTGGTTCCTGCGCAGCGACATGTACCGGTATCACCAGACGAAGCACGAGCTCCACTGGGAGCTGGGCGGCCCGATCTGGTTCAAGTCCGGCGAACACGCGGAGGCGATCGCGGGGCCGAACGTCGCGGCGGCCGCCGTCGACGAGCCGTCGCTCATCTCGCAAAAAGGGTGGCGCAACACCACGGCGCGCGTGCGCCACACGAACGCCCGCCTGCGTCAGAGCGTGGCTGCCGGCACCGCCGACGACCTGTCCTGGATGCAGGACTACTTCTTCGATCCCGAGCGACCCGACCGGTACAAGCGCTACGAGATGGCGACGACTGACAACCGCGAGCTGCTCGAGTTCGATCCGACCTACGTGCAGCGCGTCATGGAGAACGCGACCGAGGCCGAGATTGCCGCGTTCGTCCAGGGCAAAGGCGTGCTCCTCGAGGGGCAGCCCGCGTATCCGCCCTTTCTCGACACGCTGCACTGGACGAAAGACGTCCCCGAGGCCGATCCCGCGCAACCGCTCGTGCTCTGCTGCGACTTCAACGTCGCGCCGATGTGCTGGGTCATCGGCCAGAAACGCGTCGGGCAGCACGGCCCTGAGCCGCACGTGCTCGAGGGCATCACGCAGGATGTTGCCACCACCGACAGCGCCTGCGACGAATTCCTCCGGAAGTTTCCGAGCTGGCCGGCGGGCATTCACGTCTATGGTGACTGCAACGGCCGGAACCGCGATGTCCGTTCGCACAAATCGAACTACACCATCATCCAGGAACGCCTCAGCCAGGTCGGCCCCGTCACGCTCGTCGTGCCGCGGCAGAACCCGCCGGTCCAGAGCCGCCTCAACGCGGTGAATCGCCTCTTGAAGAACGCGAACGGCGTGACGCGCCTCTGGATTCGCAAGTGGGATCCGGCGCGCACCTGTCCGACCCGGCAGCTCGTGCGCTCGCTGCAGCGCTCGAAGATGGCGGCCGGCAAACAGGACGTCGAGAAGAAGTCCGGCGAGACCATCACGCACGCCGGCGAAGCGCTCGGGTACTGGGTTCATCGCGAGTGGCCGGCGGATAAGCCGCAGGTCGCCTTCGGCAGCACCTCACTCGATTACTGAGGAATCGCATCATGAGTCAGACCGCACACAAACTCGCCGTCGCCGGTGCCGTCACGCCGTATCTGATTCCGAAGCACGGGTTCTACGCGGCCAAGGATGGACGCGGCGCGACGGTGTTGCCGGACGACCTGCCGCTGCGGCGTCGGCTCGCCGGCGGGTGGCTCGAAACCTGTCTGCGCGTGCGCCTGTGTCTGAAAGGGTTCTGGCGCGGCCTGACGCAGGGGCTGGGCGTCATCGGCGTGGGCCGCCTCTACATCTCGGTGATTCGTGCGAACGGCCGCATTGAACATCTCGGCCTGGTGAGCACGCAGGTCATCACCGATGCCGGCGTGGCGTTCCTGGTGGATGACTGGGACAGCGATGCCCAGGACATCACCACGCTCCACTTTCACGGCTGCGGGACCGGCACGAACGCGGAGGCCGTCGGGGATACCGCACTGCAGACGGAGAGCACGACCGCCCTCAACCCGGATTCCACACGCGCGACGGGCACGGAGTCCCAACCGGCCGCGAATCAGCTCCGCACGGTGGGGACGCTGACGTTCGACGCGACGGCGGCGGTGACCGAGCACGGCATTTTCTCGCAGGCCGCGACGGGCGGCGGCACGCTGTGGGACCGCAGCGTGTTCAGCGCGATCAACGTGGGGTCGGGGGATTCGATTCAGTTCACCTACACCTGCACCGTGAGTAGCGGCGGATAGCGCGGCTGACATGGCGTGGACACCACCAGCCCGGAACCGGACGGGGATTCAGTTCGCGGCGATCCGCGATGGCTTCGATCAGCGATTCGAAGCCGTCCATGATGCCTTGTCGGCGGCGTATTACGACTTCTGGCGACAGGGGGACGCGCAGGCGGTGACGATTGGCGATCTCCTCTTCAACGTGGTGGGCGGCACGCCGCGCATCCGTCGCATCTCGACCAACAATCTGCGGACGTTTCCCAGCGTGACCGCGAAGCAGTTCTTTGATCGGCTGCATGCGCGCATTCACCGGGAATATACCGTGCGGTTTCATCAGCGAGTACTCGATCTCCCATTGGCGGAACGGCCTGCGGCTGAGAAGTACGACCTCACCGAACAGCAGGCGCGTGCGGATGCGGAGCAGGCGGAACTCGACGCGGACACGGCCGCCGGGTTCGATTTAGAGATCCCGTAAGTGGGCTGGACGCAGATCACGCCCGTGGACATCACGCCCGGATCGGGCGCGGGCGCCTGGACGGATGTCGATGTCACGGCGTATGTGCCGGCCGGGACGAAGGTCGTGGGGTTGCGACTGGTCAACACGTCGGCGTCAGCGGCGGCGATGGGGGTGCGGCCTAACGGCTCAAGCGACAACCGCACCACGGGCCTACAGGCGACCGATCATCAGGGCTGCATCATCGGGCTCGATGGTAGCTTGATTTTCGAGGTGAACTTCGCGTCGATGACGGCGCAAGACGTGTATCTCATCGGCTACGGCGACAGCGACTTTGTCGCCTTCACGAATGCGCCCGACAAATCGGCGGCCGGGACCGGCGTGGAAGACATTGACGTCTCGGGCGATACGGGCGGAGACACCGCGGTCGGGATCGGGTTGGAGTTCATCGGCGGCACGTCGTCGAACTGGATGGTCCGCAAGAACGGGAGCACGGACAACCGCTCGCAGGACAACGTGCAACAGCATTGTTTTGTGGCGATCGGCGTGGACGGGTCGGAACTCGCCGAGCAGCAAGTCGGGGCGACGACGATTGATTGTTTCCTGAACTGGTATGTGACGGCGCGGGCCACGTTCAACACGAACGCCACCGATGTGAGCACGGGCACGACGGGGAGTTACGTGGACATGACGGCGCTCGCGGCTGGAGCGGTGGCGGCGTGGTACGAATCGTTCTCCGCGTCGGGCACGACGGCGAAGGCGTACCGCGACAAGGACGACAGCGCGTGGGACATCTACCCGGCGTCACAATCCGGGAAACACGCCTTTTACATCATCGGGCTCGACAGTGCGCGCGTGGGGCAACAGAAGATCAGCGGGACCGGCGGCGACACGTATGAGATCGGGTACTACACGGCACCGGTGGCTGGTACGACGATGCGGCCGCCGCCGACGGTTGTGACGCAAGCGGTCACGCGGGCGGCCGCGTGAGGAGAGGCAGATAGATGGCTGCGCGCTACACCGCAGAAACCACCGGCGACATCGCGCTGAGCGCGGCGACCGCGAAGACGATCCTGAACGTCATCGCGGGGAGCAACGCACTCGTGCGGCTGATTGAGTTGGGCGTGTCGTTCGATGGCGTGACCGCCAGCGCCGAGCCCGTGACAGTCGAGCTGTGTTCCTCGACACAGGCCGGCGCCGGCACCTCGACGAGTCACACCATCGTGCAGAGCGGCGGTCCCACGCGGACCGTGCAAGCGACCGCCCAACGCAATTACTCAGCCGAACCGACGACGCTGACGGTCCTGAAGCGCTGGCTCGTGCCGGCTTTTATGGGGTCGCTGGTCCTGCAGTTCCCGCTCGGGCGCGAGCCTGAGCAGGTGACGACGGCAGATGGGCTGTGTCTGCGCTGCACGGCGCCGGCCACCGTGAACGTCCAGGGCTATATGGAGTTCGAAGAAGGCTAATGGCGCAACACGGACGCAGTTTCGTCTATCGGGCTCTGGCGACGGTGGTGCGTGTTGCCAGCGTGCTGTTCGTGTCGACGCTCGACGGGACCCTGAGCACCGCCGGTGCGCTGCTCACGCTGGCGCAGAAGGTCCTCGCGGGCACCGTCACGACAGCCGGCGCGGTGCTGACGCAGACCGCGACGCACCTCACCGGGACGCTGACGAGCAGTAGTGCGCTCGTGAAGCAGACGGCGACCGCGTTCACGGCCACCCTCCCCACGGCCGGGGCGCTCGTGCGCCAGGCGCAGAAGGTCCTCGCCGGCACGGTCAGCGCGACGGGTGCGCTGGTCGGGCAGGCCCTCAAGGTCCTGGCCAGCACGCTGACCACGGCCGGCGCCGTCCTGAAACACACCAGCACGTTCCTGACGGGGACGCTGACGACCGCCGGCGCGTTGGTGGCGGTCCGGATCGTGTTGCAGTCCGTGACGGGGACGCTGACGAGTGCCGGCGCCCTGCTCATCCAAACCCAGAAGACGCTGACGGGGACGCTGACGACCAGCGGCGCCCTTCTAAAACTCACGAGCACGTTCCTCGCCGGTACGCTGACGACGGCTGGCGCGCTGGCGGCGATCAAGATTGCCCTCCAATCCGTCGCGGGCACGCTGACCACCGCCGCCGTCTTGACCACGCAGACGGCAAAGCTGCTGACGGGGACGCTGACCACGGCCGGGGCCCTCGTTCGTGAGACGCGGCGCGCCTTTACTGGCGCCCTCACGACCAGTGCCACGCTGCTGAAGCAGACGAGCACGTTCCTGACCGCGACCCTCACGACCGCGGGCGTCTTGGCGGCCGTCAGGCTGGTGGTCGCGTCGGTGAGCGGCACCCTCACGACGGCGGGCGCGCTGCTCATCCAGGCGCAGACGCTCCTGACGGGCACGCTCACGAGCGCCGGCACACTCGTGCGCCAAGCGCAGAAGGCGCTGAGCGGCACGCTGACCACGGCCGGCGTCCTCGCCTCGGTCAAGATCGCGCTGTTCTCTGTCGCCGGCACGCTGACGACGGCGGGCGCGTTGCTGACGCACACCAGCACACTCCTGACAGGCGCGCTCACCACGGCAGGCGCCCTGGTCAAGGAACCGCGGCGCGCCCTCACGGCCACCCTGACCGCCGCCGGGGCCATCGTCGCGCTGGGGCAGAAAGCGCTGACCGGCACGCTGACGAGCGCGGGCACGCTCGCGCGCGCGGTGTCGTTCGCGCTTCTGGCGACGCTGACGCCCACGGGCACGCTCGCGAAGGCGACGACCCACAGCGTCGCCGCATCCCTCGTGATGGCTGGCGTGCTCACCGCCGTCATCCCGGGTGCGAGCCTGGGCGCGATCGAGCACACCGAGGCGGTGGCCGCCCTGGCGACCCGCACGGTCGATGCAGCGGTACGCCTCCGGGACACGACGATCACGCTGCCGGCGCGCACGGTGTCCGCCTCCGTGCGCCGGCGCGAGACGGTGCCGAGCCTGCCAGTCCGCACCACGGAGCAGCTCCCATGAGCGCGCCCCTCAACCTGATCGAAGGCTGGACGGGCGATTTGGACTTCACGCTGAAGGCCGACGGCAGTGCCATCAACGGGACGGGCACCACGCCGACGCTCGTCCTGCGCGATCGGAACGGCGGGACGGTGGATATGACGGGCAAAGTGGCCTGGATCTCGGCGGCGGCGGGCACGGTGCGCTATTCCCCGGCCGCGACCGATCTGAAAGCCCAGCTCTCGCCGTACGAAGCTCGATTCAAAGTGACCGATGCGAGTAGCAAGGACGTGTTCTTTCCCAACGGGGCCGCGGATGTCTGGACGGTGAGGACGTAATGGCGCGCGCGACGACGACCTCGAAGACGCCGGCGGCCCCCAAAGCGCACCCGCTGTACGCGGACTTCCAACCCGAATGGGTGAAGCTCGCCCACGTGCGCGAGGGCACGGGCGGGTTCATGGACGGCACCTACCTCATCGCGCATCCGCGCGAATGGGAAGACCACGAATCGCCGACGCCGCGCGTCCCCACGAAGAAGCTCAAGGCCCGCCGCGCGCTCGCCTGTTACGAGAACATCGCCGCCACGATTATCGAGGCGAAGAAGTCGGCGCTCTTCCGCGAGACCGTGACGCGTCGCGTGGGGGATGCGCCCGACACGCCGATCGCGCCGGCCGTCCCACCGCCGAAAGATCCGACCAAGCCGAAGGCGGCCGGCGGCGCTGCTGAGGACGAGCCGCCGGAACCAACACCCGCGCCGGCGCCGGTCCCGACGAAAAAGCCGAAGACACCGGTCGAGCTGTGGTGGGAGAACGTTGACGGACGCAAGACGGGCATCGACGACTACATCAAAGCGGCCTGGGATCCCGGCGCGACCTTCGGCTACATGGTGATCTACATGGACCGTCCGAAAGGGCCAGAGCCGCAGACGGCCGCCGATCAGCAGATGCCGATCCTCCGCGCGTACACGCCGATCGACCTGGTCGACTGGGCGGTCGACGACAACGGCGAGCTGATGGAGGTCAAGCTGCTCGAGGCGGCGCCGCGCACGCTGAACGACCCGGCGTCGCAGCAGCTGAACTATCGCGTGCGCTATATCACCCGTGAGACGTGGCAGCTGCAGGACAAGGACGGCACGGCGCTCGAGCAGGGCGATCACCAGATGGGCACGCTGCCCGTCGTGCTGCTCTACACGCAGCGGCGGCCGCTGACGCCCATCATCGGCCAGTCCGTTCTCGGCCAGGCGCAGCTCTACATCGACGTGTACAACCTGCGGAGTGAGACGCGCGAACTCCTGCGGAATCAGGTGTTCAGCATTCTCAACGTCCCGCTGGGCAGCGGGCCCGACGCGATGAGCGTCGAGGACGCGAAGAAGCTGATGGGCACGAAGATCGGTACCGACAACGTGCTGTTCTCCGGCCTGGCGGCGAGCTTCATCACGGCCGCGGCTGAAAACGTGGAGGTCTACCAGAAAGAAATCGCCGACCGTCTCCGCACGATCTATCGGTGTGCGGGCGTCCCGTGGGAAGCGGACAGCCGCGATGCCGAAGCCGAAGGGTCCCATAAGCTCAAGCGCGAGGAGCTGAATCAGCGCTTGTCGTCCTACGCCGACGAAATCGAAAAGGCGGAATACAAGCTGGTCGAGCTCTTCTATCGCGCGATGCACGGTGCCGACGCGTACGAGAAGGCGCTCGAGAAGGACCAGGTCGTCATCCGCTACCCCGATACGTTCGACATCACGCCGTTTGCGGAAGTCCTCGAGCAGGCGCAGGCCGCCATCTCGCTCGGCATGCCGGCGCTCTTCCTGAAGGAGCTGCGCAAGCGGCTCGTGTCGAAGTTCATGCCGGATCTGCCGCCGGCGACCGAAGCCGCGATCACCGCGGCCATCGACGGCGCGCCCGATGACCTCACGCCGGCGGAACGGATGAAGGAGCGCATCAAGGCCACGAGCCAGGCGCTGAAGGAGGAAACCGCCGCATGAGTCGGCCGACCCTCCGCCTGGTGAAAGGCGCCCGCAAGGTCGCGACGACGGTCGACCAGGCCGCGCGGACGTTCGAGCGCGAGCTCGCGCGCGTGTACCGCGAGCTCAGTCGACGCCTGGCCACGACGATCGAACAGGCCGCCGCGGGGTCGCGGACGGCCATTGTGCAGGCCAGCCAGGCGGCACAGCTCCGGCGGGACCTAGCACGCGCCATGAGCGAGGCCGGCTATCGCCAGCTCGCCGATGTGGCCACGGGCGATCCGCTCGATCGCGTGGTCCGCGACGTCCTGGCGACGCGTCGGCTCGCCGGCGCCAGTGCGCAACTCTCCACAGGCGCCCGTGTCCGTCTCGAGGCGCTGCGGGGCCTCCAGTTGGAAGACTTGCTCGACGAAGGCGCCGAGGCCGCGCGTGCGTTGTGGCAGGCGACGACGCGCGGCATCTTCGGTAGCCGGCCGGTCGATCGGATTCTTGACGACCTCGAGGACGTGCTCGACGGCTCCGCGGCTGAGATTCGCACGCTCTACGACACGTCGGTCTCGATCTACGGGCGCCAGGTGGAAGCGCTGCAGGCCGGGGACGACGCCGACACAACCTTCGCCTACCTCGGGCCCGCGGACGAGGTCACGCGACCGTTCTGCCGGAAGCACGTCGGCCGCGTCTACACGCGCGCGCAAATCGATCGGCTCGACAACGGGCAGCTCGACAACGTGTTCCTGACGGGCGGCGGGTACAACTGCCGACACACCTGGATTGAGATCGCGAAGTCGAGCGAGCTGCAGGACCTGGTCGGCACGAAGGACCGCATCCCCGAAGTGGCCGAGCAGCTCGACGAGCTCGAGGAGGCCGCCTGATGGAGCGGCTCCCATGGACGTACGAGCAGGGCGACCCGGCGATCGCGCTCTTCACGAAGGCGTACGAGCGCTGGCCGATGCCGTTCCTGCCTGGGCAACGCATCATCGAACTCGGCTGCGCCGAGACCGACTGGCTCGAGCGGATGCACGCGCTCGACCCGACACTCGACCTACACGGTGTGGATGCCCGGCGCGATCGCGACCCGCATGGCTGGAGTCAGTACCACGCGAGCGCGATCGACGCGCAGCTCTTCCGTGAGGGCACATTCGACTGGGTGGTGATGCTGGGCGCCCTCGAACACTTCGGCCTCGGCTACTACGGCGACCCGGTCGACGACGCCGGCGACGTGAAAACAATGCAGAACGTCGTGCGCTGGCTGAAGCCCGGCGGGCACGTGTACTTCGATGTGCCGTTCAACCCGACGTATCGCGTGACCGAGAACCGGCACTTCCGCATCTACAACACCGACGCCCTGGCGCTGCGGCTGATTGTGCCAGGGCTGATGGTGCGCGAGCACGCATTCTCGCTGCCCGAACCGGATGCCGGCACATGGATCCCCGAACCGACCGAGGACCGCGAGCCGTATCACTTCGTCGCGGTCTGGGCAGAGCGGTTATGAGCGTCAAGGTCAACAAGAACTTTGGGCGGCTGGAGGACATTCCGCTGTCAAACCGCGAGCTCATCCGCGAGCTGCTGTTGCTCGCGCGCGAGCGCGTGATTCGCCGCACGCTGGCCGGGCAGTCGTCCGAGGGCGTGGCGTTTGTTCCCTACTCGCCCGGGTACCTGAAGGCGAAGCGGAAGGCGCTGGGGACGTCGGGGCGGCCGAACCTGCAGGCCTCGGGCCGGATGCTGAACGAGATCACCATCGTCGAGCTCACCGACACGCGCGGGACGCTCGGGTTCAGCAGCTGATGGCGAAGAAGCGGCGGACCACGTTCAATCAACGCAGCCGGGCGAAGAGCTCGGCGGAAAAGGCGGCGTATCACGATGTCAGCGGGGCCGGCCGGAGTAAGGTGCGGCGGCCGTTTTTCAGTTTGACCGAGTCGGATGAAGAGGTACTGAGCGAGCGGTATCGCCAGTTCCTCGATCGCACGACGCAGTCCTCGCGCTGAGGACGTTGGAGGGATAGGAGCCATGGAGAAGAAAACCTTCGAACTGCCCACGGACGAGAAGGGCGCCGTGTTCATTCCGGACGAGCTGTTGCCGAACTTTCAACCGGCGATCGATCGGCTGACGGCGAAGCGCATCAACGATGTGCGCACCGAAGCCCAGAAGGAAATCGATGCGCTGAAGAAGAGCGCGGCGAACCCGGCCGACCTCGAGCGCCTGCGACAGCTCGAGGAGAAGGAAAAGGCGCGCGCGATCGAGGACGAGGAGAAGGCGAAAAACTACAAGGAAGCCCTGGCGCTGAAAGACAAGGACATCACCGAGAAGCTCGGCGCCAAGGACCAAGAGATCAAGCGCCACCGTGACGCGCTGCAGTCCGGCCTGCGGGCCGAGATTCGCGCGGCCGCGGCCAAAAGTGGTGCCCGCGATGAATCCATCGCGGAGCTCGAACAGTTGCTCATCGGGCGATTGGACCTCGACAAGGACTTCGCAGTGATCGTGAAAGGCGCCGACGGGCAGCCCGCTGTCGACGCGGAGAAGAAGCCCTTAACGGTCGAGGGAATGGTCAGCACGTACCTGGACGCGAATCCGCATCATCGCAAAGCGGCCGGCGGGACCGGCGGCGGCGCACGGGGCGGCGCGTCTCTCCACACCAATCTGCCGCCGGCAGCCAGGGCGGCTTACGACAAGGTCGTCGCCGCGCAAAAGCGCCTCGACGATGGCGATCGCTCCGATCAGGCCATCACCGACCTCTTCGAAGCCAACCGGGAGCTGACGCGGGCGAAAGCGGGAGTCAAATAGCCATGCCATTTTCAGGACTGAGCACGAATCGTCTGTTCATCCCCAACCTGGTCGGTGAGGACATCTCGCCGATCATCACCTCGCTCGCGCCCGTCGAAGCGCCGGTCCTCGACTGGCTCGGCGACGCGGCGGTGTTCGCGCAGCAGCCCAAGCACGAGTACGTGATGGACTTTCTGCGGCCGCACTACATCGTCGCGTCGACGGCGATCAACTCGGCGACCGCGGCGACGGCGTTCCAGACCAACGGCCTCGGCGAAGCGCTGGTCGTCGGGACTCTGCTCGAGAACGAATCGGCGGCGCCGGAAATCGTGCAGGTGACCTCCATCGTCGGCCCGAACTCGATCGTCGTGAGCCGCAACTACGACGGGTCGGGCATCGGCTCGCTCGCCGCGGGCGGGCAGCTCTACGTGCGCGGGCCGGCCGGCATCGAAGGTCAGGAGCACTCGGGGCAGCACACCGCGCGCCCGGGCGTCCGGACCGCGAACACGGTCGGGCTGTTCAACATCCCGATCGCGGTCTCGGGCACGCAGGATGCGATTCAGCGCCTGACGCTCGGGAACGAGTCGTTCGAAGCCGCCCGCGCGAAAATCTTCCGGCAGGTCCCCTCGGACCTCGAGAAGGAAGTGCTCCGCGGCGTGCTGAACGCGACGAACTCGCTGGGCACGTCCACAGCGAGTCGGTCGATGAAAGGCATCCGCGGCCACATCACGACCGTCAACTCGACGATCGCCGCGGCGTCATTCAACGCGAACCCGCATCTCTACATCGGCAACGTCTGGCAGCAGGTCTACAACAACGGCGCGTCCGAGAACGAGACCTGGGGCATCGTGGCGGGCGCGACGTTCTTCCGCGACATCTCGAACATGAACGACTCGAAGGTGCAGGACACCAACGCCCGCGAGGTGTTCAAGCGGGTGATCCGGAACTACGAGGGCCCGTTCGGCCAGTGCACGGTGTTCCTCAGCCGCGTGCTGCCCGCCACGGAGCTGCTGCTCCTGCCGCGGGAACGCGTCCGGGTGCTGCCGTTGAACGGCCGGAGCTTCGGGTATCAGGAGATGGGCCTCTCGGGTGACAACCGGAAGGGCCACGTCGTCGGGGAGTACACCGTCGAAGTGCACCACGAAAGTGCGATGGCGCGCCTGCGCGTCTGAGCGTGCGTCTGGAGGCGGGGGCGGGTGACCGCCCTCGCCGTTCGGTGGGAGGATCGATGGATCCGGTCATTCAAGAAATACAGCGGGCTCGCGCGGGTGACATCCGTCCGGATGTCTTTCGGCGCTGGGCGCGCTATCTGCGCGAGCAGATTCAGCCGCAGCTCGACGAGCTCGCCGAGCTGAAGCAACACCCGCAGGCGGCGAAGGCGCCGTCGAAGAAAAAGGAGACCGTGTGAGCCCGTTGACGATTGGCTTCTTTATCGACTCTGTCGTCTTTACGCCCGGCGTGGTGTCGGGCGCGGAGTCGCTCGGCGGGTCGGAGTCCGCCTGTCTCGGTCTCGCGCGCGCGCTGAAAGCCCGCGGGCATCGCGTCTACATCTTCGCGACCAAGCTCGACCCGGCGGCCGCGAAGACCGACCATGCCGGCGTCGAGTGGCATCCGCTCGAGCACGTCGCCGTGCTGAACCAGTACATCGAGTGGGACGTGTTCGTCTCGCTGCGGATGCCGGGCTTCTTCGCCGGCCACAGCGTGAACGCGCGCCTGAAGCTCCTCTGGTCGCAGGACCTGATGACCGGCGAAGACATGAAGGCGCAGACGATGGCGGCCGCCTGGCAGGTCGACCACTACGTGTACGTGTCCGAGTTCCATCGCCGGCAGTGGGAGGCGAACGCGCCCGAGCTGGCTCCGCGCGGGTACGCCTCGCGCAACGGGTTCGACCCGGCGCTGGTGCCGGCCGATGTCACGAAGAAGCCGAATCAGATCATCCATATCAGCCGGCCCGAGCGTGGGCTGAAACCCCTCCTCGCGATCTGGCCGAAGATTCGCGCTGCCCACCCGCACGCCGAACTCGTGCTCTGCCGCTACAGCTCGATGTACGACCCGGGGGGCTGGGGCGAGATCTGCAAGCACTACGACCGTCAGGTCGACGCCGTCAACCAACAGACCGGCGGCCTCACTTTCCTCGGCGAGCTCGGCAAGCCCGCCCTCTACCAGGCGCTCGCCGAGTCGGCCGTGATGCTCTACCCCGGCGTGGCGACGTTCGCGGAAACGTCCTGCATTGCCGCGATCGAGGCGCAGGCCTGCGGGACGCCGTTCGTGGGGTCCTACAAGGGCGCGCTGCCCGAGACGGCGGCGCCGGCCTATCGACACGGGCATCTGCTCCGCGGCGATGCGGAGCGTGACGACACATACCACGCGGCCGCGGTGGCGGCCGTGGTCGCGCTCCTGGACGGCTGCGCCCGCCAGTCGAAGGACTACCGCCGGCTGCAGCTCGAGGGGCGCACGCACGTGGCGCGATATGCCTACGACGTCATCGCGGCGGAGTGGGAGACGCAGATCGAGACATGGTTCAGCGAACGGTACGAGGCGAACCGGATCCGCGTGATGCGACAGCTGCTGCACGAAGACGACCACGTCGCCGCGAAGGCCGTGGCTGAGGACATCGTCGAGTCGACCGGCCATTGCTGCGTCGATGGCGTGCTCGAGGCGCCCACGAATTCTCCAGAGCTGTTCGAGGCTGTTGGCGCGGTGAAATTCTGTGATTACGTCATCGCCGGCAAGGACCACACTGCCGAGAACTATGCGGCGCACGCGGCCGACCCGCTGATGGAGGCGGAGTACTCCGAACGCTTCAAGGCCGTGGTGCCGATGTTCAAGGACTGCACGCGCGTCCTCGACGTTGCCTGCGGCAACGGATCGTTCGCGCTGAAGCTCGCGAAGACCCATCCGACCATTCGCGTCGTCGGCCTCGACTACGCCGAGGGCAATATCGCCGTCGCGCGCGCGGCCGCCGAGCAGCTCGGCCTGGCGGACCGCTGCACGTTCATCGCGCTACCGGTCTACGACTTCGACACGCAGGGCCTGACGGACGCCTGGCAGGCGTTCGCCCGAGAGAACCAAGCGGCCTACGACGGCCTCTTCGTTGGCGAGTTCATCGAACACTGCGCCGGCTACCAGGCCGTCATCGACGGCCTCGAGGTCGCCCTGCAGCCAGACGCGCTCGCCATCTACACGTGCCCGAACGGCCCGATGGTGGAGATCATCGGACGGCACGTCCCGATTCACCGTGGCCACGTCCACCGCTTCGCGTCCGACGACGTCGAGGCGGTGTGGGGCCCGAAGTCCGATTGGAACGCCGCGTACGTGTCAGCTGGCTACACCGTCCGCGGCAAGCCGCTCGGCAACTGGATTATCAGCTACCGGCATGAACCCGGGCGGCCCGCCGGTCAGCGGCCGCTCGAGGCCCGCATCGCCCGCACGCGGCCGCAGCAGCGGCTGTCGGTCATGCTCATCGTGAAGGATGCCGAGCAGGACCTGGCACGCTGCCTCGACAGCGTCTGGAGTATCGCGCACGAGATCATCGTCGGCGACACCGGGTCCACCGACCACACGAAGGCGATCGCGCGGGACTACGGCGCAACGGTCCTCGACCTGGCGCCCGTCGAAGAACAGGCCGAAGGCTTCGCCGGCGCGCGCAACGCTGTCCTGGCCGCGGCGACCGGCGACTGGGTGCTGTGGATTGACGCCGACGAGATGGTGGTCGGCGCCGAGCACGTGAGCAAGTACACCGAAACGGGCGTGTTCCAAGGCTACGTGCTGCACCAGACGCACCTCTACATGGACATGGCACCGAGCTATGACATCCCGGTGCGCCTCTTCCGCCGCGAGCCGCAGATTCGCTTCTTCGGTTGCGTGCACGAGCAGCCCGGCAACGGGGACGCGAACACGGACCTCTTCCCCGTCCTCGAGGTGATGCACGAGCTCGCGATCGCGCACACCGGGTACCTGACCGAACTCACGCGGCGGCAGAAGATGCTGCACCGCAACCTACCGCTGCTCGTGAAGGACCGCCAGGTCTTCAAGGAGCGGACGCTCGGCATCGTGCTGGTCATCCGCGACTACGTGAACCTCGCCGACCACGACCGCGAGCAGCACGGGGGTCGCGTCGACGGGCGCGCGGTGGGCTGGTACCAGCAGGCGATCGCGCTCTTCGAGCAGCACTTCGCCGACCCGGCGCACAAGTTCCATCAGATCGCCCGGCCCTACTACGAGACCGCCATTCGCACGCTCGGCCGCGCGTACGAGATTCAAATTGCGCTCGGCGGGCGCTACGGCGGCATGGAAAACCGGCGCGCGACTGTCGAGTCGATCTGGGTGCAGAACTCCGCGGAGATCCGGCGGATGCTGCTGCACAAGCTCGACAGCATCGAAACGAAGATGCACCCGCTGCCGCTGCACGTCGATCCGTTCGAGGACCTGGTCCCTGTGACCCAGCCAGTCACGACGGCGGAACCGATGGCGGAGGTGTCGGCATGAGCTGGCATCCGAGCGACCTCGTCACCAACGCCGACCTGGCCGCCTATGAGAACCAGGTGATGCAGCGGTTCGGGCAGTCGGATTGGTCGGCGAAGGTGACCAAGGCGCTCGAGGACTGGCTCTTCCCCACGCTGAAGGCGCGGGGATTCGATCCGTTCCGGTTGCGGACGCGGCTCGAGCCGGCGCTCGTGCTGACGTACACAAGCAGCGCCTTCGCCGATCGGACGGCCGACGCGCGTTCCACCGATGCCGATGATCTGAACCTCGCCACCATTCTGGCGGCGTCGACGGATTACCTCTACGTCGGGCTGACGCAGCCGTTCCGTGGCGTGCATGTCCGGATGCTCGACCAGGTCTCCTCGGCCGCGGCCGTGCTCACCGCGCAGTACTGGGCGGATGCCTGGACAGCGCTCACGGTGGCCGACGGCACCGCGAAAACCACCGGCAAGCCGTTCAGCGGGGGCGGGTCACTTACGTGGGGGGTGCCGACGGACTGGAGCGTGCGCAAGGTCAACAACAGCGCCGACCTGTACTGGGTCCGGCTATCGCTCTCGGCCGCACCCACCGGCGCGAAGGCGACGCAGCTCGGGGGCGTCCGCGCGTCGGTCTTCCGGGCGCCGGTCGCGCTGCGCACGTTGCAGCTCATCTTCCGCGAGGCGCCGACTGGGCAGGACGGGCCCTGGCTCGAGAAGGCCGAGTTCTACAAGGACGAAGCGGACGCGGCGCTCACGCGCGCGCTCGAGATTTGCGGCGGCGAGTTCGACACCGATGCGAGCGATCAGATCTCCGCCGATGAAGCCGACCAGACGCCGGAAGAAGCGGGCGGCGGCTGGCAGATGGAGCGCGGCTGATGGAGTTGAAGGGCGACATTCACGTGATGCCTGTCGACGATCTCTGGGAGCACGTCGACTCCGACGACTGCTGGTGTGAGCCACGCCTCGAGGGTGAGAGTCGTCCGTTTGTCGTCGTACACCACAGCGCCGATCGACGCGAGTTCTTCGAGGGGCGCATCATGCCGCTCGATGGAGTGAGCACGTAAATGCGACGCGCCTGGCGAGACTTTTGGGCGGCGTTCTGGCTGGCCTTCGAGGCCGCGCGGAACCGCGCGCCGCGGTGCACGCCCAATCCTGCACCGGCCGCCGACGTGCCGCGCGAGATCGTGTGGCCGGACTCACGCATCGTCTGCACCTTGCTGATCGACTGCGAGCTCTGCGGCGAGTCGTTCGTCCAGACGACGGAAGGCTGGCTCCTCGACCACGCCGGCCAGCATCTCGTCTGCCCGATTTGCACGCTGCCGACGCCGCAGGTCATCTGCTATGAGGCGCGCGCCTGATGGCCGCGAATCGCGCCGAGCTGGTCTGGGCCCGCGTGAACTCGGTGTGCGCGAGTGCGCCGTTCGACTTCATCCAGGCGCCGTCGCCGTTTTCGTTCAGTCAGACGCCGACCGGCCTCATCGATCGGGCGTTTCGGATCGAGATGGAAGAAGCCGGGGTCATCGGCGGCCTCAGCTACACGGAAGATCGGACGGACCTCGTGCACATCTGGGTCGCGCGCGCGCTCGCGAGTGCGCCGCAGGACACCTATCGCAGCCTCCTGACGGACGCGACGTCGCTCACCGCGGCGGTCGTTCGGGACGGGGCGGAGCTCGGCGGCGACTACGACGTGCCTGATGACGGGCGCGGGAAGACCCTCGAACACGATCGAACCAACGAATTTGCGCTGCTGCGCCTCACGTTGCCCGTGAACTACGAGGCCGCGCTGTAAAGGAGTTTCATCATGGCGGGAGTCACCGGCCGACAGGCCGACATCGCGTTTGCGAAATTTGCGACGAACTCGTGGGGCGTCGCGGCGAGCGTCACGAAGGGGATCTACTTTTCCAGTGATGGCGGGCTGAAGTTCTCGCCGTCGATTGTCGTTGACGACGCGTTCGGCCAGGTCTTCACCGAGCAAGCCGAGGTCGGCAACGTGCCGCCGGTCTCCCCGAACTTCGGCGGCGTCGATCGATTCGACGATTACAACTACGTCTGGGAAGCCCTCGCGATGGGCTCGCCGGCGACGGTGACGATCTCGACGTCGGCCGGCGGCCAGACGACGAGCTGGCAGCACATCATCGACCTCGCACCGAACACGGACGGCCTCGGGTTGACCGCGGCGATCGACAAGGTGGCCTACGTTGACGAACTCACCAGCGCCAAGGTCACCGGCTGGCGCGAGGAGCTCGGCGACGGCGGCATGATGCGGCAGACCTACAAAACGATCGGGACGTACCCGACGAACATCTCGAGCACGAACACCCGCTCGACCGTGGCCGGGGCCACCTATCCCGCACTCGGCAACCGCATCTTTGCCAAGGGCGGCACGTTCCGTATGAACCTGAATACCGCCGGCGCGCTGGGGGCCGGGGACGTCGTGAAGATCGAAAGCGTCGCCTTCGAGTGGGATCGGCCGCAGGATGCGCCGAACGTCTTCGGGCAGAACTTCGTCGACGAGCCGGCCGACAACGGGTTCCCGACGTTCCGGGTCGAAGTGTCGTACCCGCGCCTGACGGCGAACCTGGCGAATTCGCTGCATGCGGGTCTCCGGGCGGGCACCGCGTTCAAAGCCGATCTGACGTTCCTCGGGAACTTCATCAACTCGACGGACCAGTACAAGAAGCTCTACCAGTGGCCGTACCTGCAGCTCGCGCAGGATGGCTTCGAAGCACCGCTCGTCGGCGCGAACCAGGTCAAGCCGAAGGCGATCTTCGAGGCGCGCATCGCCCAGACGTCGCCGACCGGCATGGCGTTCATCAATCCGTTCCGGTTGACCCGCACGATGGTCAACTCGGTGCACGCCTTCTCGTAACCGTTCGCAGGTGGAGGCCCCGCCTGGTGCGGGGCCGTTCGACAAGGAGCCAGACATGGCGTTGGAACTGCTCGACGAAAACGATCGCATCGAAGTGAAGGACAGCGAGCTCGAAGACGTGAACGACCCGGACCAGGACGCGGCGTACACGCTGCGGCCGATTTCAACCACGAAGCAGCGGGAGATTACGAAGCGCCACACCGACCACGTGCTCAACCGACATACCGGCCGGAAAGAGCCGAAGGTAGACGGCGATAAGGTTGCGGATGATCTCCTCGACTTCGCCTTGGTGAGCTGGAGCGGCATCGTGCACAAGGGCAAGTCGTTGCCCTGCGAACGCGAGTACAAGCTCCAGCTCGATGCGGTCAGGAAGAGCGGGCTCCTGATCATCGCCGGTTTGAATCGGACGGAGCGGGAGGCCCAGGCCAAGGCCGAGTCCTTTCGTAGCCCTGCGTAGCTTTTGCGACTACTGGGTCGAGCAGCGGCCGTCCGCCGCGTGTTGTTTGTTCTGTGACGATGAGACGCTCGAGACCGATCCCGAGCAGTTCGAGTGCAGCACCTGTGAGGTGCGTCAGCAATTAGACGGGCTCAGTTCGGAGAACGCCGAGGCGTGGCAGCTCTATCAACGGCTGCTGTCGCGGTTCCTCGTCGACCTCCTGCTGGTCCCGGACATGTTTCGGCACCTGACAGCGGACTGGACACACGAACAGATCGTGGACCGGCTCGAGCGGCTGATGGTGATGTACGACATCCTCAGCCCCCCGCCGCCGAGTCCTTCCTAAATCATTGATATGCGCGAGATGCGAATTGTCGTCGACGTCGAGACGCTGAAGGCGAAGGCGGAATTCCGCACGCTCGACGGCATCATCGCCGGCACGACCCAGCAGGCGCAGGCACTGGGCACGCAGACGTCGAAGCTCGTGGACCAGTACGGGCGCGCGGTTGAGCCGACGCGGCAATTCTCGAACGAGCAGAAAAAGCTCGGCGAGGAAAAGAAAAAGACCGCGGGCGCGTCGGAGATGCTCGTCGGGTCGATTCTGAAGTACGCCTCGTTCGCCGTCATCGGCACGGCGATCCAGCGCACGATCAATTACGCCTCTTCCCTCGAGAAGCTCGCGAACTCGGTGGGGACGACCACGCGCGGGATTCAGGTCTTCGAGAACATCGCGGCCCTGAGTAACACGTCGGTAGAAGCCCTCACGAATGCGATCTATCAGATGTCGCTCCGCCTCGAAGGCGGCGACAAGAGCGCGCTCGCGGCCCTCAAGAAACTCGGCATCGAACTGCACACGTTCATGCGGCTGCCCGCCGAAGAGAAACTCGTCACGATTGCGAAGGCGCTCGGGCAGGTCACGAGCGCCGAAGAACGCAACCGGCTCGGGACAGACCTCATGGGCCGCAGCTTCCGCGACGTGACGGGCGCCATGCGGTCCGACATCGACCAGCTCCGCGACAGCGTCCACACCATGACCGACTCGACGGTCAAGGACCTGAACGTCGCGGAGAGCTGGTGGAAACGCCTGGCCCTCGCGGCACAGCGGTACTTCGGGGACGTGCTGGCGATGGCGGTGCCGAAAGGCGCCTCACCCTGGCTCGCGGCCGCCACGGGGCGGATGCAGGACGCGGCCTTTCTGGGCGGCTGGGGTGGGGCGCCAAACCTGCCCGGAGCCCCGGCGGCGCCGCCCTCCTGGTTGGTCGGAGGCCTGCGCGAGTCTGGACCACGTCCCATCGCGCCAACTGGCGTGAACGACTTCATCGCCCAGGGCGAAGCGCGACGGGCGCGTGAAGAGATGTTCCGTCGGTTGCAGGAGCAAGACGCCGGCAACGTCCTCAACCCGCGGTACAACCAGAGCGCCTGGTCGGCGTGGATGGCCACGCAACAGAAAGGCTTCGACGAGGGGCCGCTCGGCGTGTTCCGACCGGGCGCGTTCGGCGAGCCGGAGCGCGGTGGCGCGGGCTTCACGCCGAGTTATGGCTTCGGTGGGATTCAGCCAGGTTTTCAAGCGCGACTCCCAGGGACGGCCGTGGCCGGTCCAGGCTTCTGGGGCCGTACGGGTCTCACCGGCGCGGGCATCGGACAGACGGCCATCGGCGCCATGATGGGCGGCGGGAGCGTGAGGGAGTCGGTGGGCGGTGTCGTGGGCGGCGGCCTGATGCAAGGGCTGTTCGCCGAGAAGGCGGGCGGGATCGCGGGAAAAATCGGCGGGATGGCGGGCATGGCGCTCGGCGGCATGGCGACGATGGGCATCAGCCTCGCAGCCCCTCTCATCATGGCCGGCATTAAGAAACTCGCGGGGAAGGGCCATGGCGACGACAAGATCGACGCCGAGCAGGACAAATACATCGCCGGCCAGGGCGGGCTCGACGCGCTCAACCGGAAGGTCTCGCTGATGACGGGCGGCACCGGCGCGGTGCAGAAGATGCTCGACGCCCAGAAACCGAAAGAGTTTGCCGCGGCGATGGCAGAGGTCGAAGCCATCGTCGCGAAGTTCGAGCAGACGCAGGCGGCCTTCAATGAGCAGCTCGCGCGGTCCACGGAGCTCTACGGCGAGGTGTCGGCCAAGCTGGGAAACATCACGACAGTCACCCCCGACGTGCAGGCGGCCCTGGAGGCGGCCTGGTCGGCCGACACCCCCGAGGCGTACGCCGATTCGCTGTTGAAGGTCAACGGGATCCTCGACGAGCAGGCGCAACACCAGAAGCGGCTCGACGAGCTGGCGCAGAAGTACGGCTTCACCCTGCAGGAGATGGGCCCGAAGTTCGCGCAGGGCAAGCTCGACCAGGAGTGGAAAAAGATCATCGCGGACCAGAAAGACCTGCAGGCCCTCGGCATGGATAACGACACCATGCTGCGAAAAATGGCGGGCTCGTTCAACAAACTCGTCCAGGAGTCCATCAAGAGCGGCGCCGAGATCCCAGCCTCGCTCAAACCCTCCCTCGAACGCCTGCAGCAGCTGGGCCTGTTGACGGACGAGAGCGGCAAAAAGCTGAAGGACCTCGGCGGGCTGAAGTTCGGCACCACCCTCGAAGACACGATGACCAAAATGGCGGATACCCTCGGCCGCCTGCAGGAGACGCTCGAAAGCCTGCCGCAAGCCTTCGAACGGGTTGCGCGGGGCGGCGCGGCGTCGGCCGGGACGATTCGTCGCGACTTTGGCCAGGCTAACGAGGTCCTGAGCGACACCGGTGATGCCGTCGATCGCATCACGTTCGGCGAATCCCCTGGCGGCTTAAAGGAGATTCCGACAGCCGCCGCGCGGGCCGGTGCCGCGCTCGACAAGATGGGCGGCCAGGCCTCCGACGTCCTGACCAAAGCCAGCAAGGACGTGGACAAGTTCGCGAAGAAGCTTGGCGACGTGAAATCGCCGAAGCCGATCTCGATCGACCCGTTCAGTAAGGAAGCCCGGGACGAGAAGCGGGACCTCGAGCGCCAGCTCGCCATTCTGCGCGCGCCGACCGAGTTCCTCAAGGACAAGCTGCGCCTGCAGTTCGATGAGCAGGACGAGATCAAGGCGCTGAACGACAAGAAGAAAGAGCTCGGGCCCGCGCTCGGCATGCTCATCGAGATGGTGAAGCAGAAGTACGCGCTCCTGTTGCAGCAACTGATCGCCAGCCAGGCCGACACGTTTCACACCGGTGGCATCATCGGCCGGCTCTTTCCGATTGCGCACAATGGTCTCGCCATCGACGAGCGCGTCATCATTGGCCAGACCGGCGAAGGCGTCTTGAGCCGTCGCGCGATGGCCAACATGGGCCGCGGGACGTTCGACGCCTGGAACCGAGGGGAACGACCGGGCAGTGGATCGACGGTGCACGTCACGGTGAATGTCGATGGGTATCTCGATTCGCCGAAGGCGCAAGCCAACCTCGTCCGTCTCGTGCAACAAGGGCTCGACCGGCAACTCCGCGGCGACCGCCTCATGGGAGCGCGCTAGATGGGCATCAGTGGATCCGATCTCGCGCCCACACAGGCCCGCTTCGGCGTGATGCGCTTCGGCGCCTTCCGCTTCGGGTACTACCGGCCGAACGTCGTCATCAAGATCGGCGGCGTGCAAACCAATAAGGTGATCGAGGACTCGCTCGATATTTACGACCGGCTGAATGGGCGGCGGAACGAGGCGATCTTCACCGTTCGCGCGGGCGTGACGGTGACGGAAGGCATGACGGTCACCATCGCCCTCGGCGCCGATTCGATCTGGGGCACGCGCCTGTTTGCCGGCACCATCGTGCGCGTGCGGACCGTGCAACCGCATCTGCATCAGGACGCGCGCTACCAGGTGTCGGCGCTCGACTTCAGCTGGCTCCTCGACCGGCGACCCATCAGCGCTGAATATCGGAGCGAGTCGGCGACGGCGATCGCGCGCGATCTCGTCACGACCTATGTCTGGTCCGGGTTCACCGCGAATCACGTCGAGCCGGACTTGCCCAGCGTCGATCACTTTCCCGTCACCAACGTCCGACCGAGTGAAGCACTGAACCGGCTGGCTAAACGGGTCGGCGCCTCGTGGTACATCGATGACACGCGCGACCTGCATTTTTTCACCGACGAATCGGTGCGCTATCCCAACCCGCCGTCCCTGACCAGCAGCAACCACGATTACTGGGACTTCCGGGTCGAGAAGGATCTATCGCAGGTCCGGACGCGCATCATCGTCGAGTACAAATCGACGCGCGTCCTCGGGACGGGCGTCCCCGCCGGCGCGACCTCCGTCCCGATTCTTGACTGGACCGGCTTCAGCGGGATCACGACGGCCCGGATCGGGCCACAGCTCATCACCTACGCGGGCCTCAACACGCTGTTTGAGAGTGCGGGGGAAAATCCCCTCGGTGGCACCGTGGATGCGGATGCCGCCGTCGGCGCGACCACGCTCGACGTCAACATCGGCTATACCGGCGGCACGCCGTTCCTCATCGTCATCTCGTGGGTGAAGGTCGGCGACCAGGTCATCTCGTTCACCGGCGTGGACTTTCCCGGCGGGTCGGCGGATCCGGTGCGGCTGACCGGGATCCCGGCGAGCGGCTACGGATCGATTCGCGCCGCCGTTGCCGCCGGCACAGCGTTTCACGGCGTGAGCTCGCTGGAAGGCGTGACCGACCTCAACATCGCCGTGCCGGCCGACACGATCGTCGTTCCGCGACTCACCGTCGACGACGCCGGGGCGCAGGCCGCGCTCGCGGCACTCGATGGCACTGACGGGATCCGCGTGCTGTTCCTCCAGGACGGCCGACTCACGCAGGACGGCGCGCAGGAACGGGCCGAGGCGGAACTGGCCGCGCACAGCACGGCCATCATCACGGTGCAGTACAAAACGCGCGACGTCCGCACCCGAAGCGGCCGCACGGTGAGTGTCAACGTCGCTGGCATTACTGATGATTTCCTGATTCAGGAAGTCCGGCTCACCGGATTTGATCAACTCGCTCCGATCACCAGCCGGAGTCCGATGGCGTTTCCGGTCAAGGACGTGTCTGCACTGCCGCTACGGCTCACCGGGTTGATCGATTTGCTGAGTCGCGAGGAAGACACCTTATGAGCATCACCCGCACGTCCGTCACCGATGATGACGGCTCCGGGACCACCGGGACGATCGGCAATAACGCCTGGCTGCAGGCGCTATTCGACACGCTCGATGCCCGCTGGTCTCGGGTGACGATTACGTCGACGGGCACGCAGAACAACCTCAGCGTGTCGGACGCTGACCTGGTTCTACTGAACAACGCGTCCGCGCTGACGATCACCGGCATTGCGGCGCCCTCGTCGCCGGCGAAGCCCGGCAAGAAGCTCGTGCTCTGTTCGATTGGGGCCGGACAGGTCAACCTGGCCCAACAGAACGCGAGCTCAACCGCCGCGAATCGTCTTATCAATTTCGCCACGTCGGCAAACACGCCGCTCGCCGCCGGCAGTGGCATCGCCGTGTACGTGTATGACGACAATGCGTCGCGCTGGCGGCTGATCGGCCACGACCAGGGAGCGTGGATCACTCCGACGTTTTCGGCGGGCGATTTTACGGCCCAGACGGGGAACTGGACGGTCGACAGCGGCGATGTGCTGTGCATGAAGTACCGCCTCGATGGCCGATCGCTGTCGGTGATGGTGCAGATCGAAGACACCGATGTCAGTGCGACCCCGACGTACCTGCAGGTGGCGGCGGCGCAGTTTGGAGGATTCACGATCACGACGGCGGGCGTCACGCACGCACTCATCAATAACGCCGGCGGCGGATACGGGATCGGCGTCCTGCAGCATGTCGCGAGTGGTGGGCTCCGCTTCTTTCGGAGCGACTTCGGGACATCAACGTTCTCGACGACGTCGAGCGATAACACCGACGTCGCAGGTCAGGCGACGTTCGAGGTGACCTAGATGCGACGACGGGACATTCGCCAGCTCTGGACCGTGTGCTTGGCCGTCCTGTGTCTGGCGACGACGGTCGTGACGATCGGCCAGAGCCAGGACTACATCAACGCCACGCTCACCGAACGGCTCAACGGCGTGGAGCTCCGGCTCGGCCGGCTCGAGACCGCCCTGATGGGGTTGGTCGCGACGGTGCTCGCCAATCTCGGCGCCCACATCATGGAAATCCGGTCACGCCAACGGGATCGGCAGGACGGATGAGCCGCGCGCTGGACGACCTGTCGCCGGTGTTCAAACCGCTCGCGATGGCGCTGCTCGCGCGCTGCGTCGAAGCGCAGATCCCCGTCATCATCGTCGACACCCTGCGCACGCAGGCGGAGCACTCCGCGAATCTCGCGAAGGGCGTCAGCTGGACGAAGCACAGCAAGCACCTCGACGGACTCGCGATCGACATCTGCCCGTATGCGCAGTACGACCTGCATGGGCGCGACAAGCTGCAATGGGACGGCGGCGATCCGATCTGGTTTCGCATCGGCGCGATCGGCGAGAAGCTCGGTCTCCGCTGGGGCGGCCGGTGGTCGACCCCAGACCTCGGGCACTTCGAATACGTGGCACCGGTGGCGCCGACGCCAGGGCGGGTCGCATGAAGTTCGGGCTACAGACGCACTTCAACGCGCCGATCGGGACTGACACGCTGGGCCAGGTGCGCGCGCGTGGGTTCACGCTCGCGCGCATCGATTGTCAGACGGCCTCGCTCGACGACATGCGGCAGATGCTCGAGGAGACGCGGGCCTGCGGGATGCAGACCTTGCCCGTCGTCGACCTGCAGCGGCTGGAATACGTCCCCGCCGGCGAGTGGGCGGAGTTTGGGAACGAACCCGACGGCGACATCGAGCCGAAGGAGTACCGCCGCGAGCTCGAGGCCGCGTGTCGTCTCGCGGACGTCCAAGGTATCAAGCTCTGGGCGCCGGCGATTTCGAATCTTGATGAGGACTCGCTGCAGTGGCTGAACGACGTCCGCGACGCCGGCGCGACGCCGGGCTGGCCTGCTGGTCTGTACGGCCTCAGTGTGCACCGCTACGGCGACGGGACCTTCGACCATCCCCATCGTGGGTTTTCGTCGCGCGGCCGCGAAGTCTACTGGCTCAAGCTCGCGATGCGGGCGGGCATGCCGTTCCTCGTCAGCGAGTTTGGCTATCCGACGATTGACGATTTGACGGACGCCGACCAGGCCGCGCGCATCCGCCAGGAATGGGCGTTCTGGCAGCAGCAGGGCGCCGAGGCCGCGGTGCTCTTCCAAATCAACGACGGCCCGGTCGATCACCGCGAACACCGCTACGGCATTCGACGATGCCACCCTGACGGCACACTCGGCGACTGGAAGCCGAGCGCGTACACCGTTCCCCATTCTTCCCCTGCTGCAGAGGAGACCATGATGCAAGCCAGCTTCGTGTTGTCACGCCGTGATTTGATTCCCGTGCCCGGGCGCGCCGGGTTGTTCACCGTCCGCTATCCGACGGGGTCGCAGGACACGGTGTTGTCGGTCCAGCCCAACGGCGACCTCGACACGCGCCCCCTGGGCACGACCGGCCCGTGGGAAGTCTTGCGTGATGAGGGCACGCGCGCTGTGTTCCCGGAGACGAAGGGCGCCGTCTACGCGCTGCCCTTGGTGGACTGATGAGTTTCCTCCTGCTCACCGACGCATCCCCGCGCGTGGTTGCGCTGCCCGACCTGAAGGCGCGCGGGCGTCTCATCTATGCCAGCGAGAACCCGTTCCCCTGGATTGGGGTGGACGGCTTCCTGCTCGGGGATCGGATTGCCAAGAACGAAGACGTCGATGCGGTGCTCGCCTGGTATGTCGCGCGGCGGTTCCGCATCGTGCGCGTGTTTGCGGCCATGTCGATCGTACCGGAGCAGCGCGGCCGCGCGCCGTTCATGCTGACGCCCGACGAGGTCGCCCGCGTGGTCGCGGTGCTCAGCCGGCGCGGGATCTACGCCTGCATCACCGTGGGCGACATGCAGATCCTGATGCCGGACCACGACCAGCAGCGCGCCTACCTGACGTCGATTGCGTCTCAGGTGGGCGAGACGTGCAACGAGCCGTTCAAGAACGGCGTCGACGTTGTTCGCATGGGGCGCACGGGGCATCGGTTCCAAGCCTCGGGCAACTACCGCTTGCGCGACGTCGTCACGAATGAGAAGGACAAGAACGGCCGCATCATCGTCCGCCAGTACCTCGACGGCGTGCTCGATGCGGTGTTCAACCACTCCGAGCGCAAGGCCGAGTTCGTCCGGACCCCACACTTCCTTGAAGAACTCTGGGACGGATGGAACGTGGTCGCAGAGTCGGGCCCCCACAAAGGCAAACGGGTCATCTTCGAGGGCGTCGAGGCACCCGGGGTCGAGGACGAGGGCACCGGGTTCGCCGAAGTGCGGAAGGGCGACAGCCGGAGCGATTCCCCGGAACAGGCGTTCGACTACGCCGCGTGCGCAGCACTCTTCGGTCCTGGCGCGACATATCACTCCGACGCCGGCATCGACGCGGTGGTGCCGGGTCCGGTGCAGGACGCGTGCGCGCAGGCGTTCGTCGCGGGCCTGGAAGCGATTTCGGTGCAGGCGCCGGAGTGGGAGTACACGCGAGGCGGAACCAGCGCGTGCCCGATCGAACACGTCGACCGCTCGGTGGATCGCGCGCGCGGCGCCCTACGGACCTACGTGAAGTACACCGGCACCTTCGCCGTCGTCGTGGCCTTGGACCCGGGCCCGGAGTGGCGCTGCACGCCCGTGAACGGCTGGCGGGTTATTTCCGCGACGGGCCTGCGGCCTGACCGCCACAACATCGTCTATCTCGAACGCTAAAGGAGTCCCATGCCTGAGATCACCACGATTGTGACCAAGCGCGACGACGGCGTCCCGAACAACACGCTGGCGGAAACGCCGAGCACCATTCCCGACGTCATCGTGAAGGCACTCTCGCCGGCGCGGATTACGGTGACCCGGGTCCTGCGGGTCTACCTGCAGTCGCTCGCCGGCATGCTCACGGTCGTCATGAGCGGCATGGCGCCCGATGCGTTGATTCCGCCGGCCGACTTCGTCAGCAAGCTCCAGCTGGCCGCCGGCCTGGCGATCGCGCCGGCGACGATGGCGCTCTTGCAGAATGCGGTCGAGCTGCTCACGAAGTTCGACGAATCCCATCCGCAGTTGAGAGCCTGAAGGAGATCATCATGTTGCGAAAACGTGCCCCCCGGTCCGTGGTCGCGCTCGTCCTCACGCTGCTGGTCGTGGCGTGCCGCCCGCCCGCCGGCGTGGTGACCGAGCCTGGCAAAGACGCGTACACCGCCGATCAGATCCTGCAGCGAGTCGAGCGCTTGCAGAATGCGGCCATCGACGCGCACCAGAGTGGCAATCTCCCCACAGAGACCGCGCGCGCGATCGTGTTTGCCACGGTGCAGATCGCCGAGTTCGCGGACGCGGCGCAATCGGATTGGCGCACGATGGTCCGGCAAGCCTGGACGCAGGCGAAGGCGGACGTGCCGGCGCTGCACACCGAACGCTTTCGGATCTACGTGGCGTCGATCGATGCCTTACTCGGAGGGCTCCTATGATCGAAGCGATCATCACGCAGATTCTGATCCCAGAGATCGCGGCGTGGCTGCGGAAGGAACCGGATCTGACCGACGCGCAGATCATTGCGCGCTATCAGACGCGACGCGACGACATCATCGGAAAGGGCAGGGGGTTTCTGGCCGACACGGTAAACCCTACGCCGCCGACACCATAGCGCTCTGGCGACGCGTGGTGTACGAGGAATACGACTGAGACGCCATGCCCCGGCGGTGGCTGATGAAGCAGCTCCTCGATCGCCCGGTCGGCCTGTACCGGATTCGGGCGCCGTCACGGCTCACCCGCGCGGTCCTGTGGGTGGTGCACTTTCCGTGCGGGCTGGGCTGGCATCGGCCTGATCCCTTGGGCCGACAGTGCACGCGCTGCTGGACGGATCTGTGGTGAGAATCTGATCGTCGACGCCGGTAAAACCTTGGGGCCACGATGGAGTCGGACCATCATGGTGGAGGCGCCCGGCGTCGACGACTCAGTTACTTCAGATCGCGCGCGAGATTGCCGGCGAGCGATTGGGCCACGGACTCCACATCCGCCGGATGCACGACCAGCACCGCGCTCGTCACGAACGTGCTCGCGCGTAGCAGCACCATCGAAACAACGATGCCCTCCTGGCACGGTGAGGGCGCCGTCACGAGGCGCACACGGTGCGGGGCGTTGGGCTCCCAGCCGGCCGTTGTCTTTCGCAATGCTGTGGCCAAGGTCGGCCCGAGTCGATTCTCGCCGACCTGTTCCACCGTCACGCGTGGCCGTTCTTGTGCCACGACTGCACGCCCCTCGAGCGACAGGGCACCCGCTACGACGCCGAGCATGATGAATCGCATGAGCCTGCCTTTCGCGCGGAAGTATCGGTCACCGCGAGATGGAAAACGAGATGGGGTTTGTCCTACGGCGACTGCCAGTCAGGACTGCCAGCCAAACACGTGGCGCGTTGCGGAAACGTGCGGTTTTCTTCGGAAATGTGCGGTCGGAGCATCGCGCGCACGTGATGCGCAGCAATCGCCGAAGTCGATAATTTCGGCCTGTTTTTGTTGGTTGCGGGGGGGGGATTTGAACCCCCGACCTTTGGGTTATGAGCCTGAGTCATCCAGCTTTCCTGGCCTTTTTTAGCGACTTCCAGCCAAGCCTGCCAGTCAAACGCTCGCTCGTGGCCTTTAGGCGCGAGCGCAGCACGCCCGTATAGATGCGCGTCGTCTTGATGTCCGTGTGTCCGAGGAAGTCACGCAGGTCTTCCCATTGGGCGCCGGCCTCGCCGAGCGTGATGGCGACGCTGTGGCGCGCGTTGTAGGGCCGCACGGCGTTCCGTCGGCGTCGGCCGCCGGCGATCCATTGCTGCGGCCAGCCCGCGGCGTACAGCGCTTTGTCGTACATGCTGACGTCGAACTTGCCCCACAGCTCGAGGTCGACGAAGCGCGTCCACGCCGCCTTCATGTCGTCGGTCAGATAGAGCGGCGTCGGGTGGCCGCCCTTCCCTGTTCGCACGATCCAGAGCCGACGCCGGAGGTCGACGTCGGTCGGTTGCGCACGCATCAGCTCTGAGGGTCGGCGGCCAGTCGCCGTCAGCACCATGAACCGGGCGAGCACCTTCGCATCCGTGAGGGCGCGCGCGACCTTCTGAATCGTGGCGACCGGAATCAACCGCGGCTCGGCCGCCGGCGACGCGAGCTGCTTGATGCCGTCGCAGGGCGTCACGGCGTCCTTCCCGTCGAGCAGGTGATAGAGATGGCGCAACGCGCGTACACGATGATTGATGGTCTTCGGCGCGTATTTCGCCGCGAGCCATGTCTGGCGCGCCCGCAGAATGTCATCGGGAGTCAGATCCGCGCGGTTCGCCTTCGGGAAGAGTTTAGTCCAGGCCTCGATCTCGCAGCAGCGACTCTTCCAGCTCGCCAAGTGCTTCACGAGCTTCAGATATTTCCTCGCGTCGATCGTGAAGCGGCCGCGCGTCGGGCGGGCGTCCTTCGCCAGCAGCTTCTGCCGTTCCTCGCCCCGCGCGCGTTGAATCTTCTTCAGCTCGGTGCCGAATGGGAAGCGGAGCTCCTTCTGCGGATGCGGACGCACGCGCACGATCGCCGAGATGCCGTACCGATCCCGGTACACGCCCTTCGCGATCCGTTTCCGTGCGCCGCGGTTCCCCTTCTTCGCCATGCGTCAGTTCAATCCTGATCCCTGGACCTCGGCCGATGACGAGCTGGGGAGCCGCCGGCGGTGTCTTCGTTGGAAACGGGAGCACGCGCGTCATGCGATTTAGAGCTGCGGACCAGCGGCATCGCGGTCCGCGGCCATCTTTGCGAGTCGTGTCGGTGCTTCTGGACTCGTCGCTGCGACCTGTTTGTGTGTCGGCACGTTTCCGAATTCCTGGCACGCGCGCGCGAAAATGTACGGGAGGATGGCGCTGGCCGCGGCTAGGGCCATACCAGCGGCCTGCTGCGGCGCGCTGGTTGCCAGGGTGATCGTTTCCAGGTAGTTCCACCCTCCCACGACCGCCCCCACTATTGTCAGGAACCAGAGCAACTTCATCGTCAATTCCCCTTTCGTCTGCTCAAGGCCCTATCCCCTCTTTCGCTTCGACGGCCGCCCGGACGAGACCTCATCTAAGAACGTGCGTAGTGCCGCGACTCCCTTTTCTGACAGGTCCGGCCACCATTGCGTGATCGATTTTTGAGCATCCAGACTCTCGCCGGACTTACGACCATAGGCGCGCTCTAACAAATCTGCCTCTTCATCTTTCCCAGCCACACGGAGAACCTGGCTGGGCGGCAGACCAGCAATCAAGGCTAAACGCAGGAGATTCGCGAAGCCGAGCGACTCCTTCGGGTCCTTCATGATTTTGATGAGGCGTTCGAGCGAAATGCCGAGTTCTTGGGCTAATGCGGTTTTTGTACCGTAGGTCTGTAGGAGAGATTGCAGCAACTTCTGTAGGTCCGTCACGCCGGACAACGGTAGCCCGAGGGCTGAACCTGCCGCTAGTTCTGATTGTTTCTTTTGTTCTTGACACGTTGTTAGGTTCACCTTATATTGACCCTGCGTTAGGGTCAGACATGCACAGAGAGCTGATTGAACTCGGGCGGTACCGGCTAGATCGCGGGCTGACGTACCGGCGGTTGGCCGACGCCATCAACCGCGCCGCGAAGGCGCGGCGGAGCGCATTCACGATCTCGCACAGCCGACTCTACACGCTCCTGAACCATCCGAAGGATTCCGCGAACAGCCTCACGCTTCATGCCGTGCGGGAATTTCTCGGCAGCATCGCGGAGAAAAAAACGGCATGACGCGCCTCGACGAGTGCGGTGACGTGCTCACCATCGACGAGCTCGCGGCCGTCCTGCAGCGCTCCGTCCGCTGGATCGAGCAGCGCCTGGCGAACGGCACCTTCCCCATTCCCCGTCTGGCCAGCCTCGGCGGCCGGCGCTGGGCCCGCGCCGACGTCCGTCGGTTTCTCGAACACGACGCCACCTCGTCGCTGCCTGCACGAAGGAGAGTGTCATGAGGGCAGATGCCACAAAAGGCAATCTTGCTGTCCGGCACGCCGAAGCCTCGGACAACTCACTTGTCCGACTGCGCGAGTGCTTCGGCCGCGCGCTCGACGATGCGAAGCCGCTCGGCTGGTGTCATGAGGCGATCGCCGCCGAGATGCGGCTCAAGGGCTGCGCGGTCGACCCGCCCTATCTGTCGAAGCTGAAGTCTGGTGAGAAGCCGATCACGGGCCGCATTCTCGATGCGCTGCCCGATGAGGTCGAAGCGATCTTCTCGCGCCACTACGCCGAGTCGTTCGGGCAGATCGTCATCACGCCCGTGCCTGAACAGGACGCGCAGCGGCACCTGGCGATCGGCCTCGTGTCGCTCCTCTCCACCGCCAAGCTGTCTATCAGGAGGTCCGAGTGAATGGAGTCCAAGGCCTCGCTGCGTTCGCAAGCCGAGTGCGTGCTGCGCTTCGGGGGCCACATGGTCTACGTGGAGCTGACGCGGCACGGGGCGTTCGAGCGGTGTCTGCGCTGCGGCCGCCTGTTCGGCCACGGCTGGTCGTGGGACATCAAATCGCCGTGGCAGCCGCGGAAACCGAACATCCGGCGGTTCGTGCGCGCCGGCTCGGCGTCGACGAGCTGATTGTCGATTCGGAGTACTCGGGCTTCACGCGACGCTGGAAGGCCTAACAACACGAAAGCCGGCTGCGGAAACAGCCGGCCTTCGCAATTCCTCGGGAGTGCTTATGTCGAACAGAGTGTCAATCCACCGTTGGAAATTGTCAAGGCTGACGCGCGACGACGTGTGGCCGTTCTCGCGCCAGGAGTCCGTCATCCTCGGCCTCGCCGCCGCGCTCTGGGTGGGTGTGGCCCTCGGTGCGATGGGACAGATTGCGATCGCGGGAGGTTGCCGATGACGACCCCAAATCCCTCTGAGGCACTCGTGGTGCAGTCGCCTGACACGGCGGCGTTATCACCGATGGTGGACTCGCCGATGCCGGTCTTCACCGGCGAGCAGATGGCGCGCGCGCTCACGGCCTATCGCGATCTGCAGAACGCGCTCGACCGCTCGATGCCCGAGCAAATCATGCAGCTCGACGGCAAGCCGTTTCGCAAGAAGGGCTACTGGCGCGCGATCGCCGTCGCCTTCAACCTGACGGTCGAGCCCGTCGAGGAACGCCGCGAGGTCAACGGCCAGTTCCATGATGGCCGCGACAACTTCGGGTACATCGTCAGCTACAAAGCGACGGCGCCGAACGGCCGGTCGATCGTCAGTGACGGATCGTGCTTTGCCGTCGAGAAGGGCCGCCGGTTCAAGTGTCCACACCTGAAGCCCGGCAGCGACCGCTACACCGTGCACTTCCCGCATCACACGTGCCCGGACTTCGATCCGGAGTATCAGTGGCGCGTGCTGCCCGGTGAAGCCACCGAGCACAACGTGCGCGGTCATGCGCACACGCGCGCGTTCAATCGCGCCGTGTCGAACCTGGTCGGGTTCGGCGAGGTCTCGGCCGAAGAAGTGACGCGCGAGGACCTCGAACACCAGGCGCCCGCCGCGGCGCAGGCGCCACAGCGCCGAAGCGGGGCGCCGCTCCCGCTTCAACAGACCACGACCGGCACGACGAACGGGGCGGGACGGAAGATTTCCGAGGCCCAAGCGAAGCGCTTCTTCGCGATTGCGAAGGGCGCCGGCTGGTCGGATGACGAGCTGCGCGCCCTGCTGAAGACGCGCTATTCCGTGGACCACTCGCGCGACCTGCTGGTGACGGACTACGAGGCGGCGATCACGGCCGTGCAGGAAGGGTCTGGGTCATGACGACATCCCTGCTCGCGCCGGTGAAGACGCCCTTTGACCCAGAAGGCCGTCTCCACTTCGACGAGATCACCCACCGCTACTGGCTCGATGAACGCGGCAACGAGGCGAAGGCGCTGTTGTCGGTCACGCACGTGCTCGAGGCCGGCCTGCAGGGCACGATGGGCGAAGAGTACTGGACGCAAGAGGCCCGCACGCGGGGCAAACACATCCACCAGGCGATTCTGTACCACGCCGAGGGCGACCTCGCCGCCGAGTCGGTGAGCGACCTCATCCGGCCGTACTTTCTCGGCTATCTGAAGTTCATCGAACACGAGCACCCCGAGACCATCTTCGTCGAGCAGCGCGTGTTCGACGAACCACTCGGCTACGCCGGTACGTTCGATCTGCTGGTGCAGCTGCGCGGCCCGAACGCGCATCGCGACGCCGTGCGCCCGGGTGTCGAGGTGCTCGACCTCATCGACGTCAAGACCGGCGGTCTGCCCTGGTGGGTGATGTATCAGTTAGCGGCCTACCGCCGTCGCATTCTCGTCGCGATGAAAAACGTCCTCGTGCGGTCGTGGGCCTTGCAGCTCACCGCGCGCGGCACGTATCGGCTGTGCCCCATGTTGAGTTTTCCTGGTGTGCGCTCAGCTGACTCTGAGCGTGACTTTCTGTCCATCCTGCGCGTGGCGCAGCTGAAGAGGCTTCATGCGCGCCATGTGTGAACGCACGTGCAAAGGGTGCGGCCGCACGTTCACCGTGCGTGAGGCCGAGGTGAAGCGCGGGAACGGCCGCTTTTGTTCAAAGCGGTGCAGGCTCACCGGTGAAGGAAACCCCTCGTGGAAGGGCGGCGTCAGTCACAGCAGCGACGGCTACGTCTCCATTCGCACGGAGCCAGGTCGGCACGTACGCGAGCACGTGGTCGTCGCGGAACGCGCGCTCGGCCATCGCCTTCCTCTCGGTGCTGAGGTTCATCACTTCAATGAAAACCGTTCCGACAACCGGAACCGGAATCTCGTGATCTGTCAGGACGTCGCGTATCACCGACTCCTGCACATGCTTCGGCGGCGTCAGCTCGCCGGCAAACCAATTTTTCAGGAGACGTCATGCTGAACGCCGCTGATCCCATGCAGATCGTGACCGAGCAAGCGCTGAGCTGGCCCGAGCAGGCCCAGCAGCTGCAGATCCTTGATGCGGGGACCTACACCCGCGCCGGCGAGATGCTGCGCAGCATCAAGGCGCTGCGCAAGGAAGTCGACGAGGCGTTCGACCCGATCATTCGAAAGGCCCACGACGCGCATCGCGAGGCCTGCGGGCAGAAGAAGCGGGCGGAGACGCCGCTGGCCGAAGCCGAGACCATCCTGAAACGCGCGCTTGTCGCGTACGACACCGAGCAGGACCGTCTCCGTCGCGAAGAGGAAGCCCGTCTGCGCGAGATCGCCCGGCGCGAGGAAGAAGAACGCCGCGTCCAGGAAGCGGCCGCGCTCGAGACCGAAGCGGTCGAGACGAACAACCCAGAGCTGCTCTACGAAGCCAACGAGCTGATCGAGCGCCCGATTGAGGCGCCGATCGTCCAGCTGCCGAAAGCGACCCCCAAGGTCGAGGGCCTCAGCTTTCGCGAGAAGTGGGAAGCGGTCGTCACCGACAAGCTCGCGCTCATCCGCTACGTTGCGGCGCATCCAGAGTTCCTGGCCCTGCTCGACGTCAACGCCACGAACCTGCGGAAGTTCGCCGAGATGCAGAAGGACAAGCTCGCGTTGCCCGGCGTGCGGCCGCGCATGGAGAAGATTGCCGCGAGCCGAGGCCGATAATGCAGCGCTTCGGTCGCACCTATCGCTCGGATCCTGACGCGCGCGCGCTGACGTTCACCGCCGTGCATCGCCAGGGCGAGCCGAAATTACAACCAAAGTCCATGCGGCGCTGGCGCTGTCCGAGCTGCGGGCTCGTATTTCGCTCAGACATCCGGCGCGGCGTGTGCCCGAAGCGCACCTGCACGGCGCGGCCGGTGGAAGTGTGGTGAGAGATCGACTCGATGGCGGGCCGGCGTTTCCGAACGACTTGGACGAAGGCCTGTCGCTCCGTGATTACTTCGCCGCGCAGGCGGTGCCCCAGCTCATTGACGAAGCGTTGCTCCACAGTCACGCAGATTGGTCTTGGGTCTCGAGGAAGGCCTACGACCTCGCCGACGCGATGCTCGCGGAACGGCAACGGTGCAAGTAGAGGAAGGAGCTTATGACGAGCGTGCTCGATCTCGACCAGATTCACCTTGCAGCGGGCAGTCATGCGTCTCGGACCGAGGGCGTCTGTTTCATGGAAGCCGTCGCGTGGCTGGCCAACGAGCCGCACAGCGATCATCCCGCCTGCGTCTCCCCGGTGCTCGGCGCGTTCCTCCGTCGGTGGAACGACGACCTCGACCCCGAGGGTCGTCAACGGCTGAAGCCGTATCTGCGCCGCGTCATCGGTACCGCCGGCGATCCAGAGGCTGATGAACGCCGGGCGTGGTTGGCGACCGACTGGCTGGTGCGCGTGCACACGCCGGCCTGGCTCGAGCTCGCCGGTCTGACCGAGCAGGCCATCGCGTTACGCGCGTTGCCGCCGATCTTGTCGTCGACGTCTGCGACCGCGGCGCAGCCGACGATCGAGGCCGCGCGCACGAGCGCTGCCTGGGCCGCTGCCAGGGACGCTGCCTGGGACGCTGCCTGGGACGCTGCCTGGGACGCTGCCTGGGCCGCTGCCTGGGACGCTGCCAGGGACGCTGCCAGGGACGCTGCCTGGGCCGCTGCCTGGGCCGCTGCCAGGGCCGCTGCCTGGGCCGCTGCCTGGGACGCTGCCTGGGACGCTGCCAGGGCCGCTGCCAGGGACGCTGCCAGGGCCGCTGCCAGGGCCGCTGCCTGGGCCGCTGCCAGGGCCGCTGCCTGGGACGCTGCCTGGGCCGCTGCCTGGGACGCTGCCTGGGCCGCTGCCTGGGACGCTGCCTGGGCCGCGACGACGCGTCGGCTGACGCCGACGCGTGTCTCGTTACAAGAGTCCGCGTTTCAATTGCTCGACCAGATGATCGCGTGCTCCAGTCCTGCGACGGTTGCCTCGCCGCAGGCCGATGGGCATCCCGGGAACGACGCAGCGTAGCGCACTTTCGACCCCTCAGGCTCGGTGGATGGCGATTCCCCATCGTCGTCACAAGGACACCGTGTCCGAGTGGACATCCAGATGGACTCCGCGTGGACGTCCACCTGATCGGCGGCGGGACGACTCGGCTTCACGGAGACATCAACCGCGCATGTGGCTCAAAGTCGATGACAGCCTCATCCACCATCCGAAGATCCTTCGGGCCGGGTCGATGCTCGAAGGCGTCGGTCGCCAGCGGGCCTTCTGTGTCTACCTGGAGGCCCTGAGCTGGGTGAACCGCCACCTCACTGATGGCTACATTCCGCAGTACGTCATCTGCACCTTCACCGCGGATCCGCAGCCTGCCCAGGTGGCCGAAGTCCTAGCCCATGAGTCGGTTCGCTTATGGGACGTCGTGAGCGACGGCTACCGGATTCACGACTATCACGACCACAATCCTGATGCCGACGTCGTCAAGGCGAAGCTCCGGCGGGACCGGGAGCGGAAGCGTGCTGAGCGGCAACTGAGGGAAGTGTCCGTGCGGACGTCCACGCGGAATCCGCGCGGACAAGCCGTGGACGTCCACGAGGATTCCAGCGCGCTCGCGCGCGCGCGATCCAGATCCAGATCCCCTGTACAAGAAGAAGAGACAAGCAGCGCGCTGAGCGCGCATGCCAGTCATCGGGCACATGACCCTGAAAGCCATGTCGCCTCGCACTGGCTCCTCGTGAAGCTCGTCCACGAGCTGCTCGAGGCCGACCCGACCCTCATGGCC
>Ga0137457_1000026_pt1 | contig 42252 bp, 62 predicted proteins | sample EasRivERMGT630_2_FD_102321 | JGI IMG/M metagenome (GOLD analysis project Ga0137457, IMG submission 102321) | Soil microbial communities from meander-bound floodplain in the East River, Colorado, USA - East River MetaG ERMGT630_2 | ecosystem: Environmental > Terrestrial > Soil > Floodplain ...
CGCGCGGCGCACAAATGGTGGAGGACAGCCTGCGCCAGTACGGCGCGGGGCGGTCGATTCTGGTGGATCGGCATGGGGTCGTGATTGCCGGCAACAAGACACTGGAGGCGGCGGTCAGCATTGGGCTCGACGACGCGATTGTGGTGCAGACGGACGGCCGCCGGCTCGTGGTGGTGCAGCGGACGGACCTGGACCTGGCGACGGACGCGGCGGCGATGGAGCTCGGCGTGGTGGACAACCGAGCGGCGGAGTTGGGCCTGTCGTGGGACGCGCCGGTGCTGCAGTCGCTCGCGGAGTCGGGTGCGGACCTGTCCAAGCTGTTCACGGCCGACGAACTCGCCATGCTGCTCGGGCCGCAGGAGGGGTTGACCGACCCGGATGCGGTGCCGGATGTGCGGGCCACGGACATCCAGGCGGGCGACCTGTTTGAGCTGGGCGCGCACCGGCTGCTGTGCGGCGACAGCACGAGTGCCGACGACGTAACCCGGCTGCTCGCGGGCACGGTGCCGTTCCTGATGGTGACCGACCCACCGTACGGCGTGAACTATGACCCGGCTTGGCGGAACGTCGAAGCGGCGAAGGGCAACCTGGCCTACGCGGCTCGCCGCGTAGGCCAGGTGATGAACGATGACCGGGCCGATTGGCGGGAGGCGTGGGTGCTGTTCCCTGGCGACGTCGTGTACTCGTGGCACCCGGCGGGTGCCCCGAGTCTTGAGCACGCCGCGGCGCTCCAAGACTCGGGGTTTGCCATTCGCATGCAGATTATCTGGGCCAAGTCCAACTTCCCGATTGGGCGCGGTGATTACCACGTGCGGCATGAGCCCTGCTGGTACGCCGTGCGCGAGGGGCGTCCCGCACACCGGACGGACGACCGGACGCAGACGACGCTCTGGGAAATCAATCTTGACAAGAACGTGGAAGGCGGGCACTCCACACAGAAGCCCGTCGAGTGCATGGCTCGGCCGATCCGCAACCATCAGTGCACAGTCGTCTATGACCCGTTCCTCGGGTCGGGCACGACGTTGATTGCGGCCGAGCAGCTCCGCCGGGCCGCCTTCACGATCGAACTGGCGCCCGTCTATTGCCAGGCATCCATCGACCGGTGGGAAGCCTTCACGGGGCAGAAGGCGGTGAAGGTCGATGGCCGGTAATCACCGCAGCGGTCGCAAGCGGCAGCCAGACGCGCTGCGCGTGCTGGCCGGCGGTCGCCCGCGGCAGGCGGTCGTGCTGCCGCCGTCGGTGGAGCCGGTCTGCCCGGAGGTCATCCAGGCCGACGCCATCGCGCTCCGCTACTGGCAGGCGTATGCGGCGCATCTGATGCCGCTTGGCATCCTGCAGCCGGAGCATGCGGAAGCCTTGGCGACGTTGGCGTGCGTGTCGGCGGACTACGAGCGGGCGCGGCAGCAGTTCGCGCAGACAGCGTTCCGCGCGTTCGTGACGGTGAAGAAGGGCGACGACATGCGCGTCATTGAGACGCCGATTCTGCGGCGGCTCGAGCACCTGGCGCAGCTCAAGACGCGGCTGCTCGGCGAGTTCGGGCTGACGCCGGTCATGGCCACCAAGGTCGCGCGGGCCGCCGCGCCCAAGGCACTGAGCAAATGGGAACGACTCACCCAGGCGCGGTGACGCGCGGGCCGCTCTCGAAGAAGCGCGCCGACCACGTGGTCGCGTTCATTGAGGGCCTGACGCTCTCGACTGACAGCATCGCGTCGCATGCCGGCGAGCCGTTCGTGCTGCGGCCGTGGCAGCAGCGGATCGTGCGCGAGCTGTTCGGGCGCATGCGTGCCGACAACAAACAGCGTCGGGCGTATCGGACGGCGTTCGTCGCGCTGCCCCGGAAGAACGGGAAAACCGAAGTCTGCGCGGCGCTCGCGCTGTACGGGCTCATCGGCGACGGCGTGAAGGGCGGGCAAGTCTACTCGGCCGCGGCCGAACGCGAGCAGGCGGCGCTCGTCTTCAATGCGGCGCAGGCCATGGTGGAGCACGACCCGGAGCTCGCGGCGCGGATCGACATCCTGACGACGCGCAAGCGGATGGTGGACAAGGTGAGCGGCAGCTTCTACCAGGCGCTCTCAGCTGAGGCGTACAGCAAGCATGGGTTCAACGCCAGCTTCGTCATTTACGACGAGCTCCACGCGGCGCCGTCGCGGGAACTGTGGGACGTCCTGCGCACGTCGCAGGGCGCGCGGCGCGACCCGATGATGGTGGCGATCACGACGGCCGGCTTCGACAAGACAACCATCTGCTGGGAGTTATGGGACTACGCGCGCAAGGTGCGGGATGGCGACGTGATCGACCCGTCGTTCTATCAGGTGTTGTACGAGGCGCCGGACGGGGCCGACTGGACGGACGAGACGGTGTGGCGCGCAGCCAACCCGGCGCTCGGGGACTTCCGCGACATCGAAGAGATGCGGGCGTGGGCGCTCGAGTCGTCGCACAAGCCGGAGCAGCAGAACAGTTTCCGGCGGCTGTACCTGAACCAGTGGACGGAGCAGGAGGTGCGGTGGCTCGACATGACGCGGTGGGCGCAGTGCCGGCGGGTGGACCTCAGCGCCGCGGACGGGTGTGTGTCGTATGCCGGGCTCGACCTCGGGCTGAAGTCGGACTTGTCGGCCTTCGTGGTGGTGACGCGGCTACCGGATGGGACATGGCTGGTGCGGGCGCACTTCTGGATGCCGAAGGGCGCGATGGACGTGTTCCGCGCGCGGCCCTATGAGACGTGGAAGCGGTCGGGCGTGCTGACGCTGACCGAAGGCGACGTGACGGACTTCGAGCGGATCGAAGTGGACATCGCGCGGCTCTGGACGGAGTGGGGCGTGGTCGAGTGCGGCTTCGACCCGGCGTTCGCGGAAGCCTTACGGCAGCGGCTGGTCAAGCGGCTGTGGCCCAACCGGAAGGCGCCGCCGATGCACGAGCAGACGCAGGGCTACGCGCTCAACCTTGGGTTGCGCGCGATCGAAGAGGCCGTCGTGGATGGCTCGCTCGCGCATCACGACAACCCGGTGCTGACCTGGATGGCGAGCAACGCCGTCGTGCAGACGGGCCAGAAGGGCGACCTGCAACTGCGGAAGATGAAGGCGCGCGACAAGGTGGACGGCATCAGCGCGCTCTCGATGGCGATGCAATTAGCGTCCATTCGCCAGCCGGCGAATCCCGGTGTGTATGACCAGCGCGAGGTACTGATCCTATGAGCAACAAGACCCCCAAGGACCAGTGGACGATGAAGGACACGGCCCGGTGGTACGACGTCACGTACAACACCATCAAGCGGTGGAAGCGCGTCAAAGACCCGCGGCTGCACGTCGTCGCGGATACGCCCGGCCGCGGCGTGCGGATCTGGCCGCCCGTCACGAGCACCACCACCAGCACGAAGTAACCGGGTACATCTGGGTACACGCGGGTACATTTGGGTACACGGCGCGCCCGCCGCCGTTCCACGTGCCACAACCTCTCCCACCATAGGTCGCGGTGAGAGCCGACCGACCGAGCGGGCTGGGCGTCGCCGACGGCATGGCCGTCGTAGGCGCGGGCCTCGTCATCTGGGGCGTCGGCCTGACCTCGCTGTCAGGCGGCCTGATTGCGGCGGGCGTGGTGCTCGTCGTCCTGTCCGTGCTGCTGGCGCTGCGGCATGGCTGACCTCGCGCACTACTTCATGGACGTGCCCGGCTGGTTTGACTGGCCGGACCTCTACGCGCAGCTCGTGGATACGCTGCCGTCGGGCGCGCACGTCGTCGAAGTGGGTGGCTGGAAGGGCCAGTCGGCGGCCTTCATGGGCGTCGAGATTGCGCTCAGCGGCAAGGCCATCCGGTTCGACGTCGTCGATACCTGGCTCGGCACGCCGACCGAGACGCTGCACACGGACGACCCCGACGTCCGAGCCGGCCGCCTCTACGAAGCCTTCCTCACACACACAGACCCGGTGCGGGAATTCGTCCATCCTGTCCGGTTGGCGAGCGTGGAGGCGGCCGGCTCGTACGCCGACGGCAGTCTCGATGCCGTCTTCCTCGACGCCGACCATGCGACCGCGTCCGTCCTGAGCGACCTCGAGGCGTGGTGGCCAAAGGTGAAGCCGGGCGGCCTGGTCGCCGGGCATGACCGCGACTGGGCCAGTGTCGGGCGGGCGGTGAAGGCGTGGGAAGCGTTCGCGGGCGTGCGGGTCAAGCCGGCGAGCCGGTCCTCGTGGGCGTTCCGCAAGCCGGTGCCGGTGACCGACTGGACGGTGCCCGAGGACGAGCGCGCCATCCTCATCGCCATCTGCTCCAACGAGCGCAGCATCTACCGGCAGACGGCCAAGTCGCTGCTCGCGTCGCTCGCGGGCGGGCACGCCGAAGAGGCGGTCAAGAAGCACGGCTTCCAGGACTACGCCATCCGCTGGGTGGACCAGTACCCGTCGGTCGCCGCGATGCGCGATTACGCCCTCATGCAGGGCACGGTCATGGGCGCGTCGCATGTCCTGTTCCTCGACGCGGATATGACCTGGCCGACCGACCTGCTCGACAAGATGCTGCGCCATCACAGCGTCGGCATGGTGTCGGGGGTGTACCACCTGAAGCAGTGGCCCTATTGGCCGGTCGTGCTCGACCAGCCGTTCATCGACCCCGAGAAGCACACCACCGAGTACCACTACGCGCCGCAGGTGCTCGACGAGACGGAGCTGCAGCGGGTGGACCTCATCGGCATGGGCTGCGCCCTGGTGCCGCTGCGCATCACGCGGGCCTTCATGCGGCCGTGGTTCGAGTACGTGCTCGACAACTGCGGGCTGCCGGCCATCACGGAAGACGTCGCGTTCTGTGCGCGCTCGCGGGCGGTCGGCTGTCCCATCTGGGTGGACCCGACCGTCAAGTGCGGACACATCGGGCAGCAGGTCATCGACACGCCGTGGTTCCGGCGGGGCGAGCTCGAGATGCGGCTGCTGAAAGAGAAGCGCGCGGCCGGCGAAGACGTGAACCAGATGGCGCAGCTCTTCGAGGCGACCACCGAGTCGCAGCAATCCGGGAGTGCGGCATGAGCCTGCTCGGCGGTCTGCTGAAGCGCAGCACGTTTGCCAACCCGGATGACTTCCTGCGCTCCGCGCTGGGCGGGGAGCCGACGGCGTCCGGCGTGGCGATGACCTCCGAGAAGGCGCTCGGCATCCCGGCGGTCTATGCCGCGGTGTCGCTCGTGTCCGACGCGGTGGGCTCACTGCCGCTCAAGGTGTTCAAGCAGACGGCCACCGGCAAGGCGGTGGATACGACGCACCCGCTGTCGTCGGTGCTGCACCAGTTGCCGAACCCGGAGATGACGGCGATCGAGCTGCGCTCCGCGATGCAGGGCCACCTGATGCTGCGCGGCAATGCGTTTGCCGAGATTCAGCGCGACACGTCGGGCCGGGTCGTGGCGCTGTGGCCATTGGCGCCGCACCTGATGACGGTGACACGGGACGAGCGCCGCGGGCTCGTCTACCTGTACCGCCTGCCGGACGGCCGCGACGTCAAGTGGACGTGGAGCCAGCCGAAGACGCAGCCGGCGCCCATCTTCCACGTGCGCGGCTTGGGCTACGACGGATATACGGGCTATTCGCCGCTGACGCTGCACCGGGAAACGCTCGGCCTAGCCTATGCCGCGAAGGAATACGGCGCGCGGTTCTTCAGCAACGCGGGCCGGCCGAGCGGGGTGCTCAAGGCGCCGGGCCAGTTGAGCGACGAGGCGCGGCTGCGGCTCAAGGCGGCGTGGGATGCCACGACGCGCGGCCTCTCGAATGCGCACCGGGTGGCCGTGCTCGAAGAGGGCATCGAGTGGCAGCAGGTCGGCATGGACCCGGAAGACTCGCAGATGCTGCAGTCGCTCCAGTACAGCGACGCGCAGATCGCGACGTTGCTGCGGGTGCCGCCGCACATGATCGGCCAGGTCGATCGCTCGACGTCGTGGGGCACCGGCATCGAAGCGCAGCAGACGATGTTCCTGCAGTATTCGCTCGTGCCGTGGCTGTCGCGCTGGGAGCAGGCGGCCGGACGTGACCTCCTGAGCGTGAAGGGCTTTGCCACGCGCTCGGTGCGGTTCGTGGTGCAGGGCATGCTGCGCGGCGACCTGCAGAGCCGCAGTGCCTTCTACCAGACGATGTTCGACCGCGGCGTCTTCTCCGTGAACGACATCCTGGAGCTCGAAGACCGCAACACCATCGGCCCGGCCGGGGACGTGCGGTACGTGATGGGCAACCTGATGCCGCTCGGCGAGACGCCGATTGCGGCACCCGAGCCTGCGCCCAGACCGGCCCTGACCGGCGACACCGAACCGGAAGGGGTCATGTGATGGGCGAACGGGAACGCCGTGTCGTCACGGCACCGATGGAAGCGCGCGCGGGCGACGGCGACGGCGGCACCGCGCGCACGCTGAGCGGCTATGCCGCGCTCTACAACAGCGAGACGCGGATCGCCAACTTCCGCGAAGTCATCGCGCCGGGCGCGTTCCGGTCGGCGTTGAAGCGTGGCGACGATGTGCGCGGGCTCTTCAATCACAACCCGGATCACGTGCTCGGGCGCACGGCTGCCGGCACGCTGCGGCTGTCCGAGGATGCGCGCGGCCTGCGGTACGAGCTCGACCTGCCAGACACGCAACTCGGGCGCGACCTGTGGACGTCGGTGCGCCGCGGCGATGTCAGCCAGTCGTCCTTTGCCTTCACCGTCGAGGCGCAGGCCTGGCAGGACGAATCGACGGCCGTGCCGCTGCGCGTCATCAAGGACGTCCGGCTGTACGACGTGAGCGCGGTCACGTACCCGGCGTACGACGAGACGTCGGTCGCGGCGCGCGGCTACGTCGAGGCGCTCCAGGCCGATGTGGCGCGGCTCGCGGCCCGGGCGTCGTGGCAGGCGCAGGCGGCCACGTTGCGCGCGAAGGCCGCGATGGTGGACGTATGCGGCCGGCGGCGCCATTAGGCGATGTCCGGTGCGACTTCTGTCGCAAGAAGTTGTGCCTGATGACGGAGGACGCGCTCGCGCCGGGCGGGCGTCTGCAGTTCAAGTGCGACCGGTGCAACAAGTACACCGAGCGTCGAGGACCAGTACCAACCGACCAGAAGCCCGTTGAGGCTCCGTGTCACTCAGTCGCCGCCGTGGCGACGAGGGGCGGACATGAACACGGAGTTTCTGATCACGAAGCGGACGGCTCTCGTCGCCAAGGCTGAAGAGCTCGTCTCCCGCACCGAGACCGACCAGCGGGCGATGTCGCCCGAGGAACTGACCGAGCACGCCGACGTGCTGACGCAGGTCGGCAGCATTGACGCCACGCTGCGCGCCCATGATGCGCAACTGGCCGTGGAAGTGGCCGCCGCCAACCCGGCGAAAGCCGAGCGGGCCATCGTGCCTGGCGCGGGCGAGCACAGCGTCGCGCGGGTCGAGCGGCACACGGCGACCGAGGAGTACCGCAGCGCGTTCGAGACGTTCGTCCGCAGCGGCCTCGTGCTGCCGGAACTGCGCGCGCAGACCGTCACCACCGACACCGCGGGCGGGCATCTCGTGCCGGACGAATGGCACAACGAGATCGTCCGCAAGATGTCCGACTACAACGTGATGCGGCAGTACGCCACCATCATCCAGACGAGCATGGGCAGCTTCAACATCCCGACCGAAACCAGCCGCGGGACGGCCGGGTGGACGGGGGAGACGGTTGCCTACAACGAGACTGAGGACGTGTTCGGCAACATTGCGCTGACGCCCTGGAAGATGACGCGGCTCGTCAAGGTGTCGGAGGAACTGCTCGCCGACAACGCCTTCAACATCGGCGGCTACCTGGCGGACACGTTCGCGCTGGCGTTCGCCGAGTTGGAGGAAGCGGCGTTCGTGGACGGCGACGACTCGAGCAAGCCCAAGGGGCTCATCCGCTCGACGGCGCTGGGCACGACCGCCACCGGCACCAACGTGATCACGTTCGACGACATCGCCAGCTTGTACTACTCGGTGAAGCCGGCGTACCGGAACCGCGGCGTCTTTCTCATGAACGACGCGACCCGCGCGTCGCTCGCCAAGCTCAAGACGGGCGTCGCCTCCGATGCGCGCTACCTGTGGGCCGAGAACCTGGAAGGCTCGCAGCCGGCCACGCTGTTCGGCCGCCCGGTGATTTCCTCCAGCGCCATGCCGGTGCTCGCGGCCACCAAGAAGGTCGTGGCCTTCGGCGACCTCAGCTACTACTACGTGGCCGACCGGCCGAGCACGGGCTTTACCCGGCTCAACGAACTCTATGCCGCCAACGGGCTGATCGGCTTTGTCGCCAATCGGCGCGTGGACGGCGAGCTCACGCAGTCGGAAGCCGTGAAGCATCTGACCACGACCTGACGGCCATGGTGCGCATGCGCCTGCGGGAGACGGGTCGGATCGTCGTCTGTGATGACGAGCAGGCCCGGCTCTGGATCGCGCAGGGGTATGCCGAGCCGGCGCCCGAGGCGGAGACCACCGCCCGGACGACGGTCCCTGTCCCGGCCCGGGTGCCGGATGTGGAGACGCGATGAGCCGCACTGCGATGCTGACGAGCGTGGGGTACACCGGCCCGGTGGGACGCGAGCGCGTCACGCCGCCGGACGCCCCGTTGCTGCGTCTCGAGGACGTGCGGGCGCGGCTCCGGCTGCCGCATGACGACGAGGACGTGCAGTTGCAGGACTTCCTCGAAGCGGCGCTCGACGACGTCGAGGCGCAGCTCGGGCGGTTGTTGCTGCCGCAGACGGTGCGCTGGTGGTATGACGGCCTGCCGTGTGCCGACGTCGTCCTGCCGGAACCGGCGCGGGCGATCGTCGCCGTGACGACGTACGCCACCGACGACGACACGACAGGGACGGTCGTGGACGCCGGCTCGTACGGGCTGGACGCCTATCGGTCCCGCCTCCTGTTCACGACGTCGCCGTCGAGCGGGCGCTCCTGGAACGGCGTCTCGATCGAGGCTGAGGTCGGCTACGCGAGTGCCGTGGCTGTGCCGCCCGCGCTCGTGCAGGCGGTCTACCTCGAAATCCAAGGGCACTACCTGCGCGGCAGCGAGCCACCCGGGGAAGGCACCGCGCGTCGTGAGGCCGTGACGCGCCTGCTGGCGCCGCACCGGTTCCGTATGGGGGTCGCGTGATCGGCACCTACACCGAGCGGATCACGGTGCAGACGCGCACCGTCGTCAACGACGGCGGCCAGCCCGTCGAGTCGTGGGCCGACAGTCTCGTGCGGGTGGCGGCGAGCGTCATGACGACCGCGGGCGCGCGGGTGGAGCGGGTCTTTGGCGCACAGGTGCAGGGTGAGACGACGCATGTCGTGGCGCTGCCGGCGCCGAGCGGGGACGTGGCGTTGACGAGCCGCGTGGTGTGGCACAGCCGGCATGGCGATCGGACGCTGGCGATTGTCGGCAAGGCCGTCATGCAGGACGCGCGGCAGCGCGAGGTGACGCTGGCCTGCCAGGAGGCGCGCACGCCATGAGCGTGAGCCTCACGTTGAAGGGGTTGACAGACCTCGTGAAGTCGCTCGAGCGGATGCCCGACGGCCTGGAGCAGAAGGCGGGCGCTACCGTGCGTCAGGCGGCCATCGAGACGGCGGCCGACCTGCAGAGCAAGCTGCCGATTGGGCCTGGTCGCAAGGCCACGAAGAAACGGGCGGCGGTCGCGGGCGGCAACCTGCGCAAGGGTGTGCGGGTCGTGCAGCGTGACCCGCTCGTGTGGCAAGTCGTCAGCGCCGCCCCGCATGCCTGGATTCACGAGGAAGGCACGAAGGCGCGCACGAGCCGGCGCGGCAACCGTGGCGTGATGCCGGCCAGCAAGATTGTCGCGGGTGTGGCGTCGTCCCATCGGCGGGCCATGAACGGCCGGCTGGAACAGGTGCTCGTGCAAGTGCTCTCGGAGGCGCGGTGAGCAGCACCGTGACCGCGTCCCTGCAGGCGTACCTGGCGGCCGATGCCACGTTGACGGCGGCGGCGGTGGGCGGCGTGTGGGTGGAGCCGGCGCCGCAGGATGTCGCCGAGCCGTTCGTGGTGATTGAGCCGACCGGCGGCGGGGACGAGGGCTGCGGCATTACGCGCCTGACGTACGAGGTGGCGGTGGTCGCGCCCACGGTGGCGGTGGGCACGGTGCGTACCGCGGCCGAGCGGCTCGACTGGCTGCTGCACTACGCGGCGATGCGGGAGTCGTTGGACGGGTTTCTCGTGTTGGGCAACCGGAACACGGCGCCCATCGACGAGACGTTCGAGGAAATCACTGGCCGGTATGTGCGGGTCGGTGGGGAGTACACGCTGCTCGCCGAGCATGCGTAGCACCGTGAGACGACGGACTGGACCTGACGCCCCTCGAGGCGCCGTGTCGAAGGGAGACGATTGACATGGCACGCATGAGTGGCGAAGACCTCGCCGTCCAGCAGACCACGAACGGCACCACGTGGACGTCGTTTGGATGCTTCCGGCGGTTCAGCATCAACGCGACGCGGGACTTCTACGAGGCGACGTGCGCGTCGGATACCAACAAGACGTACAAGCCCGGCAAGCGGGACTTCAGCGTCAACGGCGAGTTCGTGTACGACGACGCGCAGCTGTCGATCTTCTCGGCGGCCGAGGGCACGTCGGCGGTGACGTTGCGCTTCATCCCGAACGACACCGTGACCAATCACAACTGGTCCGGCACGTTCTGGGTCAGCTACACGGTGGACGCGCCGTACGACGGGATCGTCACCGGCACGCTCGAAGCGCGGGCGGATGGTGCCGTGACGCGCAGCACCACGACGTAACACGGAGGGCGGCTGATGTCGCTGTGTTTTACCGGCAAGGGCGGCGAGCTGCGACAGGGACGTCGCCAGCTCGCGCGCCTGGCGACGTTCTGGAAAGACGACAAGCGGGTGACGTTCTCGACCGACTACGTGAACCCCTTCGCCGCGGGCCTCGGGCCGCCCACGGAGATTGTGTTGCCCCTGACGCCGAAGGCCGTCCGCATCTATCCGGTGACGGCCGGTAGCGTGGAGTCTGGGGTCGTGATGATTGACCTGATGCAGGCCCGCACGGAGACCCTATGAGCGACCGTCTGACCAAGATCGCCTCGGATTGGACCGCCGAGGATTCGAGTACCCGGCACGTCCTGCCGAAGGGGCAGTGGATTGAGTTTCGCGACGAGGTGGCGTACGGCGAGCAGGCCGCGCTCGACATCGCGTGCAAGCCACTCGCGGATGAACTCGCGCTCCCGAAGCGGCTCGCGTTCCATGTGACGGCGTGGTCGCTGACCTACGCCGATGGCAAGCCGTTGCCGGTGTGCGAGGAGTCGCTGCAGGCGATGCCGATGTCCCGGCTGTGGGTGTTGCTCGAGGCGCTGCGGACGCACACGGAGGCGACGAAGGCCAAGTATGCCGACCCTTTGTCCGAGGACGACTCGAGCAGTGCTTCGCCGTCTGCCGCGTGATGCGGTGGTCGTTTCGGGACACCTGGCGTTTGCCGGTGCCGGTGTTTGAAGCGGCCGTGCGATTCGTCAACGAGTTCGTCGTCAAACAGGCCGACCCGGATGACTTCCTGGACTAGCTGATGCCGACCGTCAAGGCCACCTTCACCGCCGACATCAGCCAGTTCCGGCAGTCGCTCGCGCAGGCGAGCACGGCGGTGACGGCGTTTGACCGGACGGTGGGCCAGGTCAACACCGACCTCAAGAAGTTCGGCAATCAGTTCAGCGGCGCGACCCTCACGCGCCAGGCCGAGACGATGGCCAAGGCCATCGCGGATATCGGCGGCGCGACTCGCCTCACCGACGCTGAGATGAAGCGGGCCAACGCCACCATCAGTGAGGCGATGGCCAAATACAAGGCGCTCGGCACCGAGGCGCCCGCCTCCATCCGCTCACTCTCGCAGGAACTCCAGAAGCTGAACACGGAGTCGGCCAAGGTCGGCACGTCACTCACGGGCGCCAGCAGAGGGCTCGGTGGGTTGCTGACCGGCATAGCGGCGGGCGCCGGCTTTGCGGTCTTCACGGCCGCGCTCGGACAACTGAAGGGCCTGGCCAGCGAAGCGACCGCGTTTACGCCGCTACAGCAATCGTTCGAGAAGCTCCAGGGCGGCGCCCTGCAGGCCGAGTCGGCCCTGCTCGGGCTCCGTGTCGCCACCAAGGGCTTGGTGTCCGATACGGACCTGCTGCGGGCCGCGAACAAAGGCAGCCTGCTCGGGCTCGGCGACATGGGCATCAAGTTCGACGAGGTGGCGCGCGTGGCCACCGTGCTCGGCCGCGCGATGGGTCAGGACGCCGCGAAGTCGGTCGATGACCTGACGACGGCGCTGTCGCGGATGTCGCCGCAGATTCTGGACAACCTGGGCATCAAGGTCGATCTGACCAAGGCCACCGCGGACTACGCGAAGGCGAACCACAAGTCGGTCGAATCACTGACGGAGGAGGAGAAGAAGCTCGCCTTCGCGACGGCGGCCATGGACGCGGCGCGCACGAAGGCGAAGGCGCTCGGCGACGCCCAGCTCACAGTCTGGGAGAACACGCAGAAGATCACGACGGCGCTGTCGGACATGGTCGTGCAGGTGATCAGCGCCGGCAATGAGTCGCAAGGCTTTGCCGCCGCGCTGGGCAAGGTGGCGGACGCCCTCGACCGCCTGCGCAATACGGGGCCGGCCGCGATCCGCGCGATTAAGACCGAGATGGATCTCGCGCTCAAGCTCGGCGTCCAGGGCGCGGGTGGCGGGACGCCCATGGGCGCGGCGATGTTCGGCGGCGGCCCGTTCGGCGCGCTGATCTCGGCCTACATGAATATGCGCATGGGGCCGATGCAGGCGGCCGATATTGGCACATTCGGAGGCGCCGCGCGTGGGCGCGACATTACACTACCCGGCGCGGTGACGCCGGCCACCGTCGCGCCCGCCGCCGTCGAGAAGGCCGAGAAGACGACTAAGAAACTCACCGACCTCCAGCGCGAACTGAACGCCGAGACACAGAAGGCGTTCAAGTTCGCGCATGACGCCGCGCGCGGGTGGGAAGAGTACGAGGGCAACCTGCAGCTCGCGCGCATGGAGATGGAAGCCTTCATCGCCATGCAGCCGGACAACCTCATCGGCGCCAAGCATCCGATGTCGGCCATTCTGTCCGGCCCGTACCAGTACCAGATCAGCGACAACATGACCGGCGGCGTCCTCGACGGCACCAAGAAGGTCGCCGTCGCGACGAAGGACTGGCGCGTCCAGTTGCAGGGCGTGGCGCAGGCGTTCGCGCAGCTCGCGCAGGTCGGCGGCCCGGCGTTACAGCGCATCAACCAGTCGCTCGGCACGGTGTTCGCGGCGGCCAACGCGGGGCAGCAGATGGTGTCCGCGTTGGCGGAGATGGTCGGCGGCCTGACGACCACCAAGGATGGCAAGACTGTCCCGACCACCGCGGGCAAGGCGCTCGGCGGCGGGCTCGCCGGACTCAGCGCCGGCATGTCGGTCGGCAGTCTGTTCACGAACCGTGGCAAGGGCGCGCTGGCGGGGGCGGCCAGTGGGGCTGCGGCCGGCGGGATGGCCGGCGGCTGGGTGGGTGCGGGCGTCGGTGCGCTCGTGGGTGCCTTCGCGGGCATGTTCGCGTCGGCCGCCAATGCGGCAGCGCAGCGTGTCGCGAAGGACGTCCAGGCGGGCCAGCTCACCGCGGAGTTTGGCGGGCTCGACAAGTTGCTCGACGTGGTCGGCGGACTCGGCATGTCACAGGGCGGCTTCCTGAAGGCGTTCTACGGGGAGCCGAAGGCGTTCGCGCAGGCCGTGACGCAACTCAATCAGGCGCTCGCGAAAGAGCGGCAGGAAGCCGACAAGCTCGCCAAGAGCCTGGCCGAAGTCGCGCGTGTGCAGGGCGTGCTCAGTCGGCAGCAGCTCACGGCGATGACGCACATCCGTCCTGGCGGCCCTGGCTCTGAGGAGGTCGTGGCGTTTGCCGCGCAGCAGCGCGACCAGGCGGAAGCCGGCATCACGCAGGCCATTGCCGCGCTCGATACGCTCACGGCGGGCGGCACGCAGAACCTCGACCAGTTCGACGCCAGCGTGGGCGCCGTGACGGCGTCGCTCGTCGTCCTGTTCGACCAGGCGGTCAAGAGCGGCGAGTCGGCGGTCACGGTGCTCAAGCGGCTCGCGGCGCCCATCCAGCAACTGCAGGCGCTGATGGCCGCGGGCGGCATGACGCCGGGCGCGGGGTTCGGCAACCTCCAGGCGTTGTCCGACATCGCGGGTGGCGCACAGACCGGGCCGCTCGTCGAGATGGCGCAGGGGTTGGGCTCGGCGCTGGCTGGCCTGGCCAACACCGGCCTGCTATCACCGGAGCTCTTCGCCGAACTCGCCAACGGCATCGGCGAGGCCTACAAGCAACTCGAAAACCTCGGCAAGGGCGGGCTCGAAGCCGCGCGGCTGATGCAGCCGAGCCTCCAGGCCCTGTGGCAGATGCTCCAGGACAACCCGGAACTCGCTGCGGGCCTGGACGAGAGCACGAAGGCCTTGCTCGATTTCGCGGAATCGTCCGGCCTCATCGGTGACAAGTTCCGGCCGGCGATCGACCAGATGATCGCGTCGCTCAATGACTTGATCGCCAAGATTGGCGAGTTGATCGACACGATGGCGGACGTGCCCGCGCTGCCAGGTGGATCGTCGTCGGGGCAGCCGTTCGGCGGGCAGGACCCACCGGCCATGGCCGCGGGTGGTGTGGTCACGCGGCCGACCGTCGCGCTCGTGGGCGAAGCCGGCCCGGAAGCCATCATCCCGCTCGCCAAGCTGGGCGGGATGCGCGGCCCCAGCGAGCAGACCATCAACATCATGCTGGACGGGCGCCTCATTGCGAACTCCGTTGTGCGTGAGCTGCCGCGCGTCGTGCGCGTCTACACGGGGGCGGCGTAACCGGTGGCGCTCACCTTCACCATCAACGGCGTGAACCGGCGCGCGAACCTGCGCGACGGCACGCTGTCGATCGACAAGCATCTCGGGCTCGAGGTGCTGACGGCGCAAGTGCTCGAAAAGACCACGCCCGGCGCGTCCGCGTTCCGGCCGACGCTCGGCCACGCCGTCTATGTGACCGACGGCGCCAACCTGCTCTTCGGGGGCGAGATTATCGAGCGCCGCGAAGAGACGGTGTGGCAGGCCGGCGGGCTGCCGACGCTGACGCTCAACACCATCACGGCCAAGAGCTACGACGCGCTGGCCGAGCGCATCGTGATCGACACGCTCACCGTCCCGTCGCAGGGCGTCTTCACCACGGCGGCGTCGCTGTGCACGACGTACCTGACGCCGCTCGGCGTGACCAACATCGGGACGGTGTCGGGTGGCCCGGTGCTGCCCGCGTTGGAGTTCGACCATCAGACGTTGTCGGCGATTTTTGGGCAGCTCACATTACTGAGTGGGTATCCCTGGCGGATCAATGGCGACAAACAGTTCGCCTTTGTCGCCCCCGGCTCCTTCACTGGCACGACCATCACGGAAGCCAACGCGCTCGAAGCCGACCTGCGCATCGAGCAGACGCGCGCCGTGCGGGTCAATCGGCTCTTCCTGCAGACCGGCGGCACGGGCACGGTGACTCACACCGAAGGGCGCACGCTCAACGGCACGCAGACGACGTTCCTGCTGAACGTCGAACCGGCCGAGCCGCCCACCACCGTCACGGAGAACGGCGTCTCCATGGCCATCGGCGGCGGGACCTGGACGTACAACAGCACGCTCAAGGCGGTCGTGCGCGCGTCGGGTGGCACCAACGGCCATCTCATCGTCGTGCCGTTCACGGTGACGTTCCCGGCGTGGGTGCGCGTGTGGGATGCGAGCGTGCAGGCGGCCTCGGGCGCGTGGACGACGACGGCGCTCGTGGACGGCCTGGTCGAGGCGTCCGAGCAGACCGACCTCGGGCAGGCCAAGGCGTGGGGCGATGAGGAACTGTCGCGCCGCTTCCTCGAACCGCTCATCGTGACGGTGCGGACGCGCACGAAGAACTACTACCCGCTGCTCCACGTGACGCTGACCCTGCCCGACAGCAACATCAGCGGCACGTACCTCGTGGAGTCGGTGCGCGTCGAAGCGCAGGACGACGACAACATCGTCTACGCGGCGGTGTGCGTCCAGGACGACGTGCTGCACACGGCCTGGTTCGACTACTTCAAGCGCCGCGGCGGGACGACGGGCGGCGGGATGTCGGTCGCGGGCACGGGCAGCACGAGCGGCACACCGGGCACGCCGGGTGGTGGCGGGACGACGCTCCCGTCGGGCACGACCTTCCATCTGGGCGGCAGCAACGACCAGTCGATCACGGCGACCACGAGCTGGCAGGCGGCGCCGGAAGCCATCCCGACACAGCTCGGCGGCACCGGGATGGCGGGCACCTGGACGCTGCGCGTGCCGATGTACCAGCTCTCGGCGGGCACGATGGAAGTGCGGCTCTATGACCAGACGGCGGGCGCGGCCCTGGCGACGCTCTCCAGTACGGCGGTCGGCACCTATGTCGATGTGAGCTTCTACTCGTACCAGACGGGCAGCGTGACGGCGCCGGCTGGTGTCTCGAATGTGCTGCTCGAGGTGCGGGTCACCTCGGGGTCGCGGCCGGTGGTCGTGGGGCATTCCACGGTGGTGAAGGCATGAGACGCGCCCTGCTCCTGTGGCTCGTCCTGGTGGCGCTGGCGGGGCCCGCGTGGGCGCAGAACACGAGCACGCGCACGCTCTCGGTCGGGCCGACGCCCGCGCCGCCCTCGGGGACCACGGTGCGCCTCGACGGACTGGGCACCGTGGGCGGCACGCTCGTGCTGCTGACCGACCTCGACGGGGACGTCTTCGAGCGCGTGCTCGGCAAAGCCGACCTGCCGGCGAGCCTGGCGTACGAGGACGAGGCGAACACGTTCGCGCTCCTGCAGACGTTCACGTCGGGCCTCACGAGCAATGGCAACGTGACCGTGAGCGGGGCCAACGACGTCATTCTCGGGACGGGCGGCATCCGTGGCCCGGCGAGCAATCCGCTGCTGATTCGCAATAACACCGACGCGGCCACGGTGGCGAGCTTTGCCAACACGGCGATCACGTTGAGCCAACCCACGACGATTACCGGCAACCTCACCATTGACGCCGTGACGACGACGTATGCCGCGACGCTCAATGCCGCGCTGACGTCCGGCGTCTACTATCACGCGCTGTTCCAGAACGCGGGCACCAGCGTCGGGAACATCACTAGCACCGGCACCGGCCCCATCATCAACAGCCTCGGCGCCGCGAGTGCGCTGACGCTCACGACCGGCACGGGCGGCATCCTCGTGAGCGCGAATGGCCCCGTCCGCACGGGCGATTACGTGAGCCACACGACCGGGTGGGCCATCACGCCCGCGGGCGCCGGGGACTTCCGCTACGTCTATGTGGATGAACTGCACGCCAAGGCGTTCATCGCCGATCTGGAAATGGCGCTCAACGGCGGGCAGGTCATCGCGAAGAGCACGGTCCTGCTGGCGCAGGCGTTCACGTGCCCCGCGGCGGCCGGCAACAACTACCTCTGGGCGCGGGACTTTCCCGGCTTTCCCAATATCCGCGCGTTTGCCGAAAACGACTGGGTGTCGCTCCGGTCGTTCTCTCGGACGGATGCCGACAACGACGGCAACACCGATCTGACGATCGGGGACTGCGTGGGCCAGGTGAACTATGTCGGCGACGGGTCCGGGGCCACCGAAGGGCAGCAGCAGTGGTGGTTCACGCGCGGCAGTGGCGGCAGTGCGGGCGGCATGCCGACGAGCACGGTGGTGGCGGAGGACGCCATCGTCATCGACTACGGCGTGAGCGGCCAGGGGTTTCTCGTGGCGCGCAGCAACGACGGGCCGGAAGGGATCAACTCGCCCTATTGGCAAGCCGTCACGTGGACGACCGCACCCGTGGCGGCCAATATGACGCTCCAGACACGCTGGGGCAATCTCAACGGGAGCTATGGGTACACGTCGGCGACCTATGGCTTCGCGGCCGGGCCGTCGTCCGGCCAGTGGCTCAGCGTCGATCCGACCAACGGCGTGCGCATGATGACGGCGACGACGCCGCGCGTCGTGTTAAGCCCGGACGGATTTCTGGAGATATTCAACGACGCGGGCGTCCGGCAGATCCATCTCTCGAGCACGTATGGGTTCGTGATGGGCGGCAGTGGCCGCCCGGCCGTGTCGATCAACACCACATCGATGTCCTTCTGCGCGTCGTCCGGCACGCTGTGCCCGTTCGTGCTCGACGGCGCGACCGGCACCATCACGAGCACGGGCAGTATCACCATCGGCAGCGGCGGCCACATCAAGGGCGGCGCGACCGCCTACGCGACCGGGACGGGCTTCTGGCTCGGTAACGACGGGGGCACCTACAAGTTCTACATCGGCGAAGGGACCGGCGCCACGGACGATTACCTGACGTGGAGTGGCACCGCGCTGTCGGTGAGCGGCGCGATCACGGCCGTGTCGAATCTGGTCTTGGGTGCGTCGGCGAATATCGTCAAGGGGTCGGGAAATCTGTCGATCAGTTCGACGGGCGTGAGTGCGGGGCTCACGCTCTCGGCTGGCGGCGGGGCCGGCACGCTGACGCTGAACGCTGGGGGCCTCAGCATTGGCGGCAGCACCGCGCTCACCACGACCAAGACCGTGCGCGATAGCGCGGGCACGGGCACCTGCACGCTGATTTTCACGTTGGGCTCGCTGACGGGGGGGAGTTGCTGACGTGTTGAGAGAAAAGGCTGACATTATGCGACAGAGTCTCCTGCTGATGTGTCTGTGTCTCTGGCCGACTGTCGGCGTCGCGCAGTTGACCTATGAGCAGCGCGCGGCGTTCGCCAAGGACCAGACGTTCATCGATCGCGTGGGCGTCGCCGCGCAGCAGCAATCGGTGATTGCACAGGGCGAGAATCCCCCGACGTGCTGCCAGACCTCGGCGCAGGAAGCGCTCGCGCCTGGTGCCAGCACCCTGTGCTCGCTGGTGATTCCGCCAGGGTCGCCGACGGCGCCGGATTATGTGAAAGCGAAATCCGTCGATCGCCATAACGCACGGGCCCGACTGGCGGTCTCGGTGGCGCAGAATCCGTCACTCTGGGCGCAGCGGTTTGCGGCGTCCATTGCGTCGGATACGTGTGTGGTGCCGCCGTTTACCGATGCGCAGTTGCAGGCGTACATGACGCGCATGTGGGACCTCTGGGCGCTGTCGCCGGAGCTCGCCGCGACGGCCACGGCCCAAGCGGCGACACAACAGGGCGTGGTGGCGTTGCCGCCGTCGCTGCGGTGATCGGCCATGGTGATCGAACTGTTGATCGCGGGTCTGTTGAGTCAAGGCCCGAGCCAGGCGCCACGGGCGCCCGCGACGCCGGCAGACGCCGTCCCGCCGTCACCAGCGTTGTCCGAGCTGCACCAGGCGCAGGTTGAAGCGCATCTGCTGCGCGTCAAGACGCTGCAGCTCGAAGTCCAACTCCAGCAGATGGTGCTCTCGGAGCAGCGCACGAAGCTCGAGGCGGCCATCGTCGCCGACCACCCGGGCTGGACGATGAATTGGGAGAAGGGCGTGCTCGTGCCGGTGCCGCCGAAGGGGACGCAACCATGAGTGAACGACTGCCGACGGGCCCGGTGGCGCTGTTCGCGCCGAGTCATCAGACCTACGTGTGCGCGGAGATTACGACCGACCCGCCCGTCGTCGTGTGCAACCGCGGCGCGCGTGGCCCGTGGGAAAACTTCACGCTGGAACCGGGCGAGCAGCCGGACACGGTCGCCTTTCGCGCGGCCAACGGGCGGTACATGCGCGCGCTGGAGTCGCTCGAGGTCATCGCCGACGCCGAGCGCATCCAGTCGTGGGAGTCGTACACGCGCGTGCGCAACGAGGACGGCACGTCGGCGTTCAAGACGGCGCACGGCAAGTACCTGCGCGCCGTCGATACCGGCGAGCTGCTCGGCGACGCCGAGCGCATCGGCGCGTGGGAGTCCTTCGAGACGGAAGGGTGGATCGACGCCGTCCGCGGCGGGGGCGTGACCCTGCTGCACGGCCGGGTGACGCACCAGGGCCGGGCCCTCGTGGACGCCACCGGCCCGCGCGCCTACGCCGTCTGTCATTTCATGGAAGCCTTCAGCCTGTTCACGCGGAACGAAGGGACGGCCCGCGCGCAACTCGAGGCGGTCGCGCGCGTCTATCCGGCGATCCGCGTCTGCGACACGCTGGGCTACTACGACTATTGGCGCGGGCGCGAAGTGGCGCCGCATGCGTTCACCGCGAAGGGCGGCTACGGGGTCCCGGCGACGCCGGACTACTGGGGCGCGCTCGTGCGCTTCTATCAGGTGCTCGCGTCGCTCGGCCTGAAGGCGCACCACAGCCGCGGCGACCTGCAGATGTTCGGCAGCCGCTCGGCCATCCGCGATCACATTGCGCAGGTCTGCCGCACGCTGCGCGACGCGGGTCTGCAGGACGTCGTCGAGATCCACGAGGTCTGCAACGAGCCGCCGTATAACGGCGTGCAGACGCCCGCGGATGCGCGCTATCTCGCCGGCGCCATTCGCACCGAGACGCCGGGGACGCTCGTGTGCCACGGGGCCCCGGGCAACAGTGAAGAGCCCGACGAGTTGCGCGCGTGGGCCGAAGGCGCCGACGTCGGCTCCGTGCACGGGCTGCGTCCGGGCCCGTGGGTGGACGTGCTGCGGCACATCTTCTCGATTCGCCGGGAAGGCTGGGGCGACCCGAACCAGTGCGGTATCCAGGGCGAGCCGTTTGGCCCCGGCGCGGATGTCTCGGGGACGCGGCACGACGGCGACCCGCTCGGCCGCAGTGACGACGTGGAGTTCCTGGCCGCGGCGGGTCTGCTGTCCACCCTCACGGCGCAGCGGTGGTGCTACATGAGCGGCTACGGCGTGCGCTGGAACGGCGACTTGCACCGGCAGCCCGGCTTCGGCGAAGTGGCCCGTGCCGTCTCGTCGCTGCCCACCGACGTTTTCGGGTGGGACACCACGCGCGGCGGCAGCAGTAACAACCCGTTCCGCTCGCCGACGGGCTACCACGGCGATCCTGGCGTCTCGAGCGGGCCGGCGCGCATTGACGGCGCGATTGCCGGCGACGGCCGCTACGGCGTGCTGGTGTACGGTGGCAAGGCGCCGTACGTGGTCGCCGCCACGCGGGCGCTCGCCTTCGACATCGTGAACCCGGCCACCCTGCAAGTGGAACAGACGGGCACCCTGGCCGCGGGCCAGACGCTAACCCTGAGTTATCGCATCGGCCGCCTGCTGCGCGGCACGGTATCCGGCGGCAAGGCCGCGCCGCCGGCCGACGACGAGCCACCCACGACGAAGCCGCCGCGGACGCGCCGCGCGCCTGCGGCCACGAAGTCACCCGCGAAGGGCAGTAGACCCTCGACCAAGAAGAGGTAACGCCATGCGTGCGCCTTTAGCCTTACTGCTCGCGGACACGGTGCCACCGGACGACGAGCTGCCGCCGCCGGACGACGACGTGCCGGACGACGAGGATGACGACGAGGACGAGGACGACGAGCCGGACGACGCGCCGACGGCCGGCTGATGCGCGGGCCTCGGGCCCTCCTGGTGACGTGGCTGCTCGTGGTGGCGGCGCTCGTCGGCTGTGCGGCCCATCACGTCGGCACGAACACCGCGACGCAGCACGCCGGACAGACGGCGCTGGCGGTGGTCATCCGGCTCGGGCTCGTGATGGAGATGGGCAAGTCGGCCCACGCCACCGGGCGGCTGCCGACCGACGAGTACCTCGGCGCGCTGCACACGCTGAAGGCGGGGAACGATGCCGCGCTGGCGTTGGCGGATAGCCTGACGGTGCAGACGCCGCGCACGCGCGTGCTCGGCCAGAACGCCGTGAAGGTGCTGGGCGTGGTGTTGCCGCTCGTGGCCGACCAACTTGGGCACGTGGGCGCCTCGGTGGGCGACCTGCTGGCCGATGTGCGGCGCATCAGCGTGCAGCAGGCGCGTGAAGATGCGGCGGTGTTGGCGCTCTTACGCGACCGGGCGCGTGCGAATACGCAGGCGATTGCGATCGAACTCGAGCGGGTCACCCGCTGACGTAAGGACAACCAGACAGGGAGGACACCCATGGCGGGATTCGTGTTCAACGAAGGGGCCGATAGTCTGCTCGACGGCACCATCAACTGGGCCAGCGACACCATCAAGGCGCGGCCGGTGACCACGGCCACCGAGGCGGCCGTCAGCAAGGACGCCACCGTCATGACCGGCATCGGCTCGACGGGCTACGACGTCACGCTCGGCACCAAGACGCGCGTGAAGGACGACACGACTGACCGGGTCTACTACGACGTGGCCGACTTTGCCTTCGCGGCCGTGCTCGGCGCCGTCGGGGAGGTCAATCACTTCGTCGTGTTCAAGTTCGTCACCAACGACGCGGCGAGCATCCCGATCGCGAAGGTGGCGATGACGGCCATCACGCCGAATGGCGGGGATATCAACGTCGCCGTCGCCGCGCCTCCGGCAGGTCTCTTCTACACGCAGCAGTAGCCATGCCGCTGCCCACGACCAACCTGCTCGCGCGGTACGTCGGCGGAACCGGGATCACCATCACCGGTGCCGGCGTGTCGGCGTGGGCGGACCAGTCCGGCAACGGGCACCACGCCACGCAGACGACCGATGCCAATCGGCCGACGACCAAGGTCGTGCGCGGGCGGGCGTCGGTGTCGTTCTCCGGGTCCACGTACCTCAGCTTGCCCGGCACGCTCACCGTCGATCGGCAGGCGTGCGCCATCTTCGTCTGCTGCCGCCAGCGCCAAGGCGGCGGGCCGTTGACGCTCGTCCACTTCGACAACAACAGCGTGGACCTCGTGCTGTACCTCGCGTCTACGACCGGCACCGTCAAGCCCGCGGTCTACACCAACGGCGGCGCGCGGCTGGGCAGCTTCCGTGCCGGGCACGGCGTCTCGACGGTCGGCGTCATCTGCGGGGCGAGCACCAACATGACCCTCGTGCACGACGGGCGCATCGAGACGCTGACGGGCAACGCGGCCGGCAGCTTCACGGGCGGCTTCATCGGCCAATGGAACGGCGATACGTTCCGGTTCGTCGGCGAAATCTACGAGATCGCCATCTACGCGGCCGCGGTCGATAGCCCGACGCGCGAGCAGGTCGTGGATTACTTCGCCGCCACGTGGCAGGCCACGGCGCGCACGTCCGACGTCTTCGTCGTCTATGAAGGCGACAGCATCACGGAGGGCAGCACCGTACCGCCCTCGGCCGATCGGTCGTACCCGCTGCACGTGGCGACGCAGGCCCGCCTGGTGGCGGTGCCCAAGTGGTTCAACGACGCCGCCGGGGGCAACAAAATCTCCGGCACGGGCGGGATGGCGGAGCAGACGCAGGTCACGGCCGAACTGGCGGGCAACACCGCGTCCGGCACGCGTCTCGCTGTCCTCTTGGGCGGGGTGAACGACCTCAACACCGGGGCGACGTCGGCCGCGATCATCGCCGCGATGGACACGTGGATTGCCGGTCGGCAGGGCGAGGGCGCCACGGTCTATGTCTGCACCATCACGCCGACGAGTGACTTCGACGGGACCGAGACGACGCGGTGGAACGCGGTGAACACGCACATCCGATCGACGGCCACGCATAACGGCTATATCGAGCTGGCGCTCGACGCGCGGCTCAGCAACCCGGCCAACACGACGTACTACCAGGGCGACGCGCTGCACTTGACCGAAGCCGGGCACGCCGTCGTCGCGGAACTCGTGTCGGCTCGACTGATCGCGGATGGCTACTTGACGCGCACGCCGCCACCCGGCACGCGGCGGTGGAGTTACTGATGGCGCAGCTCGTGATCCGCATCGTGGACCGGACGCATCCCGATCCGACCGTGGCCGCGACGCTCTACACCCGCGGCGATGTCGTGGACGTGTTCCCTGATGGGCAGCTCACCGTGCCACAGGCCCACCCGCAGTGGGCGGTGCTCGAGGTGGCGGGCCTGGAGGTGGAGCACGCGAAGGCGGTCTTGACGGCGCAGGACTGCGACGAGGACGGCGTGGTCATCCGCCGCCGGCTACGCGCGCTCCATTGGCCGACGCTCCCGTCGGCGATCCGCGACGCCTTGCTCACCGCCCGGCACGCCGCCCTGCAGGTCGATGACCTACGCGGGTGCATTCGCCACAAGCGCACGGGCGCCACCGAGGATCTGTAAATGGCACTGCCACCACAGTACGTCGTGATCGGCTCATCGGGCGGCGACGGGTCCACGAACAACACGTCAGGGAGTACGGCCGCCTTTGCCTCTCTCGCCACCTGGGAGGATACGGCGGACGGCATCGCCGCGCCGACCGACCAGCTGACCGTCTATTGCTCGACGTCCAACGGCAACGCGGACACGACGGCCGTTACCCTCTCCGGGTGGGTCTCGTCGCCGGTCTCCACGAACTACCTCCAGATCCAGGCCGCGTCCACGGACAAGGCGGGGACGTCCTGGAACCCGGCCAAGTATCGGCTCCAGGCGACGAGCGCGACGGCGCTGTCGTTGGCGTTCGACTATGTGCGGGTGGTCGATCTCCAAATCACGACGACGCCCAACGCGAACAACCAGGCGGTCATTGCGTTCACGGGCAACAACGTCGCCAACGACATGCGGATCAGCGGGTGTCTGCTGAAGCAGGGCGGCACCGTCAATCGTGAGCCGGTCATCTATTGTCCGACGTCGGTCAACACGATCCTGAAGGTCTGGAACACGATCTGCTACGGGAACGGGTCGTCGCTGAACGCCAATAGTTCAGGGATCGCCGCGCTCTCGTGCGCCTCGGTCGATGTCTACAATTGCACGCTGGTCGGCGGCACGTACGGCGTCTATCGCGTGACAGGCACGGTCACGCTCCGGAACACGTACTGCTCCGGCGTCACCGCGAGCACGTCCGGGACGATCACCGCGACCTATTCCGCCTTCTCGGATGCGGGCGTGGCCGGCACGGGGAACGTGGCGAGCGTCGCGAAGTCCATCTCGGCGGGCGCGTACTTTACGAACGTCACCGCCGGCTCGGAGAACTGGGCGATTGCGTCGGCCAGTTCGGCGCTCGACAACGTCGGCACGGACGTCAGCGGCGGCACGGCGCCGCTCAACTACACGGTGGATATTCTCGGCACGACGCGGTCGGCCTACGACATCGGCGCGCACGAGCTCGTGGTCGGTGGCGGCGGCGGCGTGCCCGTGCCGGTCCTGCTCGCCCGCGCGACCTCTCTCGGAACCGGAGCACGCTGATGTACCCACGCAACGCCGCCTCACCGCCACGCCTCTCCATCGGCGCCGTCGTCCAGATCAGCGATGGGGCCGTCCAGACCAGCGGCGTCAGTCTCAAGGTGCGGCCTGAGGGCGGGGCCGCGTCGGCGGGGGGCGGCACGACCGCCTACGAAGAGGGCATCGTCCTCTACACGCCGACGCAAGCCGAGACGGACTACACCGCGTTTGTGGTCATCGCGTACAAGACCGGCTGCGTGCCGGTAAGCCTGGCCGTGGTGACGACGGCGAGCGCCACCGCCGGCAAGGTGGACGTGGGGGTCATCAGCACGGGTGCCATCACGGCGGCGGCGATTGCCAATGACGCCATCGACTCGGCGGCCCTGGCGAGCGACGTCACGACGCGCATCGAGGCGTCGGTCTGGGATGCCGTTCGCAGTGGGCACGTGACGTCGGGGACGTTCGGCGACGTGGACACGACGGCCGAACTGGCCGACGCGGTGCTCGATGAAGTCGTGGAGGGCAGCTACACGCTCCGTCAGTTGATTCGCCTGATTGCGGCCTCGACCGCCGCCAAGCTCACGGGCGCGGCCACGTCTACCGTGACCGTGCGCGACTTCGCGGACAGCAAGAACCGGATCACTGCCACGGTGGACGCCGATGGCAACCGTACGCCCACGGCCTACGACGTGTCGTAGCGGCCATGTTCGCGCCTCGGTTCTTCGCGCCTCGGTTCTTCGCGCGCCGGTTCTTCCCGCCGCGTCCGGCTAGTCTCGGCCAGAACGCGACCGCCACCGCGAGCAACGCCACGTGGACGACGGCCGCGGCCACCGCCACCCCCGGCGCCCTGACGGCGACCAGCACCGCGAGCGCCGCCGCGTGGAGCACCGGCCCGGCCATCGCCACGGGCGGCAACAGCGTCGCCAGTGTCGCGGCCGTCGTGACATGGGTGACGGCCGCGGCCACCGCGTCGTCGAGTGCCGCGGGCGTTACCAGCACGCCGGCCCTGACGACGTGGACGGTGCCCGCGAGCACGGCCACGGCGGGTGCCCGCACGGCGACGGCCACGGCGTCCGTCGTGACGTGGGTGGCGGCCGACGCGCGTGCGGCGGATGGCGAAATCCCGACCTATGTCGGGCTCGACCTCGCCGGAGCCGCCGCGGGTGGCCCCAGCGTCACGGCGGCCGTCGGCCGTCCCACCCTCACCGCGCGCACGCACCGGTCGGAGTAGCCATGTCCATCACGCTCGGCACCGTCATCACGCTCGACGACGTCCTCACCGAAGGCGCCGACGCCCAGTACGTCGATCTCGACCTCGTGGATGCCGAGGGCACGCCCATCGCACCCATCGCGGTCACGTCCATCGTGGGCACGCTGCGCTCGCTCGACACGGAGGCGCTGCTGTTTGCCGACGCGGACCTCGTGGCCACCGGCCGGGCGTCGAATCCGCCGGGCGCACCCGGTCGCCTGCGCATCACGTTCACGGCGGCCGACCTGGCGGCGACCGGCGCGCGCCAACTCCAGCGGCGCATGCTGACCGTCGTCGCCACGCACAGCGACGGCCTGCTGTTCCATTGCGGCGTCGTGTTCAGCCTGGTCACGCTGGCCGACGCCTGAGAGGACGACCCATCATGGCGGACCAGACGGTGATCACAGTGGTGAGTGGGCCTGGCGTGGTCACGCTGGGCGTTACGGCGTTGCCGACGGTGAGCCTCTCGCCCGGGCCGACGGTCGCCGAAGGGGAGCCGGCCACGTTTCTCGTGGCGCTCACGGCGTCCACCGCGGTGGAGGTGTGGGTGGACTATGCGACCGCCGATGACACGGCCCTGGCCGGTGTGGACTATGAGGCGGCCGCGGGCACGGTGTGCGTGGCCGCCGGGGCTGTCACCGCCGCGATCACGGTGCCCACGTCCGCGCGGGCTCCCGTGTCGCCGGCGCGGGCGTTCACGGTCACGATTCGTGACGCGCGGGCCGTGGCCGGCGGGTCCACGGTGGCGCTCGGGCTGACCACGACCACGGCGACCGCGACGATCCAGGGTGACCCGGTGCCGGTGCGCCCGACGGGTGAAGGGCCGCATGACTTCTTCGACGCGTGGGTCGCCTCCCCGGCGCACCACTCCAGCAATTCGCTGCGCTCGATCGCGGACATCGTGCGCGTCGGGGGCAAGTCGGTGCTGGAACAGTGGACCTACGATGCCGCCCGGGACGCCGCGCACCTGTTTCGGACCAGCTACGAGAACAACCCCGCGTGGGGCAGCTGGAACGGCCATCAGCTCAAGTTCCCGATCGCCCCGCTCGTCAAGGGCCGCGTGCTGGTCATCTGGGACGAGCTGTTCTCGGAGTCGTTCCGCACCGGGTGCGGTGGACAGACCGGCGTCTACGCCTACAAGGCCATGCAGATGATGCTGCAGGGGGATGCGGGCTGGTGGACGCTGATGCATCTGCCGGGTGTCGTCTACAACAACGTGGGCGGCAAGTTCCCGCCCGAGACCGGCTACACCGTCACGACCGAGTTCCGCGCGCCTGGGCGTGTGGACCTGTTACCGGCCGGCCTGCACAGTGCCGAGACGGTCATCCCGGCTGGTCCGGGGACCGCCGCGCAGGCGCCCGCGCCCGGGGCGACCCCGATGCCCCATAGCGTCTGGGTCCGCAACTGGGTCGAGATCGTCCACCTGCAGCCGCCCGAGGCGTTCGGCGACTGGAACCAGACCTACGCCGTCACCGTGCAGCCCAATCCGTCGCCGCTCTCGAACGGCTGCTGGCACATGGTGTCGCACTGGATGGCCTCCGAGATCAGCGACCCGGTGCGCATCCTCTACCGCGTCCCGATGTGGATGCAGGAGGCCTGGGCCGACGCGCCGTACCTGGCGTGGATGCGCTTCGAGCTGAACTCGTCCAAGCACGGCGCGACGGCGCCGCTGCAGGTGTGGGGCCGCAACGTGATCGTGCTCAAGGATCTGGTCACCGACGACACCGACACGCAGCTGTTCCGGCGCCCGGTGGCCACGCCCGTGTGACGTCAGAGGGGGCTGCGGGCGTCGGCGCTTCTGCCGGCGACGTGGTGCTGACACCGACGGGGCGACCCTTGGTACCGGCAGGCTGGGCACCCGGCCGGCGCCACCCCGTCGGCCCTCGCGAGCACTGGGGGACGCATGCAGACGGGACTGGTGTGGCCGATACCTGGCGCCGAGTCGGTGTGGCCGAGCCCGGCGTGGGCGCAGACCTTTGCCGACGCCGGGTTTGCCTTCATCCGCATGGACGTGCCGGTCAGCCGCGACCGCGCGAACGCCGAGGCGAGTATTCGCGTGATGCGCGACGCCGGGCTCGCGGTGCTGCCCATCCTGGCGTGGCCGCACGCCGAGCCGGACGTCGAGGCCCTGTGCGGCTTTGCCCGCTGGTACGTCGAGACGTTCCCGGACAGCCAGTGGGTGACGCTTGGCAACGAGCCGTGGATTCTCGACAAGGTGTGGGGGCAGGCGTACCTGCGCGTGGCGGCGCCGATGGCCGACGCGCTCGAGGCGGCGCATCCCACCGTGCGCGTCGTGCTCGCGATGGACCTGTACGACCACGTGAGCGGCGAGGAGCGGCACTGGCCGGGCGTCGATGACGTCATTGCCTGCATTGCCTCCAGCCCGCGGCGGTATGCCGACCTGCACCCGTACCGCAACCCCTACCGGCCGACCTTCTCGCCGTGGGGCAGTCGGGACGCGGAGTACGCGGCCATCTGTGAGCGGCTCGGGCATGACCGCATCATCTACAGCGAGGTCGGGTGGAAGCCGAACGAGGGGGCGCGGCAAGCGAGCGGCGCCTACCACGTCGAGGAGCTTGAGATTGACGCGCGCCACGGCCTCCCGCTCGTCGCCCTCTACTGCCATATCGCCGACCTCGTCACGCCGGCCATGGACTTCGGGCTGTGGCTCGTCGAGCCGGACCACACGCTGACGCCGCGGCCGGCGGCGGTCACCGTCGCGGCCTTCCTGCAGACGTAAGTTGGTACTCCTAGGCGAGTTCTGTTTGACGCGTGCTGAATGGCTGAGCTACGCTGCGCGCACCATGCAAGTCAACCCACCGCAGATGATTGCAGCACCCAGTGGCAAGTATTCGTCGATGCCGGACTACATCGCCAAGGCTATCCATCAGGTCGGCTCTGGGAAGTCGCTCGCCAAGCTGGTCGGGCTCACGACCGGCGCGCGTGTCTCGGATTGGCGGGCGGGGCACGGCGTCCCTGGCGTGTTGATGGCGCTGCGCCTGGCGCGCATTACCGGGGACGATCCCTTCGATGTCCTGACGATGGCGGGGCACACGGAAGAAGTCGAAGAACTGCGGAAGGTCATGGCCGGCGGCGGCGCACCTGCGGCCAGTCACATCCACGCCAGCGCAGCGGCGGAGAAGATGGAGATGGCCATCCGCCTGGCGCATCGGGCGATGGAGGCGTTGAGGCCATGAGCGAGCTGCGGTGTCACGCATCCCGTGACACAGGTGCTCAGGCCTGCTGAGGTGTGCTGCACGCTGTGCTGCACGGAGTGCCCAAAAGAGCCCTTTTGTGGCCCAAGTTGACGTACCGCGCCGCCATCGGGCGTGGGCCGGAATCGTGCGGTTTCCTCAATATTCTCTAGGGAGAAGTGGTGGAGCGGGCTACGGGAATCGAACCCGTCTGACTGGCTTGGGAAGCCTAGGAATGTGAACACTTTTCCTGAATGATGTCGCGCTGTGCTGCACCGCTGTGCTGCACGGATCGGCGAAATGCACCAGCGTCATCAGGACAGCTTCTCGATCGCGTCTACCGCGGCTCGTTGCGCCCGGCTCCGCGCGTACCGCATCGACGTCTCGAGGTCACGGTGCTGCAGGAGCTGCTGCAGCGCCTGGATGTCGCCGCCCGTGGCATCGAGCACCCGCCCGGCGAACGAGTGCCGCAGGATGTAGGGCGTGCAGGGCGGCACCGCCGTCCCGGCCTGCCGGACCACCGCGCAGGCCCGGTCCCACACGATACACAACGTCTGCCGGGTGACGCCGCCCCAGGCGTCCTCGGTGCGGTAGGCCGCGAAGGCGAACACCGCCGCGGGCGTCAGCGGCAGGACGACGCCGGCCACCTTCCCGCCCTTCTGTCGCACGCCCAGCGTCACCCGTCGCCGCCGCTCATCGACGTCGGCCGGCGTCAGCTTGCGTAGCGTCTCGGGTGGCAGGCCCGTCTCGGCCATCACGACCAGGAACGCCGACGCCTTCGACGGCGGCATCGCCGCGAGCAGTTGGCGGATGAGCGGGTAGGGCAGCTCGCGCGGCACGGGCAGGGGCTCGACCGTGTAGGGCAGCGTGTCGCGCGCCAGCGTGGCCAGGGCCGCGTCGTGCAGCGCGAGGCAGGCCACCAGCGCCGTGCGGCGGTGATTGAGCGTGGAGACGGCCGTGCCGGCCTTGCGCCAGGTGTTCACGGTGGTGAGCAGGTCGCGCACGGTCAGCGCGTCGAGTCGGACGTGGCCGAGGGCGCGGCGCCACGCCAGGACATCCGCACAGCGGGACTCGTAGGAGGGCATCGCGGTCACGGTGAGGAGGTAGGCATGGGCCGCCTCTTCGAGCGTCTGTGCGGGGCCGGCACGCGGCTGGAGTTCGGCGTCGGCGTCGGCCGTCGCACGGAGCCGGACCTTCGCGGCTTCCTGCCAGGCGCGCATCTCGCGCGTCGGCGTATCCGACGGGAAGAGTGTCGAGAGCGTGCGCCTGGCGCCGCGCCCGCCGACACTGACCGACGCGCGCCATTTGTCGCGAAACCAGCGAATGCCGGGCGCAGGCGCAGGCCGGTCAGGCATGGCTAGCTGCCGGACGCGCGCTCGATCTTGATGCCCGACCGGGCTTCCAGGGTCGCGATCATCCGCGGGGCGGTGTCCTTCCCCATCTCGACCTCGATGTACTCGCCGCGCCCGGTGGACGTCTTGTACTGGATGGTGAGGAAGTGGTCCTCAGCCTTGCCGGTTCTGGGGCCGAACAGCTTCCGCACGCGCGACCGGCGGTCGTAGACGAGCGACGTCATCGCCGTGTACGGCACATCAATCGGATCGGCCTTCTTGATGGGCACGAAGGTCACCGTGGCGGCCGTGAACGTGACCGTCATGTCCACCTTGACCGTGTCGTCGCCCTGCATCAGGAACTGGCGGATCTGTTTGGTGAACGTGACGGGGGCGACGTCCTGCGCGGCGACCGGCAGGGCACAGAGGACAACAAGACACACACACAGCAGACGACCCACGATTACTCCTTCACTGCCGAGCCATTCTCACGCAGCACTCCCACAAGCATGCGGGCTTCGCGCCGCCGCCGCTACTGCCGCCCGATAGCGGTCGCTCACGCGGCTCGCACCCGGCGAGCGTCGTGGAGTCAGGTGACGGCGAGCGCCTGCGCGATCAGCGTGACGATGGGCGCCACCCGTCGAAGGGCCACCGGCAGCGGGGCCGGTGTGGTGCGTGGCCGCGTCGCGGCATGCAGTGCGGCATGGCGTTGACGCGAAGCGGTGGGTGGACGGGCCGACCGCAACATGAAGGGCGCGAGCGCGTCGCGCACGGCCGCACAGATGGCCGTCCGTTGATTGCGGTGTCGCTCCAGCACACTTGTGACCAACAGTAACGCTGCGCGCCCTTCGGGGCCGATCCTGATTGGCATCCGTGACGGTCCTTTCCTGAACGGCGTGGGGCTGGGGCCAGACGCGGGTAAGCGGAAGGATGGTCACTGTAGCGAAGGTGTCTCGGCCCTGTACAGCACGGCTATACCAAGGTCTAGATTTGTAGGTAAATGCCACAAAACCGGCGCGAATTGCCACATGCGCCCATGTCACGACGCACATGTGCTTACGCTTTCCGCTCGCGTCGGATGCGGTTCAGGTGCGCTTCAAACGTGTCGATGACGTCGTCCTCGCAGTCGGGATACGTGTGGACCGTCGCGGCGGTTTTCACACTCAGGGCATAGACCATCGCCCCACCCAGCCGGAGCAGGATCGGATCATCCGCGGGCAACTTCACGATGGGCGCGGCGTGTCGCGGCGCGCGGGCATCGTAGGCACCACCGAAAGCCGCGAAGTGATCGACGGGCACACCGAGCGCCGCCGCGAGCTTTTCGAGTGTGGCCGGGTCGGGCGTCACGCTGCCGTTCTCGTACTTGGTGACTTGCGTCGCCCGTTGCTGTCCGATGGCCCGTGCCAGATCCTCCTGGCGCATCGCGCCGGAATTGTGATGGAGGCGTAGTCGTCGGATCTCGGCACCCAGCGTCCGTGTCGTCATGCGTCGGTGGCCCTTTACGCGTGCTTGCGTTTCTGGTGGGGAGTGCTGTGCTGGACCTTGGCGGCGAGCGCTGCCAGGAACTCTTCGATGGTGAGGTTGAGTTCGTCGCCGCTCGCGCGGTGCTTCTCGAGGACGGCGATGAGCGACCACACGGTCGCCATGCCACGCGACCCGACCAGCCGCAGCATCTCCGGACCGTCGGTCGCCAGGGCTTCGATCTGCTGCAGGATGTCGCCGGGCAGCTTGTCGCTGTGCGAGTGGGAGATGAAGACGTCCGACTTACTGCGTGACTCCGTTGGCGTGGCCGTCGCTTCCGCGAGCGCGCGCTGCCGGCGTGTCATTCGTGGGGCGGCTGGATCGTAGGCCTGGCCGAACTGACGGAGATACTCTGGCGTCACGCCCAGCACGTCGGCGAGCCGCAGCAGGTTGGGCTCGGACGGTCGGCGATCGTCATTCTCCCAGAGCGAGACCTTGCCGGCCCGTGCGTGTCCGACGGCCTTGGCGACCTGTTCCTGCGTGAGTCCACGCGCCTCTCGAAGTCGGGCTAGTTCCCTTCCAAGAGTCAGCACACCAGCTATCTGACAGGCCGCAGCACTACCCGTCAAATAATCCGGGGAGAATGTGCTTGACGTCCCCGGACACATCCGGCTAGTATGCCGGCCATGCGCTACTTCAACCGATTGCGCGATCACCGCGAGGCTCTCCGGTACACGCAGTGGGACGTGGCCAAGGCCGTGGACATCACCGTGGACAGGTACGGGCGATTGGAGCAAGGCCGTGGGCGTCTCGCCTACGACGAAGCCAGACGGCTCGTCACGTTCTTCAAGGTCGAGCCCGATGTGCTCTTCCCGGCCGAGGTCGAGGAGACGGCCGAGGCAAAAGCGTCCTGACGCGGTTCAACCATGCGCGCATGTTCGCGCACACATACCGGCGCAGGTAAGACGGAACGGCTGCAGTGATTCTGGGTAGCGACAACTCATGGCCCACCTGAACGTGAAGGCGCTCGAACTCAAAGCCGCGCTGCGGCGCACGGCCGACGAGAGCGGCCTGCCACACAAGGCGATTGCCGACATGCTCGGCGTCAGCTACTCGCAGTTCCAGAGCTACTTCGACCCCAGCATCGACGTCCACATGCCGAGCCATTGGCTGCCGGCCTTCATTGCCATCTGCCACACCAGCACCGCCGCGCTCGACTACCTGACGTCACTCGTCGGGTGCTGCGTGGTGCGCCTGCCGGCGAAGGGCAGCGGCGAAGTGCTCGTGCTCGAACGGAGACGCGCGTGAACGCCTACCACAGAACTCCGTCCATCGCCGACACGCTGGGCCACACGCTGACGCTTGAGGAAGTGCTCGGCGTCCTGAAGTGGTCGCGCACCACCGCGAAGCGGAAGATGCGCGCCGGCACCTTCCCGATTCCGGCGTTGCCACGCATCGGCCAGGAGCCGTATCGCTTCGCGGCCATCCAGGTTGACCGCTATCTCGCTCGTGCCATGGACACCCCCTACATGCGGAGAGTCGGATGAGCATCCTGTACAGCGACCACTTCGACGGCGCCACCTTCGACAGCACCGAGGATGCCGAGCGGCTGTCGAGCCAGGCGGTGCGCGTGCTCGCGCTGATGCTCGACGGCGAGTGGCGCACGTTGGCCACCATTGCCGACGCCGTCAGCGGCAGCGAAGCGGGCGTCAGTGCGCGCTTACGTGACCTTCGTAAGGTGCGCTTCGGCGCCTACCAAGTCGAGCGCCGCCGTGTCGAAGGCGCGCACGGTCTGCATGAGTACCGCGTGCTGCTGCCGGAACCGGAAGTGGTGCTTGACGGGTGGCTGTTCTAGATGACGGCCGCCTGGTATCTCAGTCGCTGGTGCCGCTGGCGCCGACACGACGAGCCGCTCTGGATGCTGCGTGACCGTGGCCCTGGTTGGGAGTGTCCGACCTGCGGTCGCTTCCGTGTCTCCCCCGTGCTCAAGGAGCTGGCCTGACATGCCTGACCTTTCGCCGAGAGTCCTGGCGGCCATGGCGGCCCTTGAGTCGCAGGCCAACCTGCAACGCCGCACGACCTTGCGCCGCGACGACGTGGACGTGCTCACCGACCTCTTGGTGCCGCACATGTACTACGAGTCGATGGTGCGCGCGCCGCAGGCCGTCATCGACGCCCTGCGCGCGCGTGGTATCGCCGACGTCGTCACGTACGAGACGCGTGACGACGCTGACGCCGGGCATGACGCGCTGTGTGACCGTGTCGGCGACGTGCTGACGGCGATGAAGGCGGGCAAGGTCGCGTGACATGTCGCTGCCGAGCGGGTGCGCGAAGGGCGACAACGGCTTCGTCTTCATTCGCCGGCTGCGCGGCGAGCTGCAGGCGTGGAGCGACGTGGAACTGCGCGACCGCCTGTGCCAGGTGACCGCGCACATGACGGCCGACGGGGGCGGGCTGGAATGGCGGCGGTCGTACACGCGCGCCGTGGCCGTGAGCGAGCGGAAGGCGTTGGTGGCCGAGATTGACCGGCGCGCACGACCGCGCTGACGCAACAAGCGCCTGACGACGGATGGGGCCATCGTCAGGCGCATCACACACACGGCCTTGGAGGGCCGCGCACATGTTCAGCAGGACTGCAGTGTACCGCACCCAGACGCCGATGCCGACCTTACTGCACCGTCATCTCGACCAGGGACTCGCCGCGATGGCGCGCACCGACGGCCTCCTCGTCCTGACCGAAGCCTACGACGTGCTCGCGGTGGCGGCGGTGCGGTTGCTCGACCACGTCCCGGCGGATGCCACCGTGGAAGACCTGCGCGCAGCCTTCGCCACCCGCGCCACCCTGGACGCCGCCACGAAAGCGCCGTGATGCAGACCAGCGAGACGCTCGGTAAGTTCGCGGACGCCCTGGCCAAGGCGCAGGGGACGATGAAGGCGGCGACGAAGAACGCGCTGAACCCGCACTACTCGTCTCGGTACGCCGACCTCGACGCCATCATGGACGCCTGTCGCGTCGCGCTGTCGGCGCACGGGATCGCCGTCAACCAGTTCGTGACGGCCGTCGAGGCCCTTGTGACGGTGACGACGCGGCTCACCCATACCTCAGGCGAGTGGGTGGCGTCGTCGCTGCCGGTGCGGGCCCGCGACGCGACGCCGCAGTCGATTGGCAGCGCCATCAGTTACGGCCGTCGCTACGGCTTGGCGGCGCTCGCTGGTGTGGTGGCCGACGAGGACGACGACGGTGAAGCCGCGCAGGCCAAGCCGGCCACCAAGCCACCCGCCGCGCAGAAGCCCTTGCCAACGTCGTCACCGTCACCCGGCCCTGGCCCGGCGGTGACGGCCGCGCGGGCGAACCTGCGCGCGATTTCTGAACCCCAAAGGAAGCGGCTCTTCGCGATTGCCAAGAAAGAGCAGTCCTGGACAGACGACGACCTGAAGAAGCTGATCGCGACGTTTGGTTACGAGTCATCGAAAGATATCCGGCTCGCCGACTACGACGCGATCGTGAACGCCATCATGACCGGCGAAGTCGGGAAGCGCGCGCCGGGCGAGGACGACGCGGGCGGCTTCGGCGACGCGCCGTGGGAAGGGGAGAAGCACTAAGTGGCCCGTATTCGGAATCTGAAACCGGCGTTCTTCAAGGATGAAGACCTGGCCGAGCTGCTCCCGCTGACCCGCCTGCTGTTCGCCGGGCTGTGGACGCTGGCCGACAAGGCGGGCAACCTCGAGGACCGGCCGCGCTTCATCAAGATCGAAGTGCTGCCTTACGACGACTGCGTCATCGCCGACGAACTCGAGGCGCTGCTGCTCCGTGGCTTCATTCGCCGGTACGAGGTAGACGGCCGGGCGTACATCCATATCCCGACATTTACTAAGCATCAGCGCATTAGCGGCGACGAAGCGCGAGCCGAACCGAGCATCCCACCCCCGCCAGAAGCAGGTAAGAAGCAGAGGCGAAGCACGCCCGAAGCATGTCCGACGCACGAAAGCGTGCGGAGTACGGAAATCGGAGTACTTGTTACTGACGACGGACGACGGACGACGGACACCGCGCCGGTGGCGCGTCTCGTGTCGTCGTCGTCCACGGCTCACGGCATGGGACGGGAACACCTGGCGGGGCTCGAGCTGGTGGCGGCCTGGAACCGCATCAGGCCTGCGCCGCCTGTGGACTTCGGCGAACTGCAAGCACCCTCCAGGCGCCAGATTCGCGACGCCTTGCGGGCCAAAGGGCTCGCCGCGTGGGAGCGCATCTTCAAGCGGATTGAGCCGAGCGACTACCTCGCTGGACGGCTCGACATGCCCGTGGTGAGTCTGTTCAAAGCCCTCGAATTAGGCGACCACATCGACGCCGGCCAGTACGACAACCGCAGGCCGACCCGCGCCGCCGGCCTGTCGGGTGGCGGGCAGTCGGCGCGCACGTCCGGCACCGTCACCGTGACTGACCCGGACTACAACGGGGCGCCCTATCGCTTCCCCTGCAGCCACACGCCGCCCTGCGCGACCTGGCCGCAGTGTCGCGACCATGACCAGGCGGCGAGGACAGCATGAGAGCAGGACACAACTGAGAGCGCCTTTGAGCGCCGAAGGAGATCACCGACGACAGGATGTCCATGAGTGACACGAAGCCAGTGAAGTCACGCCGCGCCCTAATCAAAGCCTCGGCGCCGCATGTCCTGAAGGACCGGGTTATTCAGCGACTCACGGAGGCCGAGAAGGCGCTGGCTTTCGCGGCCGGCATCGACCAAGTCAAGCTAGTGCTGGACGTGGCTGCGGCCCAGGAGGTCTTTGCCAAGCGGCAGCAGTTGGGCGAGGAAGTGATCGCGACCGCACATGTCCTGAAGACGCGGGCACTCGCGAAGCTTGGCGAGCTGCTCACGGTCCTGCCGAAGGCCGCAGGTGGGAGTGTGGGCGGACGTCATCGGATAGATGGTTCCCGATCGGAACCATCTATCACCACGCCCACCTTGGCTGAGATCGGCATCGACCGCAAAACGTCGATGGTCGCGCAGCAGCTTGCGGCGCTGCCTGAAGAGACGCGCGAGGCAATCGCTCAACGCGAGACGACCATCACGAAGGTGAACCGCGAGCGGAAGGCCGCGACGATCTGCAAGGAGATCAGCCTGCCAGACGCGAAGTATCGCGTCGTCTATGCCGATCCGCCGTGGAGGTACAACGATACCCGCGACCTGGCCGGGTACGAAACAACGGCCGCCGTGCAGAACTACCCGACTATGTCGGTCGCGGAGTTATCGGCGCTTCCAGTGCGCGACTTGGCGCATGCCGATGCGGTCTTGTTTTGCTGGGCGACGTTTCCGCTTCTGCCAGATTGCCTAGCGGTCGTGAAGGCGTGGGGATTCACGTATAAGACGGCGTTTGTGTGGGACAAGGGACGGAGCACCTTCGGGCATTACCACACGGCAAGCGCAGAGCTGCTGTTCGTCTGCACCCGCGGATCGGCCGTGCCGGACGCCGCGACGCGTGAGCCGCAGGTGATTCGCGCCGAGCGCGGGCGGCATTCGGAGAAGCCGACGGAGTTTCGCGCGCTGATTGACCGGCTGTACACCGCCGGCCGGCGGATCGAGTTGTTCCGCCGCGGTGACGCACCAAGCGGCTGGGACGTGTGGGGCCATGAGGCAGAGCAGGCGTCGTGAGGTGTGCCCATGTACGAGTACGGCATTCACACGTCGCGCGCGGATTTCTGGATTCACGTGGTGCCTGGGACCGAGCAACTGTTCATCTACGAGCGCAGGCGGATGAGTAAGGAGATCAAAAGCGGGAAGTACAAGCACGTAGAGATCCCCACCGCTAGCGGCGTCTTGGTGCCGTTGGATGAGTGGTTTATCCGCTCGGTGTGCCTGAGCCGCACGCGCTTGTTCAAGGCGTGCAAGGGGCACTACGCGTCCGACGCCGATATCGGGCATCGGTGTGAAGACGTCGTCGAGACATGGCTCAACATGCACAACCTGCATGGCGGATTTCCGCCGCTGTTGATGGCCACGCGGATCACGGATCGCGAGACGCAGTTCACAGGGTGCGACTTGGTCGTCGAGCGCCCGCCTGCTGTGCTGATTGAAGTCAAGGCGGATACGCGCGCGGACGACACCGGCAACCTGTTTGTACAGACGCACGAGCAACACCATCAGGTTGATCAACGGAACGGGCACCGGCAGCCGGAGCCGTACCTATTGCGCGTGGACCGCAACGAGAAACACGGTGACGATGATGCTTACTAGCGAGAGCCTTTACGGACTGCAGCATGGCAGGACGGCGAGTCTCGAAGATGTCCGTGGCTTTCAGCAATGGCTGCTCGGGACGATCAACCGCGAGCACCTCTCGTCGGTCATGGTGATGACGGAGTGGATCGTCGAGTCGCCGCCAGGTCGGCCAGACGAGTGCAACTGGCTGGTCGTCCACGTGCAGGTGCACGGCGAAGTGTGGTCGCTGCCACCGTGGCTCGCCGAGCATCCGCGCCGCGTGATGCAGGTGTGGCGCGAACATTGGCTGGCCATGCTGATCCGGTTCGCTGAGATCGGTCTGCCAGGGCGTGACCGGAAGGACCCGCCCGCATGAGCCTCTGCCCGTACTGCGGCCTGCGTCCGCTGTCGTCGCGGCGCGTCAACAGTGGGCCGCCCGTGACCTGCGGCGCCGTCGCCTGCCGGCATGCCCGGCGTCGCGAGCGCAACACCAGCCACCACCGTGTGCAGTCGGCTCGTCGCATGGCCGAGCGGCGCGCCAGCCCGGAGTTCGGGCGTCCGCTGCGCGAGTCGCCGGAGGAGATTGCGCGGCTATTCGAGCTCGCCAAGGCGGCACGGCTGGCCGAGGAACGCCGCACCGGGCAGCGCCGCTACACCATCACGGATGGCTGGCAACAGCGCGGCCCCGTCGTCGAACGGGAGTGGTTATGACGGCCGACGGCGTCTGCATCCACGGCGTCCTGGCCGTCAACTGCGAGGCGTGCGTGGCGTGGGCCGCGGCGCTCTACAGCTCGCAGCGGGCCGACGCCGCGGAGCGCGCGCTCGCAGCCTACGCCGCGCCCTGCGAGTGGCGGGAAGCGGCTGAGGATGGCTGCTGGGTGCCGTCCTGCGGCGAGACGAGTGACCGGTGGGTGTTCGGCGACCGCGGCCCGGTGGGCGTCGGCATGCGGTTCTGCGGCTACTGCGGGCACCGCATCGAGGTCGTGCCGGCACCGGAGCGGGTGGCGTGAAGGCGCGCGTCAGCGAGAAGGTCGAGCAGTCGCACGTCGTCCAGGCGCTGCGCTCGGTCGGCGCGCGGGTGTACGTGATTGGCCGGCCACCGCGCCGTGACGCCGTCCACAAGGGCACGGGCCAGACGCCTGGCCTTCCCGACGTGCTCGCGCACTTGCCGCATGCGCCGGACTTGCGGGTGGGCGCGCACGAGCTCTGGGTCGAAGTGAAGGCGCGCGGTGGGCGGCTCCGGGTCGAGCAGGTGGCCTTCCGCGACTTCTGCCGGCTTGCCGGTATCGCGCACGTTGTCGGCGGGCTCGACGCGGTGCTGCTGTACATGCTGCAGCACGGCTATCTCACGGAAACGGCGCACTACCGCAAGGCGGGCGACGCATGACCCTCGACGTCGTGCTGACCATCGTCGTGCTCGTCGTGCTGGCCGGCGCCGTCTTCCTCGTGGCCTGCGTGCTGTGGGACCGGTGGATATGAGCGACGACGCGCAGCGGGCGCAGGACCGGGCGCGCTTCTCGCTGCAGGGCAAGGCGCTGGCCGACCTCGGGCAGCAAGTGGTGCGCGCACGCGCCGAGAACCGCGAGCTGCGCCGCCGGCTCGCCAGCGTTGAAGCGGTGCTGAAGGCGGTGGTGCCGCACGTCGAAGCGTGCGAAGGCGCGCTGCGGTTTTACGCGGACTTGCAGTCGTACCACACGGGCGACGGGCCGGCGATGCCGGTCCTGCTCGACATGCCCATCCTCGACGACTGCGGCTTCAAGGCACGCGCGGTGCTCTACAAGGCGCGCGAGACAAAGGACACACCATGATTAGTCTGCTCGTCACGCTCGTCGTCGTGGGGTTGATTCTGTATCTCATCGAAAACTACATCCCGATGAGCCCGCCCATCAAGGTGGTCATTCGGGTGGTGGTGGTGCTGTTCCTGATCCTGTGGTTGGTGCGGTTGTTCGGGCTGGACGTGCCCGTCCCGCACTTCCGGTGAGGTCCTCTACTGATGAGCCTTTACGGCGTAGAGGCTGACGTGACACAAGCCGAGCAGTACGAACTGGACCGCCTCGTGCGCGACATCAGTAAAGGCACGAACGGCCGGTATACGCCGGACGATTACCCGTGGCTGGCCGACGTCGCGCGGCGGTGTGCCGCGGATATGTGGCGCCGCGAGACCATCTGCCATCTCTGCCCGCGCAATGGCGAGAAGCACGTTTGCAGCTGCCCTCACCGGTTGGCTAGGAAGCGGCTCACGGCGTACGGCGTGTGGCCTGATGCCTAACGCCGCGAGCCGCTTGTGTGCGTCGCCGGGCTGCGGCGAGACGGCCTTACGCCAGGGCCGGTGCGCGGTGCACCAGCGGGCCGAGTGGCGGCGCGTGGAGCGGTATCGCGGGACGGCCAAGGCCAGAGGCTACGACGAGGACTGGAAGCGCCTACGGGCCGCCGTGCTGCGCGTGGAGCCGTTCTGCCGGACCTGCACCGCGGCCGGCGTCATCCAGCTCGCGCAGGAGGTGGACCACGTGGTGCCGCTGGCCGAGGGTGGGGCCAGGTTGGAGCGGGCCAACGTGCAGCCGCTGTGCCGCGAGTGCCATTTCGAGAAGACCGCGGCCGAGCACGCGACCAGGGGGAAACGCGCATGAAGCTGCTCGTGTCTGGCAAGCACCGGACGCTCTACGACGAATACGACGTCGGGCACTTGGTCTGCCCGCGGTCGCGCAATGTCGTCTGGTCGCCCGTGTGGGCGGCTGACAATGCGGCGTTCTCGCGGTTCGATGCCGACGCTTACCGGCTCATGCTTGAGACGGTCCAGGGCACGCCGGGCTGCCTGTTCGTGACGGTGCCCGATGTGGTCGGCGACGCCTTCGCCACGCGCGAACTGTGGGACGCCTGGGCGCCCGTCGTGCAGGCGCACGGGCTGCCTGCGGCGTTCGTGTTGCAGGACGGCGTCGAGGACGTCGGTGTGCCGTGGTCGGCGTGCGACGCCGTCTTCATCGGCGGCACGACCGCCTTCAAGCTCGGCCCGGTCGCACGCCTCTGTGTGCGGGAAGCCAAGCGGCTCGGCACGTGGGTCCACATGGGCCGCGTGAACACGGTGCGGCGGCTCAAGTATGCGCAGTCGCTCGGCGTGGACAGCATCGACGGCTCCGGCTTCGCGCGGTTCCCCGACGCCATGCTGCCGCGCTTCACGCGGGTGGTCGGGATTACGCCGCTCTTCACGGAGGGGGTCGCATGACCTTCTTTGGCCTGCCGCCCTTCTTCCCGTTGGCGCGTGCGGCGGCGACCTTCGCGTCGGTCATCGCCTTCCCGCCTTTCTTGCCCATCGCGACGGCGTGCGGATTCTTCTTCTTAGGCGCCACTGGCTTATCCATACATCGCGACGGCAAGCGCCTCGTACCGCGAACCCTCGGTCGCCATGTCGATCGCGAGGGCGGCTTCAGCATCGGCCATGGTGTCGTGCAGCGTCTGATACCACGCCCACGCCTCGGCGAGAAACTGACCCGTGTCGCGTGCTTTAAAGGCGCGATCGGCGGCGTCGAAATGAATCTGGCGGGGCGTGGTGGCGGTCTGTTCGTTCGTCATCATGAAGACAGCGTAAACCCAAACGTTTGGGATGTCAACACCATTCGGCTGCGCGGAGGGCGCTCATGACCGGACGCGGGCGTGGGTTCGCCAGTCTGTCGCCGGAGCAGCGGCGGGAGGTCGCCTGTGCGGGTGCGTCGGCCCTGCGC
>Ga0137457_1000027_pt1 | contig 41768 bp, 56 predicted proteins | sample EasRivERMGT630_2_FD_102321 | JGI IMG/M metagenome (GOLD analysis project Ga0137457, IMG submission 102321) | Soil microbial communities from meander-bound floodplain in the East River, Colorado, USA - East River MetaG ERMGT630_2 | ecosystem: Environmental > Terrestrial > Soil > Floodplain ...
AATAGAAGCATCAGCATCCTTCATACTTGCTTTGACGCTCTGACCCAAAGCCGTCATATCTATGATAGCTTGTTTAGAATCAGAGGTATCAATTACAAATTTGATTTGGGGATTTTCGCCACTACCACCAGGAAGATCACTCATCAGCTTGGCTTATACTCCCATTTCTTAACTCCACTACCCTTTTGTCCAGCCAGTTCTAATATAGCGGCAAGCCCACCCCCTGCAAAGGGATCATTACTCTTGCCTTTTGCTATCTCGTCCTTGTCGGTTGGAAACTTGAACTTATCATCCAGCAGTTGATTAAGTTCGTACTTCTGCTTCCATTCTTTCTTATCCCCCATCCCAACTTCTATGCGTTCATGCAGCGCATTTTCTAAGATGTTACCAAAGGTCACTACGGCAGCATCAAATAGATAGGCTACTAGGGGATCTTTTACACACAGCAGTTTAGACGGTCGGCTGTGGGTCTGTTGCACCGTCTGCCATAACGTCCACATTTGACGGCGGTTCGTAACGAAACCTGGACAATGCTTCGGAAGGTGCGAACACCAGCCGGAAGATATAGGCTCTATCAGCGAGATCTATATCGTCAATAGCAATCTCATTATCCTTTGTTGGATTCTCAACAACCTTCGGTTCTACGAGTCCGGCCACACACACTACACGTAAAGATTCCAGCATTGCCATTGCTTCCTCTGGCGTTTCAGAATCTGAAAGGAACTTCTCGTACTTATCTTCTTCGCCTTTACCGTAGATTTCTTCCAACAGCAAAGTAGTAAGAACCTGCGGTATCTTACCAAGTTTAAGAAGCTCATCGGGCCGTACTGTACGTATTCGTACGATATAACCACTGTAGGGGAGTTGAATTAACTCCCCCCTTTCACGCTTCTTACGCCACTCTAATCCTGAACTTACGGGCAACTCGTCCATGATCATAGTGTCTCCTACGGATTAGCCACAATTCCGGCTGGCGGGAAGGCTGTGATAGGCACATCGGTAGGATGCGTGATCACGTTAATGGAACCCCAACTGGCATCATCTACCACTTGCATTGTGACTTCAGGAATGGTGAATGTACCATATTCCATCTGTGCCAGTGTGAAGCCGCTAAGAATTTTACACTTCGGCAGAAAGAGCCAGGTATCCCCAGTTTCTGCTGAAAGTGCTTTCAAGATAATCCCAACATAGGGCATCTTCTGACCACCCCCGATACGCAAGCTCTTAATGCTAGACGTACCAGATGTGATAGTCTTGCCCGTTAGGATTGCTAGAGTATCCAGATTCAAGCCACCCCAACGCATCTGTAGCGTACCGCCAATCGCATTAGCTGCGATGGCCGTTTGTGTATCATCACCCGTAAGAATTGCGGAGATGATTTCCATTGCTACCGAACCCATCTGGATAGACATGATGTCACTGCCAGCGGGAGGATTATAGGTAGGCGGGACTCCGGCTACCCAAGCAGCAATTTTGGCATCATTAAGTCCGTACTGTGGTGATCCCTGATCGAACGGCATTATCTAGGTCCTTCCTCTCCAAATGTTGCAAGTTTTAGATTTACAAGGTTCTGCATACTTCTACGAATGATTGGCCCCCAAAAATCTCTGGCAGGAGTAAGGATTGCCCATTTCCCCTGATATGCTAATTCCAGCCAAATTGGATAATCTAAATTTGGATCATGCTGCAAAATGATTGTACCAATTGGCCCCGTAGGTTCTACTGTAGCTTTTAACCCACGACGGGCATCGCCAGTACGATCTGTCCAGGGGGCATTTTCCTTAGCCCATGCTTCCATATCAGCAGCTTGCTCAATGGCAACATGCCTACCTGACTGGAACACGGCGAACAGATACTTCTCCGTTTGTTCCCCTAACTTGGTCAGGGGCGTACCCGTTAGTTCTACGCCATTCACTACTGGCATCTAACCCTCCTTTATCCTGCAACAGCTCAATCATTGCGGCAGCAGAATCCTGCCAAGTCTGATGAGTAGATAGCCAGCCTCTTGCGTTCCTACCAACTTGCTCTGCCTTATCTGGTTGATAGTAACAGAACTGCATAGCATCTGCTACACGATGCTCACTAGCTACCATCCATTCACCATTCTCACCTCGTCGTTGCGGCAGCACAGGTTGAATCCTACCACCCCAGGCAATCAATGACCATTCTTCGGTGTGGCCGTCATCTAGTCCTGCATACTTCTGCGTAATCACAGGCAAGCCCATCATAGCAGCTTCACGGTGCGGCATCCCCCAACCTTCGCATCTTGAGGGTAATACCAGACAATCTCCCTGCCGATAGAAGTCAGCCATATCTTTATAGACGCTCATGTCTATTTTAATACGCTTATCCATATCTTCAGCTTTGCTAATCAAGGTAAGTAGTGGATTACCTGTAGGAATACTTTTGATGATAAGCCTTACATCCTGTATTCCATCAGTCTTGCCTCTAAAAAGTTTGTAGAACGCACCGTAGACTTCTTGCCAGCCCTTACGAGTTCCCCTATCTGCTATAGTAAGAAAAGTATAAGGCCGATTACGCACAGGTTCTACTAATGGAAACTCATCTGGATCTGTACCTAACGGCACAACAGAAATAGGAATCTTCAGCCCACTACGCTCAAAGGCTTCCTTATTATGCTGACTCGGCACAATCACACGTTCTACACCTGAGCGATGGATATTAGTTATATGGCTCTTAGGAAGCATACTACTTTCGCACATCGTGAAGAGCCAGTGTCTACCCTTGCCAGGTAACTTATGGACTCCTTTAGGGATGTTGCAAGTAATGGTAAGATTATCCCAGTCTATTCGCTGTTGCCGTAACATCCATTCTGGCTTTGCCATATCATCTGTAGTTAACGGCAGCACATCCAATCCAAACTCCTGCAATGCTTTCACCATGCGAGAAGAGAATCTACCATAGCCATCATATTGCTGATAGTAGCTAATCCAATTTACTGTCATGGACGTCGCAGCTTTCGGGTGATGTAATCGCTTCTTACCATAGATGCACCGTTCAAACTTCCTGGATCTACTAACAATCCTGTAGTGTACATCCAGTTGGTTGAATAGTAATTCGGGAACTTGTAGTTTTGCAAGAGCGCAAAGATGTAGTTATCCATAACCTCAATGAGATCATAACCTACCCATTGATACATCCATAATTCCACAACTCTGGTCTGTCCAACTACCCGTTCCTCTGGATCAAAGATTGCTGGATTGGGGATGGGGCTTCGTGCTTTGCAAATGATGATCGGCAGCAAATAGCCATCCACATCATAGGCTTCTGGCGTAGCATCACGGTGTATGCCTTGATGTCCCAGGGATGTATAAGCATAGATTCCACCTAGCGCAACAGCTTCCAACGCAGCATCACCTTGAAGATGAGTTACAAACATCGCTTCAATAGCAATGGCTGGAGCCGGAGCTTCTCTGCTACTTAAGGTTTCTATCATCACGCCCATCCAACATATCACGCACGAACACAATTAGATCTTCAATATATCTATCCGTTGCCATAAAGCCATAATCCCGCTCTATCTTCTCACGGATAACTTCTATATCCCCACTATCCACCAAGATTTCAAGCCTCTGCCGTCTCTCGGATTCGTCGGACATCTTCCCGCCTTCTGAGCCATTCTTGCATACATGCTACTCTATCTTCTATTTCTATCGAAGGAAAGTGCATGATATAAGCATTACTATCATAATTCCTAAAATCTACACTGTGCCAACGTACATCAAAAAAGTAGGTAAGGCGATATAGCTCAGTTTCGTGCGAGAACACAGCACAGGGATTCAGATACTTCTCATGCTGTACATAGCCTAACAGGTGATGCAATGCAGCTTGCTCCCACCAATTATGATCTAAGTACTCATCCATCTCCCATATCTTCTCTAGATACGGCAGCAAGTCAGGTTTCGCAATCCATAGCCCTGCCGATGGAACATCTCCTTCTGGAGAGTAGTGTCTGGTGATTGCTTGGATAGCCCAATCTGGAATATGCGTCAGTATATCTTCCCCATACTCCAAGATAAGTACATCACAATCTATCCATATCACTACATCATAGATCATCAGCAGTTCTATCATAAGTATAATCTTACCCCAGGAAGCAGGTCTACCAAATTCTTGCGCCACTGTGGGGTAATACTCTACATACTGATAGCCATGCTGCGCCGCATACCGTTGAAAGCCTGGGCGTGACACTTCCAAACAGGCTGCATACTCATCAACGGCAAAGGTGCAGAGAGCCTTCTTCATCCTGTAGCTTCCCAGATGCCCTGTATCTCACCTCTGGTAGTAATCACATCTACGCACTTATACTCATCACCTTCGTATACGAACACATAACCTTCCTTCATATCCGTGTTGGGAAGTGTAGGATGGTTCTTAATGCCATACACGATGACCTTGCGTACAGGTGCGCTTCCTGCTGTGCTTTCACCAGGGGTTGCCGTATTGTCACTCTCAATCCTAACGGTTTGTGAAGCTAATCTAGCCCCATTAGGAGTACGGAAGACTGCCTGAGATGGTCTTGCAGATATACGCCGCAGAGCTTCGGAGGCTTTTATACTTGTATCTATCTCGTTCGATCTCGTCGTCTTTACTAACTTCGAGATCCACGTCGAGAGATCTACCATACATAGCCTCTTGGATATTCTTTAATTCTAGGAGGGATCTGCATAGGCTTCCCAGATCTGACTGCTCCCGCTTCGTAACTAACTGCATCCTCCAACAAATTCTCCCATCTGCGTAGTTCACGCACCAAATGGTCGTAGCGTTGGGATGCCTTCTCAGTCGTGTTGTTCTGCGTATAGTCTACTTCGTTCGCCGCTTGCATCACCATACGTCGCAACGTTATCACACGAGTACTGATCAAGATAGAAGCAGGATCTTCAAATCGTTCCCCTGCTTCTACGAAGATAGCATCAATTGTCGCATCGGATAGTGCTGCCGTATCATCCGGCAGGAAACCTACATCCATCCGTAACCGTTGCTGTTCCAGTAATGTAGCCATAAGTCCTCTTAGACAGGCCAGGTGATCTCTTCAACGGAACGCAGCGGATTGGCGTAAATCCCCAACCACACATCCCATACGATCTGATCCATAATGAAGCGGCTAACATCTGCGTTACCTTGTGCAGATTCCAGTGGTTGCTTCACCAGAGAAACAAAGTCGTCACTTCGGTAAGTGGTGCTGATGAGATAGCTCTTGCCAAGCGTCACGCCAGGATAGGTAACTGTCTTCTTGCCTCTTGTGCCTGACCAACCCGAATACCCGATGACGGCCCCAACCTGTGAGGAAGCCGAGGAATCCAGCGCAAAACCTTCCTGCGGTACACGATTCAACATACGTTGGATCATAAACAGTTGGGCCGGATGGCAGAGCAGTACATACGGGCCTGGTCGTGGATTCACTGTATCAGCTTGTGCCGCTACGATTGCCGATTCCAAAGTAAGGAACCAGTCTTCTGTGGTCGTAACACCTGTCGTCACGGCAGCAGATTGGTTGGCAGCAAGATACGTATAGTTCAGAATTGGTTGCAAGTGCATGTGATTGAGCAGCGCATTGTGCGCTTCCCCAACAGCACGCTCGATGCGAGCAATCTGCCAAAGCTGATTGAACATCATCAACTTCTTGGAATACTCTAGACCAACGCCGAACTGACGCTGCGATACAGTGACTTCGGCTGTGGTGATGTGTCCAAACTTAACTTCACCACCTTCGAAGACTTCCTCGAACACGAAGCCACCTGGCCCCCAATTCTTGAGGTTAAGGGTTTCCGGCAGCGAAGCATCTACGATGACATCATAGATTGGTTCGTATACAGTAGGTACACGCATCCGGCCAGCATTAACTTCATACGTGACCCTGGTATACCAATCGGCAGCAAAGTCATCGGAGCCAATGAACTCATAAACACTTTGTCCATTGACACGTACTTCCTTGAGACTTCTGCTAAGATCAAAGCCCTGCTCAAATTGATAATACGGTTGCTCCTTACGAGCATTTGTACCGTTGTAGATTACGCCCATTTCTTCCTCTCCTATGAAAAAAGATCGTTGTGAGGTGATATTAAGAAGCTAAAGAATTGGCAGCGAGCATCCTACCAATCACAACATTGTTGGCATCTTTGGCTTCCATTGCCTTGAAGAACGCCACGATCCCTGCTCCAGGAGCCAACACATAAGCTGCATCCTGTGGGGTGTGACCAGTCACACTTGCCAACGTAAGATACACAATAGCTCCCTTCGCAACCGAAAGTGCAGCAGGAACAGTGAATTGGTAGGCACGATCATCAATGGCAATGGCAATGGTATCACCGATTGCGCCATTACTCTCGGCAATACCTACCCATCCTTGTGCAACTACAACTTGTCCCTTCGCCACCGCAGCGGTGAGGGTGACGTTGACAGCCTTGCCATCATTGTCAAAGTACGAAAGTAATCCAGACATTGTATCCTCCCCTTGTTTCTATGAATTCTGTTGAGCAGTTTGAGAAGGAGCAAGCTTGAACCAGTTGCCCTTCATCTTCGGATCTGTTCCTGCCGCGTTCCCACTCTGTTGCTGCAAGGGTGTGGTTTGATTTGGCCCCATGCTTTCCTGCAATGCCAGATCAAGAGCTTTCTTCACTGAAGGCTTTTCCAAGACTTCAGCGTAAGCCTTCTCTGCATCTGCCACTGTGAGCGGATTCTTGGCTTCCACCATGTCAATGACCATTTCCCGCACAGCTTCAATCTTGATGGCCTTATCGCCCGTAGTAGCCATTTCTGTGATCCGAGCCACAACCGCTGCTTTTTCACGAGCAGCGTCCTTCGCTTGGATACTTTTCACCGCATCCAAGATATTCCCATCTGTCAATCCAAGTGCTTCCTTGATTTCTTTAGAGTACTCTTGGATGACGGCAGCACGAATGTCATCCGGCAAAGACGCCAGGTCGGAAGCCTTCATTTCACGAATCGCCTGTTGTTTTTCTTCCTCTGTCATTTTCTTCTCCTTTACATCCACGATAGGTCTAACAACAATGATGCCGCTTTGTTGCGCCATCTCCTGCGTCAGCAACGGTACGGCAGACAGATCACTAATCCCCGCACGATCAGCAGGGGCAATGTCGATCTGATTAAGCACCAACGTAGAGGCTATCATCTTGTACGCCCCTAGCTGCTCACTCCAGACGCCATCACCACGAGCATCTATACTGGTAGCAATCTTCTTCTGAGTTGCACGATACCGCTGCAATCTCTGACGACTATCTCCCGAAGGCACGTAGCCTTTTCCCAGAAGATATTCCTTGACTCGCATTGTGCCAATCCAATGCACAGCTTCGGCAGGAAAAGCAAAGGCACGCTGTTCTTCAGAGAGATGCCCCATCAATCCTATGGGCTTGAGCTCTTGTACCTGTTTCTCAAGCTCAACCAGAAACGCCTCATCGTAGTATCTTTGGTTTCCCGACTTAGAATTAGCCTTGCCAATCGGAAGTGTAACAAAGATAGGTTTTTCTTCTCCCGCAGTAAGTTCCTGTAGGTCGATGTCTTTGTAGACGGGAACATCTGGCATACCACCTTTGAATTCAGCGATGAGTAGCGTATCTTGGAATCCGCCAGAAAACAGTTCTCCTTCTTCCATGATCCCTCCTATGCAGGTCGGGTAGGTCGTGGCGGCACAGCCCTGCTGGTAGATTCCGTAGTGCTAGGTGCAGATTCCATTTCAGCCTTAGATTTGGCTTCCGCTTCCTTCTGCTTCTGCTCTTCGGTCTTAGGATGGTTTGGATCTTCCGGCACAGGTGTCACGGGTGGCTTGATTGTAGAGGGATCTACAGGTTCAGCTTCTTCTTCCGCTGCCGCTTCTGCTACCGTCTTGCCTTCTGCCGGAACCACAGGTGGTTCAATCGTACCTTCCGGCAATTCTGCTTCTGGCTTGATTGCATAGGGCTGTGCGGATGATGCCATTGGTTCTGCTTCCGGCTTTGGCAAGCGTACATCCTTTGCCTTATCACCTAAGAGCGCATCTACCTTTGCTGCAAGTTCCCCAATCTTGTTCTGAATCCTTACCAACCGCTGTTCCAGCTTAACATTTTCTTTCGATACAGTCATTTCTTCCCCCTCCTACTAAACTAATAATTCCAATTCTTCTTGTAGAGATTGATCCATTTCACCTAGCTTCTTCCCACCGTTGGGCGTTGGGCCAGGATCTGGTGCATTCTCGTTCTGCATTTTCAACGTTCTCTCCATCTTGGCTTCTTCATTGGCTTGCCGTACCTCTGCATCCCGCTTTGCTTTCTTCAGCACTTCTTCGGGATTTTCAATGTCGATGGGTAAGAGTGTTAGCGCAGTCTTCTCATCCAGCAAGCCTTCTCCGAAAGCCCAATTTACAGCGTCCAACACCATACGGCCATTTTGTGTGAGCTTGTTCCATTGCAATACAGGATCCTCTCGCCTTTCGGGGGAGATGATCTCTTCATACGCTTGTACAATACGGCACACATCTAAGATCCAGGGGGTACAGCTTTTCTGCCTTGCTGTGATGAAGACTTCAAACACTGGCATTTGCGTTTCGGCAGAAGCCTTGCTACCCTCAATCGCATTTCCAAATACAAACTCTGGCACTTCCAGATGCTCGATAATAAGATAGAACAACAAACCCAAAATCTTAACCGCATCGTCAGCAAAGCTTCCTGGACTCTTGTAATCCATTGTAGCACCGCTGAGAGTTAACACGTCAGACATATCAATGCTGATACTCTCAGATTCCCTTGTGGTCCCGTCGGGGAGCTTTGCAGAAGCCTTGCTGCCGTATCGACGCCAGAAAGCATTAAGATCTTGCACCGTGTTAAATGCAATCACGGGAGTTGGTCTACCTTGCAAGATGTTCCCTTCAACTGAGGCTTCCAAGATTTGTCCGTAACGATGTAGCAAATCAAGGAGAGCCTCAGCTTCAGGATGCCCAAACTGCTCACCTTCCCCAGGATGGTTCGCAACATGAACTACAGGGATGATTCCTATAAGATTGGGGTAAGTTTTCGTTCGGATTGTGCCGTTGGAAAACTCTTCTCTATGCACTCTACGATCTACATAGTACTCATCCGTTACGGTCATTTTGAGAGAGCCATCTTCTGGATGGGCGAACACTTGTCTTATGCGCCAGCCTATCCGCTTGCCGTAATCATCGGGAGCAACGATGGGATCGACGCAGTTAGGCGGCACAAGGGTCACAGATCTATCTGCGTTGATCACGAAGAAAGCATCACCATGCTTCAGACTTCCTTCATAAGCACGCATTATATCTTCATGGTGTAGGGCAAACCATTCATCTAGTCGCTTCTGTGTTCGCTCGCTCTTAAGCAGGAACACGGGTAAGCTCCCCAACACCCATGCGGGTATCTTATGCACGATAGGTCTGATAAAGAGACCGGAGACTTCGAGTCCGGCCACCTTACAGTAGTAGGCTCGTGTCCAAAAGTCATAGTCCGAACGTCCCCAACTGTAGGTAGGAGTACGCCAGATCGTTGAGCTCCTGCGTATGATAAGGCTGAAGCTACGTCCCAAGTCTCTTGAGACGTCAGCGAAGATCTCATAGAATCTATCCCAAATTTTCGGTAGGCGCATGGACAGCCCTCGTTGATGTTCTGATTACTCTTACGGTACGCACGAAGTTACTCTGTCCACGTCGCATTGTGGATACGGCCCCAACAGGTATTTCATCCCCTACAGTTTCCATCACAGATGCAGCACGTCGCCCCTCAACCTGAGCAGATGCCATCATTACATCCCCACCGAGAATAATGATCCTAGCGCATTGAGCCAGCGCAAAACTCGTTGCTCTATCATCATGCTCATGTTCAGGGGCTTTTAACGTGCTACCGACTATAGAGGCAAGTTGTTGATAAGTAGAAAAAGCATGTACAATCGCGTCGCCCTCTTGTATAACCTTTGTACAATGTGTATACATAATGGCCTTTCCTTTGGTGGTGTTCAGCCACCCAGGACGGCCATCCATACCGTTCATCGTACCTTCAAAGCCATCCTCTGCCAGCTTGAGCAGCACAGCATGACCATGATTGTTGCGTTCCACCAAGACACTGGCTTCATTATAGAAGCCAGCTAACTTCTCAATGTAATCTGCAAAGGTGTTCGGTTGCAGCCGTTCGGCCAGCAACGCTACTTCCTCGCCTGTAGCCACATCCATAACAGTTGCAGAGCTATCATCTGAGTTAGGATTTCCTTCTGCAGGATCCGCCCCAATGACGTAGATATGCCCATCTTCAGGTCGCTTAAACACAGTAAGACCAGGAAGCCCAATATTATCATCCCCTTCGAGCTCCTCGTAAACTGCCTCCAGCCATTCATATGGGATTCTCTTATCCATACTTCTAGGCTTTAATGCTTCAGAATCAGTAGCTGGATATTGCTCGTACAGGTCGTCAAGGCTTCCTGTACGAGATTCAATATCCACCTTCTCCTTCTCATACCATTCCGGAGTCCTACGAGGATGAACGTACCAGGGCAAGAAGATGTGCGCCCAGGCCGTCTTGCCAGCTTTGGCGTCGATGTAGATCTTTTTGAAATCGCTAATTGGTTTGTCTTTATCGGCACGAGAAAGCAGTATCATTTTGCCACCATTAGCGATGGTAGGCTTTACTGCTCTGAGAAGTGAATTTAGGTCAGGAGAGAGATCAGCTTCGTCAACAATAGCCAGAGTAGCAGTATAAGAATCCCCAGCAGAAGTAGGAAAACTTCGGGCTGTGCTCTCATTTTCCATACTCCACTCATGGGCATTGTCGGTGAAAACAGTATGACCGCCCTTCATCCATTCCGGCAAGCGGTCATACATTCCTCTGAGACGGTCTTCAGAGAGAAGGTAGATAGCATCTATATCCCGCTTACTAAATATCAATATAGATGCTATCGGCCTAAAGATCATGCACCATAAAGCGTAAGCAAGAACAAGCCAGGTGAGACCAATCTGCCTTGCCTTGAGTACGATGGATAGCTGATTGTTGTGGATGATGTCCAATGCGGCCATCTGTGCAGGCCACAATTCAAAGGGAACCCAACTGGCATCTACAGTATCGTAGATGTAGCAGTAAGTCCTTATGAAGTAGGCAGGACTATGGTAACACTTCCCCAGCTCCTCCGCTTCCAACTCCGTCATCGAGAAGGTAGGGGATTGAGAGAAGTTCGCCTTCCTCAGCAACGTCATCTTCTTGGGCATCTATAGCCTTTGTGCCGTTCCGCATTGCAGCGATAAGCGAGCGAGCATCCACGTTTACTTGCACATTGTTATTGGTTGTGAGGTTCTTGGAAGTATCATAGCCACGATCTTTAGCTTGCGTTCTGAGGAAGAACATTAAAAGACCTGGCTCTGTCTCCATCTGGGCAATAAGTATATCTTCTGCCCTATCTTTGACCGCTTCCTTCACCTGGATTTTGGCATCCATCACAGCTGGATGGTGTACCATATAATCCATAAGTTCGCCTCTGGACAGCCCAAGTTCCTTTGCGGCCAGAGCCATATTCCCCAATTGATTGCGTATTGCTAAGATTACAATACTTTCTTCCAGATATTCTGCTTGGTTTATCATCTGGGATTCCTTATGATGAATGTGTTAGGTTTAGCCTAACACATAACACTTGTATTGTAAAGTGGCAAAAGGGCTGTATATTGTGGGCATATACCCAATTTGCGCCCTAGCGGGGGCTGTGCTATACTGCTATATACGTTGTGCGCCCAAGCACAATAAAATATAACGCCGAGAAAGGCCAAGACAGAATGCCAGAAAAGCAACCGCCAACTCCAGATGTTGGCAGAGTAACCTTCTACAAAGATACAAAACAAGATTTTCTTTTCTTCGTCCCCAGTAAAATTAACCCCACCCTCAAGCTGCTGGAAGGCAGTATGTGGTTCGTAGCTAACAACCCTGAATTAGGTTTGTGCTATCGTGCCGCAACTAGCCTTGAAGCACTATATTGGTTACGGGATAGCTTAGGTCCGTTGATGCTTGCGCCGGAAGTAGCAAAGTGGCGCAGAGAAGCTACATGGGTAAATCCAATACCATCCATACAAAACCTTCCCCTATTCCCTTTCCAACAGGAAGCTGTTGGTTTCCTAGTTGATCGCTCTCGTGCGATGCTCAGCCTTAGCCCAGGATTAGGTAAGACCATCTGTAGCATTACGGCGGCAAACCTACTAGGAGAGGATGTAGAAAAGGTACTGGTCATAGCACCTCTTTCCCTGCTGTATATGTGGAAAAGCGAGATTGCCAAGTGGGAACCTTTCCTACCTCGCAAGAGCCGTGTAATTATCTATCACGGCAAGAAGGCCAGCCTACAAGAAATAGACCAACCCTACGATGGTATGACCTGGGTGATTACCAATCCAGAAACCGCTATAAAAATTGTACCGACCTTGCTGACCAAGAAGTTTGACCTGCTTATACTGGATGAAAGCATCCTGTACAAAAGCCGTACATCACAACGCACCAAAGGCGTCACCCGTTTAGCCAAAGGTATCCCAATGGTTTGGGAACTGACAGGCGCACCAGCCAATCGTATGATAGACGATATATGGTCGCAGTTCAATATCCTCAAGCCCAAAGCCTATGCGAGCTACTGGCGTTTTGCTCAAGAGTATTGTATGGTGAACCCGTCCCCCTGGGGCAATCAGGTAATCGCCAACAAAATGAACGCTGAAGAAGTTATCAAAAAGCGTTTCCAAGATATATACTTTGCCCGTAGTCAAAGCGAAGTGTTAGATATACCAGAGTGGATTTTTGAAGAAATAGACATACCCATGAAAGCCAAGCAGGAAAAGGCTTATCATGAAATGGCTATAGACCTAGCCACTACACTGAACCAAGAAGATGAAAGCGGCAACATCACGGCCAGCACAAAGGTCACAGTGGAAAACCATCTATCAAAGGTAGTGCGTTTAATCCAACTAGCCAGCAACCCGATGTTGTTAGATGGTACAAACGAAAGCGGTAAATGGGATGCTCTTCCGGAACTAATGGAAATCTACGATGGCCCCTGGTTAGTATGGGTGAGCTTCACCCGTACCGCCTACTACCTGGAAGAATTCCTAGCCCGTAAGGTAGACCAGCGCATTGGTAAGATTATAGGCGCAACAGATACAGAAGAGCGTAACAATTGGATACGTAAATTTCAAGAAGGTGAAACCAAGATCCTTATCCTGAACATGCAAACAGGGAGCTTCGGCCACACCCTCACGGCAGCGAGGACAGCCTTCTACCCTGAAAGAAACTATGATAGCAACTACTTTCAGAGTCTTCATCGTTTCCGCCGTATCGGTACAGTTCATGCTCCTAATGTGGTTCATCTTAGATCTGTGTACCAAGACGGTTCACCTACTATTGACCATCTGGTTCACGGTCTTCTAGACTATAGAGTTGGGATGATCAAGGATTTGACTACTGGCATGTTAAAGGATATACTTAAATGAAGATTCAAGAGATGACTACAAAAGGTCTACAGAGATTAGAAAACCCAAAGTTTCGAAAGGCTTTTTGCGGTAAACCAGGATTCCGCTTGCAAGCCCTGAAAGCCTATGCGGAAGGGGTAGAATACATCACAGATGGCTATAGCACAGATGTTAATGAACTGGCTTTTCAGGTCAATGGCAATCTTTCTAATTTCCATCCCCAACAAGATTGCTTGATTCCGGCAGGGACAGGCATCATCAACATCTTGGTAGGCTACTATCTAGCCGCACACTTCCCCAATGAATCCATTGCTGTGGCTTTCTTCCAGCGTGAGATTACAAAGCATGATAGAACCGTAATCCCTGAGGACTACGAATTCTATAGATTCTATCCAGGCGAGCTACTAGGAGCATAAGGAGGCAACATGGCGTGCAGATCACCGCCGATAAAAACATAACATGTTGTATAAACCCGCATTCGTAGAAGTGAAACAGGAGATAAACTAATGGCAGATCCCGCAGAGAGGATCGCACAACCACCATCCCTTGCAAGGGATATACCCTTCGGTACTTGGGATGACACTACAGCAGAAGATAAGGGTTGGAAAATACTTGTTTATGGCGACAGCGGTAGCGGTAAGACCTACTTCGCTGGTACTTTCCCTGATCCACTCTTCCTTGACTTAGAAGATGGTATGCGCTCCCTTCTACCGTTAAAGCGTAACATCAAACGATACCCCAAGAGTCCGGCCCAACAGATCACAACATTGGATGAGGTGAAAGCCTTCTACCAAATTGTGAAGAAGATAAAGCCAGAAGAAGCACCGTTCAAGACCATCGTCATAGATAGCCTGAACGAGCTGCAAATCCTGGTATTGGAAAATTCGGTGAAGACTAATCCAGCTCAGCGAATCTACGATGACCAACCTACGATGCAAGATTATGGGAAGTTAGCCCGTGATATGCAGACCCTAGTACGGCTGTTCATCAAACTACCCTACAACATCATCTTCGTTGCAGGGTGCAAGGAACGTGAATTTCCTGAAGATAAGTTGCTGCCGTTGTTTTCCGGCAAGAAGACTGGGCCTGACGTCAGAAGGATCATTGAACAGATCGGCTATTGCTATACTAAGCAAGCGGCGAAAGATCAACCCGTTGAGCATATGATAGCATTCTCAGATACTCCGGCCTATATAGCCAAAGACCGGACGGGGAAGTTAGCACGACCAATCCGTAATACCTATGAAGCATTGATGAGTGTAGTCAACAAGGGGAAAGAATAACCATGAAAATCGATCTAGAGCGTTCAACACTGTTAGCTGACGGTATCTATAAGGTGCGTGTTATGGAGACCGAAGACCGCACAAGTGCCGCTGGCAATCCTTACGTCAACCTTACCTGTGACGTACTGGATGAGGCAGGGAAGTCCACTGGCAACACCATCTGGCACACATTAACCATGACGCCAAAGGCGAAGTTCATGGTGGGCCGGTTCCTGGACGCGGTAGGTGCGCCCCTCACAGGTGCAATCAATTCCCGCAGCCTGAAGAACAAGACCCTGTGGGCCAAGATCGGCAAGGACACCTATCAAGGCAAGAGCAAGAATGTAATCGTCGAACCGCTTACCCCAGAACAAGCAGGCAAGGATGCTGATAGCATCAACAATGTTTTTAACCTGGGTGACGATGCAGACACCAGCAACGGCTTTGAGGATGATATTGCCAGTTGGGAGAATGAGAAAGATGACGGCCTAGCCAACGTCCCGGATGAGATGAGTGAAGATTCCCGCTTCTAATTAATCGGGGGGCGCAGCAATGCGCCCCCTTATCTATGAAAGAGACCCATAGAGATGAACGGCAGCACCAGTAGAATCCTAGCCTTTGACCCAGGAGAAATGGTGGGTATAGCCTTACTAGAAGATGGTGAATTTTTATGGGGAATGACTTGTAAGGCCAAAGCCTTTGAACGTTACCCCTTCATCTTGTCGCTTACCAAGATGACCAACCCTACCACCATCGTCATAGAATCCCCACCCAACCAGACACCACACTTCAACAAAGACCAGGTTCATGTGTATGAACTACTCAAGAGTTACTATGAAATAGCTGGACTCACCGTAGTTTGCATTACACCTGGACAGTGGAAAAGATTAGTAGAACGTTGTAAAATTGATGTTACGCACGTAAGAGACGCCGCAGATATGGCAACCCTACAGTACAGGAAAGAGCTCAAGAAATGAATGAGCCAGACATCACAATTATCGGTGGAGGTTTGAGCGCAATCTATGCTTACTTTGGATGCTTAGATGCTGGCTATAATGCTGACCAGATAGAAGTGCTGGCAAGCAAGATGGCACTACCCATCGGCGCAATCTTCATGTACGAAAGTCCGATCCCCTGGGTAGCCACACCCATCACCAGTATCCTACTAGGTACAGCAGATGTATATTCTGTAAACCAGTGGACGAAGGTTGTAAAGACCAGCGCACATAACAGATTTGGTAATAGCCAGAAAACTGTGACAGACTATCTGTACATGTATGAGGAAATGGCTACAACGCTATGGGGTATGATGCCTAGTCTACGGGAAAGCAAGCCTCTATCCCCTACCGATATAGAAGAGCTCAAGCATGAACGCAAGGCAGTAATCTGTACCTTCGCCAATCCCACCACCAAGCAAGGATATGCAGATAAGGGTTATCTCATAAACTTCCCCATCTACATCAATAAGGTGGAAACGGATAAGCACATCGTAGTTTATAATGGCTTGAACACAATCCCCTGGGTACGGCAGACAATGGTTCCCGGACACCAGTACACGGAATATCCAAACCATGTCTTCAGTATAGCCGTCGCTACCTATGAGAACAATCGTGGAAATGGAGATGGGCAGATACACTTTGCCCCTGACCTCATGCCCAACACACCACCGTTAACTTGGGATGAGCGCATAGAAAACAATCTTCTACGAGTTGGTAGATTGGCTGCTTTCGAAACAGGCTACCTATCCCACAAAGCTAGACGTGAAACATCACGCTTTCTACAGGAGTTAGTATGAGAAAGACCTTAGCCCAAGTATGGGACGAACAGCAAGAATACAACAACAAAGTACAGGAACTGCAAGAACGTAACAACACAGAATGGGTCATCAACTACATTCTGGGCGCACATAGCGAGCTAAGTGAGCTATTAGAGCAAACTCACTGGAAGACGCATCGCATAGAACGTACTGGTCGATTCGGCCCAAACGTACTAGAAGAACTAGCTGACGTCACCAAGTATGTGTTCAGCATGTGGCAGCAGATGGGCTATGGTGAGCAAGATATGCTAGACGCCATGCACCGCAAACATGAAATTCTTGAGCAGCTCATGTATCAAGACACAAGACCACAACTACAAGAACGCAATATCCTAATGCTAGATTTAGATGGTGTAGTTGCCAATTTCCGTGAAGGCTTTATGCAATGGCTCAGTGGAACCCCCTGGCAAGATATACTCACCCTAGACGAACGTGACATCGGCTTACACATGGACATCAACAATGGCTGGAACTACCATAGCTATCACCAAGCTAAGATGGAATTTGAACGTGACGGTGGTTACGGCACACTACCATCCATCGCCCGTATTAAGAAGTGCGTTAACGCCCTACACAGAGTCGGTTGGTACGTCATCGTGTATACAGCTAGACCTTATCGTACCTACAAGCGTATCTGGAGTGACACTTGGCTATGGCTTAAAAACCACGATATCGAAACAGATGAGCTACACTTTGGCTATGATGAGCGTGTAGTTGCGGCCAGCCAATACAAAGAAGAGAACCATGTCGTCGCCATAGAGGATGATCCTACACTTATCAAACGTTATGTAGGCTGCAACATCCCCGTCCTGCTATGCCCACAACCGTACAACCAGAACATCTTTCTCAACAACGACTATCTGAGGTTAATACAAGATGAACAAGAACATTGGGACATCAGTAATGCTGTCCACAACACAATTACCACTGGGTCTTTCCATGCCTGACAGAGAAAAGGAAACACTTGAAGCCATGCGTGATTTGGTCAATACCCCGACCGTCTTGACTCCTGTAGAACAGCAGCGTAAGGAAACTACGTTACATCTCTACAAACAAGAATTTGAAGTTTGTAAAGATATTTTTGTAGACCGAAACAAGGTCTACAAAAATACTTTTGAATATATGGGATTGATCGGCACAGTGATCACCCTTATAGGAGACGTTTATCGCCTACGCAACATGATTATACAGGAACCCGATCACGGCAGGAAGTACAAAGAGCAGATTGAAGATAAATTGCGTGACGTTGTGAACCAAGCATTGATTAGCTTAATGATGCTACACGACGACAACTACGAAGGCAAGTAACATGACCACCATGTCCCGTAAGGGCAGCAATGTCTTCAATGAAGCACCAGATCAGCAAGGGCGCAATGATGAATATTACGCTAATCTGGAGGTACACATTTTACAGTACCCCACCCGTGAGCAGTTCCTTAAGCTCATGAGCAAAGCCAGTGTTGCTGTACGAGGCAACATTGTAGGGGATGAGGAAATTGACGAGGTGATGGCAGATGATATGCTACGAGGTGGCTTGAACCAATCCTTAGAATGGATGCAGGTCATCTTTGAAGTAGGGGGCGTCAGCAGGGGCGTTACCCACCAACTCGTACGAACCCGTAAAGCCAGCTTTGCTCAACAGAGTATGCGCTATGCCAACATGGGTACATTCAATGCAAGAGTACCTGTACGCATATCCAAGTCCCCTGAAGCCCTACGTATATGGCGCAAAGCTATAGAAGCCAGCCGCCAAGCCTATCAAGAACTTACCAACATGGGTGTGCCGATGGAAGATGCAAGGACGGTATGCCCAATCGCAACGCAAACGTATATTATTTGCAGCTACCCACTTAGCGAATTCCTTGCGCTGTACAGCTACAGAGCCTGTCAGATGTTCTACCCAGAGATGGTAGCCTTAATGGGGTTGATGAAAGCAGAACTAATCCGTGTATGCCCCTGGCTAGAAGAACACATCAAGATAAGTTGTGAAAAGACTGGGCCTGGAATCAATGGCTTACCGCATAAGTGTATGTATCAAGGCTTTGAAATGGTACAGGGGAACTGTACCTTTGAGTGGGCTGTGGAGGACAATCGGGTATATAAATCCCGGAAGGTAGATAGGTAATGCTATCCCTACAATTTTTGCTGGAGCTTCATGGTCAGAACAAACAGCTTACGGCAGAAGAAGTTAATCAAATAGCCGCTGAGGTCAACACCACCCTACGAGCCAATCGTAGGGTGGGGGAACTAACAGAGGAGGAAGTGCTATGGGGAAATAAGTTACTGATGAGCTTATATGTATTTTCCCGTGTGGACGAGAACCTTGAAGTAGATGTTACCCCGCAAGACATAGATTACATGGTGGAAGAAACAAGTTACTTACAGATGGGTTACAGTAGGAATTAGGAGGAATCGTGGAATACCTAACGCTGGAACAAATACGTTCCTGTAGAGGCCATACAGTCGTCATCGACACAGAGACGACAGGATTAGAATGGTGGAACCAAAGCATCATAGGGGTAGGCATACATTGTGAAGAGCTCAATATATCAGGCTATCTTCCTACATGCACCTATGAAGACGTAGAATACGGCAAGCCCACCAAGAAGAAGATGTGGTTGGGCAAGAAAGACTATTCACGAAGTAGTGTAGGCTGTAGGGTGTATGAATATGTGGTGACGCACAAGAAACGCCCTACAGCCATACCCGATGAAGATCTAGTGGATGAAGCCAAAGCCGCTGTACGCTATATGGCAGATGACCCCAATACCACCATTATCGGCCACAACCTAAAGTTTGATGCACACTTCCTGGACTTGTTGCTTTACGAACTTCCTTGCCGCATATACGATACTACAGTGTTGGTGCATCTGTACGATAGCCGCCTAAAGAAGAGCTTAGAGAAGGCAGAAGAATACTTTCTAAATACCAAGAGTAAACGTGGTTACGTAGATCTTGGTAAGGGTGAAGGTAAGCTCATGCCCTGGAACTGGTCACTACCTAATTTAGCCGCCTATTGTCGCAATGACTGTATTGTAACATACCAACTGTTCGAAGTGCTAATGCCCCAAATGGAAAAGTACAAGTTGAAAAACTTGCTGTCATTACAGATGAAGTTCCTACGGGTATTGCAGAAGATGGAACGGCGTGGTCTTGCGCTAAACTACCCCTATATGATAGAATCCAAAGCTATCCTGGAGAAGAACCTAGCGGCACTAGAACAGGATCTGTATGATGCTTGTGGTCAAGTGTTCAATTGGCGTTCCGGCCCACAACTCTCCAAAGCCATATACGAAGGGCTAGGCATTGAAAAGCCAGAGAATCCATTTGCTGACCCTGACGGTGTGGACAGATCCCGTATGGCGCACGTCAACAAGTACAACAAGTATCGTACCAGCAGCTTCATATTGATGGAGAAGGGCGCACATCCTCTCGGTGGTCTTATCCTGGAAATGAGAGAATGCGATAAACTAATCGGTTTCCTCGACAACTATAAGGAACTAGCAGATGACGATAGAATTGTTCACGGTACTTTCAATATCACTGGTACTAGAACGGGAAGGCTTTCCTCCAGTAGACCTAACCTTCAAAACATCCCTTCCAGTCATCGAGCACGAGAAGACACAGGGGTTTTCAGCGGTGGGGGTGTTCGGGAAGGTGAATATAACTTACGACAAGCAATCATTTCTAAACCAGGATATTCTCTTGTTAGCATTGACCATCGACAACAAGAAATGCGAATGTTTGGAATCTTAGCACAAGAACCAGTTATGATGGAAGCCCTAAAGAACCGTGAAGATATCCACATGCGAGTAGCTCTCTCGGTATGGGGGGATTGTGGGCCGGAGTTGAATGACCTGCATCGTGAATGGTCAAAGGCTATTGGCTTCGGGCTTATCTACGGGATGACCACTGGTAGTTTACAATACAAGCTCAACAAAACACCAGAGGAAGCTCAAAAGATTGCACAGCAATATTGGGCAACCTTTCCAAGAATCCAACCCTGGCTGAATGAAGTAATCAAGAAGGGAACCAAGCAAGGTTACATCCGTTATTGGGATGGGCGCATATGGCGTGAGGATGACAACCTAAAGATGTACAAAGGCGCAAATGCACAGATTCAGGGGGGTGCTGCCGGAATCATGTCTCTTGCCATTGTACGGGCTGACCGTGTAGTTACCACGCAAGATTGGGGTGGCGCACTCAGCATTGTACATGATGAGGCTATCTTTGAGATACGTGATGAATGCGTGGAAGAAGCTGTACCCGTGTTGTTACGTGTAATGGAAGTAGAAGATATCTTTAATCTACCATTTAATGCAGAAGCCAAAGTAGGCAAGAGCTACGGCACACTACAGAAGATCAAAGTCGCAGCCGACATATCCGCCATTGATTGGAAGCAATATGCAGAAGAGAAAGTTGTCAATCCCATACTAGAGGTGGCGTGATGCCCAGTCTGTCTGACCTACTATTAAAACGGTTTTACACAGGAAATAACTACTACGCCATAGGAGGCAAGAGAGCCAGAAGTGACGGCAAAGAAGAATCCATCTACAATCCAGTGATGAGCGTTCCCAAAGCCAGTGAAATAGAAAAACACCTGATAGGTGATATGGTGATGGGTGCATACACGCTCCGGCAGGACAACACTGTCATGTGGATGTGCTTTGATGTAGATAGTACCGATCTACAAGCCGCCAAAGATCTTACGCTAAAGCTAAGTAACTTCCTGCAAGAAGTTCCCCACGCCATAGAATTTTCGGGCAACAAGGGCTATCATGTATGGCTGTTCTTCGGGAAGCCTGTACCCGCTGAGAATGTGAGAGCCATAGGTGCAGAAATAAGGGAGCAAATAGGCGGTAAGATAGGGGGTGATCCCCACATTGAGATATTCCCCAAACAGGACAAGCTCACAGAAAGCAACCCCCTGGGGAATCTTGTAAAGCTACCGTTAGGTTTACATCCCGTTAGCAAGAACCGTAGCTGCTTCATCACACCGCACAGCGGTTGGGAGCAGGGTGAGATTGTAGATCCCTTCAAAGCCCTAGACAAGACTATCACCTTAGAGGATTTAGCCAGTCTCCTAAATGACTATGAAGACCCCAAAGAAGTTATCGTACAGACGTTATCTGGCTACTGGCTTGAAGGCCAGCGGCATGACCTTTCACTATTTCTATCCGGCTGGTTGGCTACAGCCGGATGGGAAGAGGAAGATGCCATAGACGTTATAGAGAGATTACATGCAGAAGCAGGAGGTGATCTTACAAACCAACTGCAATGTGTACAAGATACGTATGAAAAGCATAATGCAGGAGGGCAGATATTAGGGCTACAAGCCCTGACCGATAGATTGCCCGGTACGGTAATTCGTAAGTTAGCAGATGCCATTGCCAAGCAAAACGTCACCCCCATTATGACCTTAATAGATAGAATACGTCTTAGTAAAGGCGTAACTTATCTTAAGAGTCGTAGTGCGGCTGTGGCTGTACTTTCCTTCCTTAAGGAAAAGGGTAGAGTTGTAATAGATTCATCTACCGAAAAGCTATACTGGCTAGATAAAACCAGTCATCACCTACATAGCATGGAAGATAGCTATTGGGATAGCATATTGTACAATGTCTTTGGGTTGAACACAGCAGATGGCTTTGGGCAAAGTACGTCCAAAGGAATCTATCATAGTGCTAGGGAAACCGCATACAAGATCAAGGCATATAATCGTAGCTACTGGTCGGGGGAAAAGCTATACCTAAACTTAGGAACAGCTTACAATTATGTGCTTACAGGGGAAGAGAACGGCCAAGCCGTATGGGATAACAAACATCTTAACGGTGAAGAAGATATTATCTTCCGTAACCGTGACAGCAGTTTACATATAGATTTAGACCAAGCAAGGGATAAAGGGATTAAGGCATTGAATCCCTGGAACTTTTTGGTAAATGACCTGAACTTCGGTATAGGTTCTACAGGTGTAAGTCCAGGCCAGCAAAAAGAACTCATCAAGGCTTGGTTCCTCAGTACCTTCTTTCCCGACATCATGCCCACCCGTCCCCTGCTCACCATCATTGCTGATCCTGGGGCGGGCAAGACTACGGCAGCACGTAGATTCCTGTACATACTGGAAGGGCCGCACAGCAATGTGAATGGTGTAGTGGCAGATAAACCAGATAGCTTACGAGCTTCAATGGGCGCACATAAGTTCATTGTGCTAGACAACCTGGAGAAGAACAAGAGCTATTGGTTAGTAGATTTGCTTAACCGCATATCCACAGGTACACATATAGAGTTGCGTAAGCTACACACCACCAACGAGATACAACGCATCCTCCCAGATTGCTTTGTCATCCTAACTGCCACCTCACTACCCTTTAGCGAAGAAAGTCTTTTCACACGGCTCCTACCAATTGAGCTTGCGGCTATCAGCAAACCTACGCCAGAATATTCAATGCAAAACAAGATCCTGCACAACATTGACGGGATATGGATGGGAATTGTGGGTATGCTCAACAAAACGGTTCAGGAGCTGGTCAAAGTTAAGACCGCTCCGGCCCCCACAGAAAGTAGATTAGCAGACTTCACCGTATTCTGCAATAGAATACGAGGAATGGAAAATGGTGAAAAGGGTGTAATCAACGGGGAACTGTTGATTAAAGGGTTGGAGCAAATGACCAACCGCCAGAAGGTATTGCTGCATGAATCCAGCCCTATGATTGCTGTGCTAGATATATGGTTGCGGGAAGATAGAGCAGCCGGGGAACGGCAGGGCAGAGGGTCAGAAGGTATAGAGGCGGGGAAGTGGCATACGGCAGCAGAGCTTAATGGTTTACTTCAACAGATAGCCATGAAGCTACATTACCAGTGGATTTGGGAAAGTGGGCAGAGCTTGGGGAAACACATCCAAGCCCTAGAACCTAACCTCGTCAGGAACTATGGTATGCAAGTCATAGCGGCAACCAACAACAGTCCTAAGAAATTTAGGTTTGTGATGGAGATGATAGATTATAATGAAGATCATAGAAGTGATACCGAACATACTATCAATCTAGATAGGGAAGAGGAAGAGTAATGACACAGTTCATACATGGTACACATGATTTAGATGGGCATGTTCATATGCTCAACAAGCCAGGATGGTTGGTGGTCACCGAAAGCTTGGGAAGCAATCCTAATGATCATACAGGTGGGAACTACAGCTATTGGACGCAGTTGGGCTTCAGCATCATAGCTAGGCTGAACAATGGCTACCATCCCGTAGGTACGATACCGCAAGCAAATGAATACGAAGACTTTGCTACAAGATGTGCGAACTTCGTTGCGGCCACACCAGGCATCACAGTAGCGATTGTGGGCAATGAACCCAATCATAAGAACGAGAGGCCATACGAACAAACCATCACACCCGTACAATATGCCAAGTGTTTTGATCTGTGTTATGAAAGCATCCATAATGTAGCTCCCACCATCCAAGTAGCCACCTCTGCGGTGGCTCCTTGGGATGCAACTACCCACTATCCAGGCAACCAGAACGGGGATTGGGTACAGTATTGGGTAGATATGCTCAACACTATCCAGAAAGCCGATGCCATCACGCTCCATACCTATACTCACGGTGTTGCGCCGGAACTCATCACCAATCAGGAGAAGATGTCCCCACCCTTCAATCGGTATCACTACCACTTCCTAGCCTATCAGGACTTCATGGATAGGATGCCCGCACGCTTCCGGCAACACCCTGTATACATCACAGAAACAGACCAGGTCATCCCCTGGGCTGACCAGAACGCCGGATGGGTACAAGAAGCTTACAACGAGATAGACTACTGGAATCACAACAATGCACAGAAGATACACGCTCTCTGTTTATATCGCAGCAACAAAAATGACATGTGGAGCTTTACCGATAAGCAGGGAGTTATCGATGATTTCAAGGAAGCCGTACAAGCCGGACATCGCTTTCCCGTTACCGACCACCCCCTCCCGCCTACGACGCCACAACCGCCCGAAGAGATTACGCCATCCCCTCCGCAACCCCCTTCCACCGCTGTTGATGTAAGAGACATAGATCCCATGCTCATCGTGCGTGGCGTGAGTTTTGATTACGCTACGCCACCGCAGGGGATATGGTACTGGAAGATTACGAAGGCGCAATGGTTGGAGAATGCGGCCCAAACAGTAGGACCAGACCATCACATCTTAGGTAGGGTACTGAAAGATAATCAAGAACAAGCCGGAGTAAGATTACAGGTGGATTGGCCTTCCGGCAGCACACTAGTCACCAGTAAGAGAGATGAACCTAGTGCGACGTATAACTATGATTTCCCCATGTCAGCTTCTTTGAATGAGTATTCTATTAAAGTTGATGATGGCGTCAGCGATAGAGCCACTGGGATTGGAATGGGGAAGAACGGCAACCCCCGAGAACATACATCTACGTGGATTAACTTTGAATGGACGCAATCCCAAGGAACAGTAATCCCACCCGTAAAGCCCCCTATAGAACCAACACCAGAACCAGAGGATATGGAGCATCCCCTACAGGGAAGTAGGATTACGCAGCACTTCTACCAGAATCCGGCAAACTATCAACAGTTCGGACTACCTGGTCATAACGGCACGGACTTCGGTGGCAAGCCAAGCAGGACTCCAGTATTGTGCATCGCGAAGGGTATAGTAGCCTTCATAGGGAATGATGTAGCTTACGGAAACTACGTGCGGGTGAAGCACCAAGACATGGATTGTTATACGTTCTTCGCCCATTTGGACTCTATCTCGGTTGCGGCAGGACAAGTAATCGTGGCGGGACAGGAAGTAGGGAAGTTGGGAACTACGGGGAATTCGACGGGAGTACATCTACATTTGGAAGTGCGGTTGATGAATACAGATGGAACTTATCGGGAAGGGACTCCTATGCCGAAGGGCAGAGTAGATCCACAGACCTTTTTCTGTGAACGTGGGTTGCGTCTATGAAGATAGAAATCAATAATGAAGACATCCTCGTCGCTGCGATTGTGATGGGGATCCTCTTCTGCATAGCTCGTCTATTGGTGGAACTGTTGATGTGGTGGATAGGGGGAGGATGATAAGATGATTGAGGAGAAGTTAGAGCAGAGTCGGGAGATTGTTGAAAAGGTGATGCGGAAGTATGAACCCTACGCCATCGTAGCAATGGTATCTGGCGGGAAGGATTCCCTGTGCGCCTATATGGTAGGACGTGAATTGGGCGTGCCTGTGACGCACATCATGCACGGAGTGACCGGAACTGGAGTGTTGGAAACCACACAGTTCGTACGGAAGTTTGCGGCAGCAGAAGATGTAATCTATCTGGAAGCGGATGCGGAAAGTAGTTATGAAGATTACGTGAGGAGGAAGGGATTCTTTGGGATTGGCGTACAAGCTCATGGATTTTCATACAGGATACTGAAGCACCAACCGTTCTTCAAAGTCATATCCTCTTCGATACGGCAGAGGAAGTGGTATCGTAATGTGATGCTATTGAACGGAGCTAGGATTGCGGAGAGCGTCAATCGTGCGAAGAACATGACTGTACCCTTTCGGGATGATGGTGGGAATATTTGGACGAACATCATCCACTATTGGACCCGGCAGGAAAGAGATGAATATCTGGAGAGCAGGGGAGCTGCGATCAATCCTGTGACGACTGTGCTATGTAGATCAGGGGAATGTCTATGCGGAACGATGCAGAACGCAGCAATTCGGGAAGAGGTTGCATTTTACTTCCCAGAGTGGGGAGGTTGGATTGATAAGTTGGAGCAAGAGGTGAAGAGTGTGTTTGGATGGGGATGGGGTGAGCTGAACCCGATTGCGGCGCAGCGAAAGATCGAGCGGGAAGAGAGGAGGAAGGTGGGAAGAAGGGAATATCGTAGAAGGGTGGATGACGATGATTCCGGCAGCACCAATAGATCATATCAACCTATGTGCGTAGATTGCTTGGAGGATGGGGAAGTGGGGGAGGATGGGAATGACGGAGATGGTAGTGGAGCTGGATTGGGTGGTGATGATGTTTCTCTTCGCTATAGTGAGCTTCTTGGCACTTTTAACCGAACTGTGGTGGAAAGAGAGAATAAGAGCCGAAGAAGAAGACCTTAGGATCTGGAGGGATTTGTTCTATGCCCTGGAAACAGATGAGTGAGTGGGAGATTGATATGACGGGAACGGTCTTCATCGTCGGCGTCTTCGTTACGGCAGCCGCATTGAGTTTATGGATTGACTGGATGGGTGAGACTTGGGGAATTGTTTGGTGGATGAGGGGTGTGATTTGGATGGGAATGTTGATTGGGATGTTAGTGGTGATATTGTGGATCATAGGAGCATTTCGTTGATAGGTAACGGCCCAACACACGGGGAGGAAGAAGGAGAGAGGTGGATCAGAAGCTTCACAATTGGATTCTGGCGTGGATTCTGGCTCGGGATATTGTGGCAGATGGGAGGGAAGTATATTATTATGATCCTGATCATTATCTGGGTTTGGATCCTGATGCGTGCGTGCGGGATGAGCTGATGGGGAAGGGAACAGTTAAGATGACGAAGATTCGTGTGGGGGATCTTACATTGGAGGAGCGGGAAACAGCGGTGATGCAGAATGCTAGCGATCGTGGGAAGTGGGTGATCTATACAGATGACCCCGTTATGATTGCGAAGCTCGAGAGATTGGGGATGCCGGCTGTGGTGAGAGCGGATGGGATTGGAAGGGAGTATATCGTGGATGCCAATCAAGTTTCATTTCGTAGGAAGAGAGTGTTGTCGGAAGAGGAGAAGGAGAGGAGGAGGGAGAGAGCTAGAAGGAGCTTCGGACACGGCCAGCCGAAGAGTACGGCCCCACAGACTAGGAAGGCGGGGGATGAGAAGGAAGTTTGTGATGCGTGCGGTGGAACCGGATATTGGGATGGGGATGTGGAAGGTGGGATTGCTTGTGATGTGTGCGGGGGAAGTGGGGTAAAGGAGGACTAATTAAGGTGGGGGCATTGTGGCGGCTTTAGGCATGTTGCCACAATGCCCAAAAAAGTTTTATATTGGCTGCGTGTAGGCGTTTTAAGCGTGCTTAGGTGCGTTTAGGTAGTTTGCTACCTTTTACTTGTTTTAAGGGCTTGCGGTGGCTTAAAATGGTGCTTTTTAATCATATTTTATCATTTTATAAAATCAAAAAAAAAAAAATTTTCAAAAAATGGTCGTTTTATCGGGAAAAATGGTCGTTTTATCGGGGATGGGTCGGATCGCCGGCGGCTACCTGCAGCAAAAGATGCAATGCCGCAAGTACCTAACCAAAAAAGTTGCAAAAATTGCCCAGCCGCCCAGCCGGGGCAGCCCCCCAAGCCGCAATTTTTGTTACAGCAAGCAAGCCCCCAAGCCCAGCCGCCCAAGCTTTGCCGGGGGGTAAGCCCCCACACAAAGCCCCAAAAAACCCTAAAAGCTGGGCAGCCGCCCAGTTTTATAACCTGTATAGGGGGTATAGGGGGTTATAAAATGGTTGCAATTATTTATGCTAAATAATAATGGTAAGTTGTTTTTTGCCCCCCGTACACTGGTAAAAAGTTGCAATATGCCCAAACGGTAACCCCATGCCCGTTTGTATGCCCAAAGTGCCAAATGCCCAAAAAGGCCAAAAAGCCGGGCAAGGTTAAATTTTGCTTTATGTAAACTACCGTTTTTTGTAGCCCATTTGTGCTATTTACATAAAGCGCAAAAAGCCGCCCGGCACGGCCCCAAAGCCGCCAAAATAGGTTTATTAAACCCGCAATAAAAGTTGCGTAGGGGTTAGTGTACAATATACTTTAAGGTATTGTAAGGCAAAGTATTAAGTGCCAAGTTAGCCGTAGTGTATTTTGCATAATGTATGTATAAACCCGTGTGTACATAGTTTGTTATACCTTAATACCTTACAATACCTTACCCCCACTTTGCAGCCGGGCAAGGTATTGCCGGGGGGCTTGCCGGGCTTTACCTTGCAATACCTTACTTTGGGGCTTGCCGGGCTTGCCGGGCAAGGTATTGTAAAGCATTAAGGTATTGCAAGCCCCCTTTTTTGCCGGGCTGCCCCCACGCAAGCCGCCCAAAAAGCCCTTTTAGCTGCAAGCTAAAACCCAACTATTTTATTATGTAAACCATACCAAAAAGCCCAAAAAGCAAGCCGCCAAGCCCTATATAGGTTGCAATAGTACCCTAGTACCAAAAAGCCCTACAAAAGCCCTTGCAGCCCCCCAGCAAGCCCCAGCCGCCAAGCTGGGGGGCTTTTTGCTGGGGCTTGCCGGGCTTTTTTGCTGGGCTTGCCGGGGCAGCCGCCCAGCCCCCCACAAAGCCCCCCAGCCAAAGCCCGGCTTGGCTGCCCAAGCCCAAAGCAAGCCCCCAAGCCGGGCTTTGCTTTGGCGGCCCGGCTGCCCCCCGGCAAGCCGCCCAGCCCCAGCCCCCAAGTAAAGCAAGCTGGGGCCAAGATTTTTTATGTAAAGTGCTTGCAAATTGCAAGTAAACTATGGGGCTTGCCGGGCCGCAAAGCTGCCCAGCAAAGCCCCCCACAAAAGCCCACACAAAAGCCCCCCACACAAAGCCCCCACACTATTGCAATACAGCGCAAGTGTAATTTGCATATATAGCCCATTGTGTTAGTATGTGCATAGTAGTATTGCACTTTAAGTAAAACGGGGGTTTGGCTGGGGGCAATTGCCCCCATGCCCCAGCCCCCCAGCCCCAGCCCAGCTTTTGCCCATGCTTACTTATGGGGGGTTGCTGGGGCAAACTAGCCGCAAAGCCGCAAAGCTTTGTGTGGGGGGCTTGCCGGGCTTTTGCCGGGGCAGCCCCCACGTACCTTAAAAACAGCATATGCGCCAAAAAGCAATAAGTAAGCCAAGTACACAATGTAAACGTTAGGCTATAAACCAAAGCTTTGCCCCCCAGCCGGGGGGCTTGGGCTGGGGCATTAAACCCCCCATAATTTGCCCATACACTTTGCAAGCCCCCCTAGTTATAGGGCAGCAAGCAAGCGTATAAAGCTTTGCCAAGTAAGCCGTATAAAACCCCAAAGTAAGGTAAAGCCAAAGCCCCCCAGCCGGGGGGCAGCCGCCAAGCCGGGTTATACCTACGCAATAAAAGCCCATAGTGTAGTAAGCCACAGCAACACCGCTAAACGCACATACCGTAAAACCGGGGCAGCCCCAAAGCCCCCCGTATAACCCGGCTGCCCGGCTTGCAAACATAACCCCCTAGTAAGGGGGGTATAGGGTAAAAAATTAGGCAACCCCCAAGTAAGGTATTTACAAGTACAACGTTAAACCCAAAGTTGCAAGTATGGGCATATGTAATATGTTACAAAAGCGTATGGGCTGCCCCCACTTTGCCGGGGGTTTGCACATATAACCATAACCCCAGCATAAAGCCGGGCAGCCCCATGCGCCAAGCATTACATACACTTGCAAGCCCCCCAGCTTGCCCCCCGGCTGGGCTGGGGGCTTTGCAAGTGTATGCAATGGGCATACCATAGTAAAGCAAGGTAAAAACATGCAAAAAGTAATAGTAAGTAAACGCAACCATTTGGCACATGGGGTTGTGTATACATGGGGCTGCAAGTATTACTACACAATGGGCAAGCAAGCCTGGGCTTACCCCCCAAGCTTTGCCGGGCAGCCCGGCAAGCCAAGCCCCCAAGTAAAAAGCCGGGCATGTTATTGTGGGGGTTTTATTGCCATATATAAAGCCCACACAATAAGTTATTATGCCCCCCATGCTTTTAGCTGGGGGCTGCCCAGCCGGGGGGTATAAATGCCCGGTTTAACCCGGCAAGCTGGGGGCAAGCCCAAAAAGCTTACCCCAGCCCCAGCCTATAAACGCATACAAAGCATGGGGGCAAGCAAAGCCAAAAAAGCCAAAGCCCTTAATGCCCAAGCTTTTGCCCGGCTTGCTGCCCACAAAGCCCGGCTTTTAAGCCGGGGCATTGCCCCCAAAGTAGTTGCCAAAGCCAAGCCCCAGCACATACGTAAATGGGCAAAAGCCCCCAAGCCCTTGCAGCCCATAAAGCTGCAAAAAGCCGCCCAAGTGTACTTGCAGTATACGCATATACAATGGTTTATGGGGGTTGCAAGGTATTACACAATGCCCGGCTTTACAGTGGGCTATTTGCAAGCTGTTAACCCAGCCCAGCAAACCATAACAGTGTATATACCAAAGCCCCCAGCCGGGCAGCCGGGGGGCAGCCATATTGCAAGCATAAACCCTAACGGCTTGCAGCATACCTATACAGTAATAAACCCAAGCCCGGCTGGGGCTTACTTGGGCATACTGCAAGCCCTTGCCCAAGCCGCCAAAGCCAAAGCCGCCAAGCAAGCAAGCCGGGCAGCCGCCAAGCTGCAAGCCGCCCAAGCTGCCCTTGCGGCCCGGCAAGCAAAAGCCGCCACAAAAGCCGCCCAAGCTGCCCTTGCAGCCCAAGCCCAAGCCCTTGCCCAGCAAGCCAAAGCCCTTGCAGCCGGGGCAGCCGCAAAGCCGCCCAAGCCGCCCAAAGCAAAGCCCCCCAAGCAAGCCGGGGGGCAAAAGCCCAAGCCCAGCAAGCCGCCCAAGTACAAGCCCGGCTTGCAGCCCAAAAAGCCCAAAAAATTTGCCCCCAAAGCCGCCCAGCAAGCCGCCAAAGCCAAAGCTTTGCACAAAGCCGCCCATGCCCTTGCAGCTTTGCAGCAAGCCGCCCAAAGCCCCATATAAGCCGCCCAAAGCCCCCCAGCAAGCCCAGCTTGCCGGGGGGCTGGGGCTGCCCATTATGCGTATTTTGGCGCATAACATACAACTTTACATAACCAAGAAAGGTTATAACGTACCATGCAAACCCAAGCCACAACCCAAGCCCCAGCCGCCCAAACCCCAGCCACAAAAGCCCCCTACGCTAATACAGCTTTGGGGCAATTTGCCGGGTATGCCCAAGCCCAAGCCCAAAAAGCCGCCCAGCAAGCTGCCCGGCTTGCAGCCGCCACGTATACACTGGTAAAGCCCAGCAAAGCCAACATAAGCCGCAATAAACCGGGCATAACCCAAGCCCAGCAAAACGTGGTAAACGCAAACCTTGCAGCAACCCTAATTTTGCAGCTTTACCCCCTAGTTGCCCAAAGTGGGCTTACCCCAGCCCAGCAAGCCCAAGTAAGCCAACACTTGCTGCAAAGCGTTTATACCTTGCAGCAAGCCGCCCAAATTGCCCCAGCCAAGCAAGCCGTACAATTAGTGCTGCCCCCCAAGTAAGCCCCAGCAAGCCCCCCGTTTTACTTGGGCTTGCCCCCACACAATGCCCCAGCCCCCCGGCTGGGGCTTTTTTTTTGCCCAGCCGGGCAGCAAGCAAATTGCTGCCCCCCGGCTGGGCAGCAACCCAAGCCCGGCAAGCAAGCCGGGCAGCAAACCCCAGCAAGCCGGGCAGCCCACAAAGCCCCCCGGCTTGCCCAGCAACTTTACATAATAAATCTTAACCCCAGCTGGGTTAAACCCCCCAGCAAGCCCCCCGGCAAAGCCGGGCAGCAAAGCCCAGCCCCCAAGCCGGGCAGCAAAGCCCCCAGCCCTTACAATGGGCTTGCCGGGCTTTGCCCCAGCTTGCCGGGCAGCAAGCCGCCCAAGCCCAGCCCCCCGGCAAAGCAAGCCGCCCAAGCCGCCCACAATGGGCAGCCGGGCAGCCCAGCCCCAGCAAGCCCAGCCGGGCAGCCGCAAAGCTGCCCCCAGCCGGGCAGCAAGGGCAGCCGGGCAAGGGCAGCCCCCACAATGGGCAGCCCCAGCAAGCCGGGGGGCAGCCGCCCAGCAAGCCGGGCAGCAAGGGCAGCCCAGCCCCCACAATGGGCAGCCGCCCAGCCGGGCAAGGGCAAGCCGCCCAAGCCGGGCAGCCGCCCAAGCCGGGCAGCAACGCAAAAAAGATTGTATAGCAGTTTTTGTAAAACAAATCTCGGCACAGTTTTTGCAAAACAAATCTCGTAACCAGTTTTACACCACACGATCTGAAAGGCAACACAAAGTGAAAATCAAAAAAGCTGTGCCGGGTACAAAAGTAAATACAAGATTCCACGGCGCAAAAGTGCAAGGTGAAATCTCGTACCTGTACCCGGTACAAAAAGATTACAGGCATACAATGGTAGAATTAGAAATTGTGTACCAAAACACAATCTTTAGTGTAAGCCGCTACCTGTACGAAATTACAGCCGTACCAAAGCCAAAAACAGAAATCTCGCCAGCCAAGCAATAGGCAAACGAGGCGGCACAAACAAGAACAATGTTTGGGCCGCACCGTTTACCAGATTGTGGTAAAATAAACCAACACAAAGTTCAGAAAGGCTTTACCATGCAACAAGAAAAAGTGCAACTGCGTATCATATTTCCCCCATGTGGCGCACAGCACCACCCGGCATTTTCAGATGCAATTATGCTACCAGATGGTAACTATCGTTTAGATTACCCGCTGCACATAAAAGGTATTCTGAAATCTCGCAAAGTGCAAGAAGAATGGGCTTTGCAAAAAGCCAAGCACATCCGAAGCTGGGGTGGCGGCATTTCAGTTCTGATAGTAGGCTAGGCTTGTAGGCAAACTAGATTGTAGGGTACAGTTTTGCACCTTACAATCTGGTTTACGGGCAAGCGTGCCAGTAAAAGAAAAAGAAAAACACAAGTTCAGAAAGGCTTACAAAATGTTTATGGATTGTTGGGTTGCCACCGATGGAATTACAACCGTACGGTTTGCAGATTGGCAAAGCGCAGAAATATACTGCGCTGAAACAGGATGGCCCAAAGCCGATCTGCTGTATGTACGGCAGCAAGTAACCGTTGGATCGGATGGCAGCGTAACGCTAGAACCCTGGTGCAATCGGATGGACCCCAATGTAGATTGCGAAGTAGAAGGTACATGGCAAGAAAGTTTGTACCTGCCACCAGCGCAAAGCATGATTGATGGGTACAGCGAAGATGACCAGCCTGTAACCTACAACAATCCGAAATATTTGCAGCAACTAGGCAGTATTTCGGAAAGGTTGGGCTGGCCGTTTAGAGACCTAGCTGCAACAGAACCCACTATTTACCACAATCTTGTGGCCTACGTGCAAGAATGCGATGCACAGCACAAGAAGCCCCTGCTAAAGGAAGCGGAAAAAATTGTGGGTAGGTACGCCAACTAATCTTGTAGGCAAAGGGTACGGCACACATAACAATCTGATGTGTGTGCCGTTACCTTTACATACAATCTAGTATGGTAAAATAAGTACAACCAAATGGTCAGAAAGGCCAACCCCATGAACCAGAAAATCTTGGCGCAAGCCACAGCGCAAGCGCAACAATCGGAAGACCTACAGGTAACAGTTGAAAGATTGTTAGCCTTAAACCCATCTTTCGACTTGTATTACTTTTCCGAATGGTTTGCCGCCCAAAACGGTTACAATCCATCGGAATGGCAAATACAAGAACAGTTGCAATGGCATATAGAAGAATACCTACAGCCTAGTTTGTAGGCAAACCAGATTGCATAGCAGTTTTTAGCTTTGCAATCTCGTTTACTTACAATCTCGTAAGTAACATAACCAAAGTTCAGAAAGGCTTACAAAAATGTTTCGCATTCAGTATGTAGTAAATGCCCCTATAATTCCAGATATATCTGATCTGCCAGCTTGGTTTGCATCGGATGAGGGGCAAGCAGCAAATCCAGTGGTGCAATATACAGAAAATATTTCTGAAGCACTTACAATTTCTGCTGCCCTAATCTCTAAATACGATTATGGTATTTCACCCAACGGCAACAATCTGGGTACTATACATCTGGTAATAGAGTGGGTTGAATTAGAAGATAATGAATACGATGGCTATGCCCCCTATCTTCACTTTGTATGGTATACAGAAATAGGATTAGAGCAATAAAGATTGCCAGCAAAGGGTACGGCCCACCAATCAGAAGCATGGTTGGGCCGTTACCTTTACTTACAATCTGGTAAGTAATAACAAGAAGTACAAGTTCAGAAAGGACTTACAAATGCGAGCCACAACATGGGATGAGCTGGCTAAAGAGATTCACGAAGTTAACCCTGGCTTTACGGGATGGGACTTTATTGAAACTTGCCGCCATATGGCGCAAGAAAATTCTGAACCCGCACCCACACTAGAGCAAGTATGGTTACACTTTTTAGAGAATCGACTAGACCGCCAAGCCGATGGGATGGATGTGGGGCATTACATGGTACAGTACACCACAGGAGATTCGGAAGAGCTAGAGTCCGACTACTACAATGAACTGCAACATGCAATTGTTCGGACGCTGCAACTGGCAAAAGAACACCAACACCCAGAATTTAACCTGTGGATCACGTATTGCGCTTACCCAAATGGTGATCTGACTACCGTAGGTAACTACGATCATCAAACCGGGTTTAACTTTGTAGAGGAGAAGCTACAAACCGATTACTAGGCAAAAAGTACGGCACACCACATGATTGTTGTGCCGTACCTTTTACCTATAATCCGAGGTAAAACCAACCCAAAGTTCAGAAAGGCTTTAACAATGACCAGTCCGAAGACGCAACGTGCGTTAGTTCTCGTACCCCGCTTAGAAGAAAAAGATTTTGTACATGGGGATGGGGATATGGGTTTTGCCATACATCCGATGGCTGGCTATGGTACAATCATAGTTAACTTGGATGGATGGGATTGCCACTTACAGTTCTTGCGATCAGACGGCATGGGTAGCTATCAAGTTTACGAATACGTAAACGAAGAAGAAGAGATTGTCTGCTACCTAACCAATCCGCAAGAATTTGCTACCGTAACGCCAGTAGATGATAGCTACTACCACATGACTGGAAGCTAAACCCCGCCCAACCCGATGTAAGCAAACCAAGCCGCACAGGAATGTGCGGCCAGGTTTACAGATATCGGATCTGTAACAAAATACTATCTCAAGAAAGGGATAAAATGAAATGAAGTACATATTACTAGAGCGCAAAAACTCGGAAGCTCCACGCCCGATAGAATTTGGCGCACATGACCGCTTACGCACATTTCAGATGGGCTATAAGCAAGCGTTGATGAGCCAGGGTTGGAAGAGCTTTGCCACCTACCATAAGGATTATTACAATCTGGTAGATGGTAACGGCCAACACATCCAGTTGTATATTCTGACCGAGCAAGAATGGAAAGACGAGGAGTAACATGCACTATGTAATGTACAAAGAAGCTGACGGCAACAGTGATCCGGAAGTGTTGTTTGCAGGATCACGAGACAAGGCAATCGGTTACTACCAGGGTTTTGTGGATGCAATCCAAAGAATGGGCAACCATACACCAGATTTTCGGATGGTAAAAGACCCAGATATTGATTTACGGATCGCCCGTATACACTTCTATCGTAACGATAATCCAGGTTATGCTTTCAACTTATGGATTAAGAATTTACAACTTCCTCACGCTTACAACTACAAACATAAGGAATAGGAAATAATATGCTATATCAGCTCGTTGCTTGGCTAACCAGCACGCCAATCTGCTCGGAAAATGTGTTTAGTCTTCTCAACTTTAAGGAGAACTGTATGCTACCCATCGTTCCATGGGAATTTGCTGTACTGGCAATCATCGTTATCTTGTGCTTAACGTTGGGCCGGAAAAGAGTTTAGGCGCAAACCAGATGCTATCATCCAATGGTAGCATTTGGTGTGCGAATAGACGCACAATAATCTAATTTAGGTTTCAAGAAAGGAACCAAACATGAACGCCATTACCAACACGATCAAGTTCCCTCGCTTTAAGAAGGATGGAATTATCGCAACTGCTGTTAAGAACCATGAAGATTATATGGTTCGGCAGAAGGTGCGGTTCTCCTTCATCAAGCAAGCGGCACGCTTAATCGACGAGACTTGGTTGCCTGAAGACAGCCGCTTCTATGTGGAAAGCTACGGCATGACCATCTACATCCCCTGGTCACGCACAAATCTCATAGCGGCACGCAAGGCGATCGGTAGTGGGTGGAAGTTCGATAGTCAGTACAAGTCGGATAACGGTACACTGACCAAGAACTACCACCGCTACATCGAATCAGAGTACATCAGCCTGACCCTGGTGATGGATGCTGAGAAGTTGGTTGAAGGAGCTTGCAAGCGCATCTTGGTGGAAGAGAAGACCGAGATGGTGCAGGTCACACGATCCACCTACAAGGTCATCTGTGAAGATGGCACAGAAATGATGGAAGTGGAACGGGAAAGCTAAGTCAGAGTGCAGCGGCAAGAGCAATCTTGCCGCTGTAATGCACCCCTCATGTGAGGGCAGGTCACAAGTCCTGTTTGCATTGTTTCCAGAAAGGAACGCTATGTATGTTACGAAACTGTTCTGCTGATACCCTATTTGGTAGAGCGGATGATAAGCTAACTAGAATTTCCAGTATCTTGCGACAACTTGCGAAAGAACAGCAAGAATACTGGGAAGAAGCTAGACTCATTGGCGCACCAGGGGAATGCTGGAATTTAATCCAGCGCAGATATGACAGTACGCTAAAGGTGATGTTTGATATATGGGGCATGGATGAAACCGAATACCTTGCTGCCGTAAGGCAACGCACCAGTGAACGATGGGTCTATTATAATTTACCATTCTAGGATCAGGAGATCTCATGAACGAAGAACAAGATAGGTTGGAATTTGAGGAACTGCAAAAGGTAGCTCGGCAAGAATATGAAAACAATATTCTCAAGAATCTACGGGATGCAGTAGCAGATGCCTATGTGCCTCTCTTCCCACCCCATCAACCGACCAACGTAAGCTGGAAAGTAGAACGCTTACTCTCATATTTAAGCCTAGCAATCACCCTTCATTTGGACGACTTTGAAGAGGGTTGGTGGGAAGAAAATGAGTTGATGGAAGAATACGATAACCTGTTCATCGGTTAGCAGAGTCCGGCAGCACATCCTAAAAGATGTGTTTGCCGTAATGCAGGTTTCGTGGTACAATGAGTCCACGAGACAAGGTGACAACTCCTTAAGAAGCATAGTCTATAGTTTCAAGAAAGGAACTGCAATGTTTGCTCCCAAGATCCAAAAGTTAATCAAGGATCAGTTGGCTGCGGATGATCATCTTCCTGCCTACGCATGGCCTGGAGGCTATCCTATCTTTTATATGGATGCCGAGACCAATGTTCTTTGTCCCAAATGTGCGTGGAAAGATAAAGATGATGAATATCGCATCATTACTGATTACGAAATTAACTGGGAAGATCCAGATCTGTTCTGCGAAGAGTGCAATGAGGTAATTGAATCTGCCTATGCAGATGATAATTATGCTCATGACAATCGCACGGAATGGAATGATATGCACATGGCGGATGACGACTAATGCGTAAATCTACAATCCACCCCGCATATAAGAACATGACGGATGCACAGCTCAAAGAGTACATCCGTCACAAACTGGAATCCCATCCACATTGGGCAAGACGTGCCTTGCTTGCGCTGTACGATGAACAGACAGATGCTGAAAAGGAAGACCCTACCGTCCACGAAAGTAATGGTTATGGATTTTCCCCACAGGATCAGGAATTTCTCACATCATTAGCGCAGCAAGCTCTGCGAGACCAAACCTTCTCGATGAAACAATTGGGATGGCTCTATACTCTTCTTCCTAAGTATTCGGGTCAGCTCGTAAAGTTGATCCGGCAACAGCAAACGGAAGATGAAATCTCTATCGATCTTAATCGTGAAAGACAATGGGAGAAACCCGATGAAGATGAAAGCGAAGGGGATTAAGTACATCCCGCCCACTCCTACGCATGAAGTTCTTATGCGCTGCGAGAACGATGACGATACGGTAGCATTGTTTGCCGGAACCTGGAATGAGTGCTGCATCTACACTCAGGCTTACATAGATTCCACTCTGACGCACAGCAGCTACTATTATCTCAACGAGCATGGGATACATACCCCGCAAGAATATGATCACATTCTACACTTCCGCTCACCTTTGGTAAGTGTAGATAACTTCGATCTCTGGATCGATACGGCCAAACCAGCATAGTTCCACATAACCTACACTATTGAAGGATAGTGTAGGTACATTGTGTAGATATGCTACACAATCAAAAACTATTTGGTTTCAAGAAAGGAACTACATCATGGCTCACAACATCTTCAACGAACGCTTCTACTCCCTTCGCCAACCTGCTTGGCACGGACTCGGAACGATCGGTGAGGCGGAGCAGACCGCTACAGAGATTTTCAATGCGATGCAACCCTACATTGTGACTCTGGAACCGGTCTTCACAAAAGTTGGTAAGATCAAGTTACAGCTTCCCAACAATGTGATTACCCGCCACCCAATCCCTGATGATCCCAATTTCCGTAGCTTTGGGATTGTTGGGCCGGACTATACAATGGTGGATCCGCTCCGCACTTGTGAAATCTGGGACGAGGCAACGCAGAAGTCCGTTGAAACACTCGGTGTTCTGGGGCAAGGTGAGAGCATCTTCATCACCACCAAGTTACCATCCTTCAGTATTAAAGGCCGAAGTGATGGAGCAGGGGATGATGTTGATTCTTATCTGCTTCTTCACAGTCCATACGGGGATGGCGCTATCCAAGTTCGTGTTACGCCAGTTCGTGTGGTCTGCCAGAACACGCTGATCGCAGCCAAGTCTGCCAGCACCGAGAGTTTCAGAATCATCCACGATAAGGACGTCGAAAGTCGTCTGGCTGGTTGGATGACTGGAATTGTGCAACGTGCGGAGAGCAAGAGCGCAGCCCTGGCAGAAGTCTTCAACTATATGGCTTCCACAACGATCGACGACGAAACGGCAGAAGATGCCCTCAAGCGTATCTATGTGGATCCCCGTAAGCCCTCTTATGTTCCTGACCAAACGGTTATGGAGCGCAGGGAAAAGGCTTATGAAGCTGATGTGAAGGCTAAGGCAGGATGGCGGGAGCGTGTTATTGAAGACTGGCAAGGTCAGGGCATGGGCATGGATAGCGACGTCCTGAATGGTACGGTATGGGGTCTCTACAATGCAGTCGTAGAGATTGAAGATTATCGTCCTACCACAGGTGTCGTAGGTGATAGCCGTCAGTGGAACACACTGTTCGGCGATCGTAGCAAGACCAAGGAATTGGCTTACGAGCAGCTCTTCCAATATTGCATCGAGGCGAATACCTAATGCCACGCTCAGGAAGACCCGCATACAAATCAGAATACACACCGCTAGAGCGCAAGTATAAGTTCATTCTAGCTTGGTGTAAGCTGGTCGATAGTCAGCAGTATTACATCGATAAGCAACTAAAAACGGCAGAAAGCACTAATGCGCCGCTAGAAGCTTATTCCCAACGACCGGATGGCACATGGCGCACCTTAGAGGATCTGGCTGCAACGGATCCCGGGACGGCAGCAGCTCTTCGGGAATGGGCGGCTTACGTAAGGTAAGAAGTTCGTAAATTCAGACAGATGGCTCTCACGATGTGGGGGCCATTTGTCTGCATCATACGAGATGCAGAAAGAAAACCAATTCCAGAAAGGACTAGATATGAAATGAAACTGATACGTGACCGCTGGATGCCGATGTTTGCTCTAGCAAGACAGCTGGAACCCAGGGTTCTTAACTTAAGAACTAAAGAAGCTCCAGATATAATAGAGCAAGGCATGAAAGCGGATTATCGTGCGGCAGAAGCATTGATGGCAATATCAGAAACTATTGTGCTGCCGTCATCTGTTATGCTAGACCTAGTTCACAACATCGACAGGATCGATACTCGTGGATGGGTTAGGCTGCCGTATCCTTATGTTACCATTCAGTTCACCCACCCAATCTTAGAAACAGATCTCATGGCGCATGAGGAAAAGAATGATCTCATGAAGACATTTGGTCTTAAGGAAGATATGGTGGAAGGGATTGTAATCGGTAACGCAGATCAGGACAAACGTCCTTTTCCACCGCAACATGTATTCAACATGATGAACTGCTGTATACTCTTCCGCAGTACAAGTGTTAATCGTGTAGCATGGTTAGGAACAGATAAACCTGCTCATCCCCACTGGCAGAACAGCACCTTCAAGGAAGCTAATCTGCCGCCCAACGCCAGGGAAAATAAGTACAGGATGATAGCGTTATGCTATGCGATCAACCTGTTCTTAAACGCCCCCAACGTGATTGTTCAGCGTGAGAAGCCTGATCCCAAAGTTAATGCTAAACGCAAGAGCAAAGGAAAAGCCCTTCTGCCTGAATATCACACTGTTACAATTCAGAAGTTGCAAGTCAAGTACGAAGAACCTGGCGGGAAGACGGGAACGGCCCACACACGTATGTATCCTGTGCGTGGACACTTCCGCAAACTCGCACAGTACGAAGATCCAATATGGATTCCAAACCATTTCAGGGGATTGAAGCATGGTCTTGAGAGTATGGTAAAGGAAGTCTATAGAGTCCCACCCAAGAAGTAGTTAGTAACGGATTGGTCGGTAGGGGAATTTGCCTTGCCGCCTAATTCGTGCTATAATAAATCCTGTAGTTATTGCAGTCCCCACACAAACCAAGAAAGGTTTAACCACAATGTCCGACCAAGTTCAGCCCAACATCGCCAGTCAAATCGAGGCCCTCGTTGCCGCTAAAGCAGCAGATGGTGAGTACACCACTGTTCGCTTCGCAGCCAAGCACCTGGGAATCAAGCAAGCCGATGTACGGCCAAACCTTCCCGAAGGAGCTACGCTTCTTCCCTCTAGCAATGGGTCACTCGGCGAAAGCCGTATCCAATTATCAACTGGAGAGGAGGAAGAGTATGTAGATGCAGATACTCTGCCTACCAACTCCAGCGAAAGCGGTGAAGAGGAAGTCGTTCAGGTAATGCTACCAAGAAAGACGAGGCGTGTTAAAGTGGAAACTGAACCGAAGGTACAAGAGCTTGATGCAGAAGGCAACCCCATTCCGGAAGCGGAAAAGGTAATCTGCACCATCTGCGGCAATCCCGTTCGCAAGAATACCATCGTGCGACGTGGGATTTGTCCTCTCTGCTTCCGTCAGCTTGCCAAGAACGTAGGCATAAACGCTACGAAGTTGGAAAGCCTTACGGATGAGGAGTTTGAGATCGTAGTTGGTGAAGAGCTGAGCAAGCGTCGCAGTTTGGAAGAATACAAAGCCAGTCGTATTCTTACGGATGAGCAGATCAAGGCAATGGGGGAAAGCATTATCCCCGTCAAGCAAGTCTTTGCTGCCGCTAAAGCTGCCGGATACGGGCCTGGTCGTGTCGCTCAGGCAATGGGTGGCGATCGTTTCCGGCACGAACCTCTCGGTG
>Ga0137457_1000028_pt1 | contig 41629 bp, 65 predicted proteins | sample EasRivERMGT630_2_FD_102321 | JGI IMG/M metagenome (GOLD analysis project Ga0137457, IMG submission 102321) | Soil microbial communities from meander-bound floodplain in the East River, Colorado, USA - East River MetaG ERMGT630_2 | ecosystem: Environmental > Terrestrial > Soil > Floodplain ...
ACTGATGGCCGTACCATCCTTCGAATTGGTTTTTCATTTCTGTAACTGTTTAAGTGAATTGCTGTATTGCAAGTGAAGTGTTATCAGGTCGGTTCTTTTCTGGTTCTCAACAAACTGCCAGAACTTTTCAATTCCAGTAGCATCGCAGCACCGGCAATAGTCCATGTAGTCACGTAGCCCTGTGCCGTTACAGTTTCCGCAAAGGATGGAGTTTTCGAAGTAAAAGCGTTTCATTTGTCCCAAATTTTAGAGTCGCCACAATAATCCATTATCGCCGGGTAAACAGATTCTTTTACCTCTACTACTCCATAGGCGTTAACCCTAGCGTTTTCCTTTTTAATCGGGATGGTTACTGAACCCTGATCTTCAATGTACATCGTGGGGGAATAGGTAAAAGATACAAGGAACTTATTGCCTAAATCCTGTACTATTTTACCGTGTTGTAGTGGTCTGTATTTCATGACTGTAGTGTTTGAAGTGTTGCGGCAATAGCTGCCATTTTATGTCTGCCTCCTTTATGCCTTCCTTTGGTTAACATATCTTTCATATTATCGGCCTGTGTTCCTAAAAATAGATGGTCAGGGTTAACGCAAGCTGGATTGTCACAACGATGTAAAACAGACAGCCCGTTAATAGCTCCACGATAAATTTGATAAGAGAACCTATGAGCATAAAAAATCCTTTTTTCAGAACCCATAACACCGTAACCGTATCTTTCGTGTAAAGCGCCCAACCAATACCAGCAGCCATCAATGCTATAATAAATTTTAGCCTCAAAATACTCCTTAACTGATGGTTTATTAGCCCATCTTACCGCGATTGCTTTTTGCCACCTATTCATTTCTTTTTGAGTTTGGTCAGATCCAATAAAGTCACCGCAATCACAGCCGTTTCCATGTAGGCTTTTACTGATTGCTTTTTAAGCTTCGCAACCTTTTTAATATCTGGAATGATATTGTCTTCAATGTCAATTATTTTTCGCATATCCTGATTTTGATATGCCAAAGATATGCTAAAAGTATATACACCTACAAGCTTTAGGTAATATTTATTTTGAGATAGTTAAAAACAGCACTCCCCCGGCCAGAATTGCGGCAGACGTTTTCCAGAAGCCTTTCCGTCTCCGTTCTTTGTTGTAGTCCCTCTCATTTTTTACCGCTACTTCTTCCCATAAGTGCCCTTTTGTGGCTTCGACCAGGATCTGATCCTCCCGGGCTTTGATGATGGCTTCTAAATCAACCACTTCGGCACTGTGGGATAGCTCCAACTGGGTAATAATTTGGTCCTTTTGGGTTAAAAGGCTGTCGGTTACCTGAATAAACTGCTTTAGAAGTGGCACAGAGTCGGACATGACCACTACCGGGGGCCGTAAATCGGTTAGTTTTCGGGTTAGGGTTGAATTTCGCATTTGTAGCCCTTTTAAGACCACCGAATCTTTAGCCCTATCTTTTGCCACCTTAGAACGGATCGTTGAAACTAGGCTATCAGCTTTAAGGGATTTGGCCTGTAGCTGAGATATACGCTGTTGGTGCAATCTGTTGTCTGTAATCCTTTCGGCTTGCTGCCGCTTACCTTCCGACCTTTGCCAGAGGATGAAAAATATAAGAGCAACGATAATAAGCCAAGCAATCGGTTCGCGGTAGTTCATTTGGCTTCGTGTTTGGAGAGACAAAAATGAATTCTTTCTTGTGTTATCGGTAAAAGAAACAACTCTTTTTCTAATTGTTTTAGCATATCCACCAGTTCCGCTTTGTCAGCCTGAAGTTCACCCATCTTAGTATAGTAACCCTCAACTGCAATTCTCAGCCGCTCATTCTCTGCCTTGAGCGCAGCGAGTTCATCCCTCAGTGTTTTATCACGCCTGTCATTAGCAGCCGCCATGCCGTAATAGGCTTCCATATCTTCCATATCTCTGTTTAGTTAAAGACCTAAAAGTTCGGTTCATAACTGTGAATCATACCCTCAAATATTCTCAAATGCTCCATGCATGTAGGATTGATAAACAGCATTCCACCATCTGGCAGAAACAAAGCAAAGTTTTGGGTATTATAAATACCTGTTAAAACGATTTGAAGTTTACCTTGATCGCTTTCACCTATCGTTTTTTCCATGTAGGTAGTTGGATCGTTGGAGATACTCATTCCAAATTCAATCAAGCGTTCTTTTGTTATTTCTGTGGTCATAATTTTAGTTAGTTAAAGACCTAAGATTTGTTTTGGTTCAGATACTTCCAATTCTACTGATTGTTATTTGTGACGTACGTTTGAATGAGTCCCTTTTAGGCTTCGGCTTGTCATCAAAAAACAGGCGAACTTCAACTACAGGATTCAAAACAAACGGGTTTTTCTTCTGTTGTTCCTTTGGTCTTATCGAATAACAACCAGTGCTATACCATCCCCCTGAATAACTTGTATCAGATAAAGTCCATGCCGTATTTGCCGCTGTCGTGTCACAAAAAACATTAACCATAGCTTTACACCTTAAAATAGATTTAATCCTTTTTGAGTTTACCGTGTTGAACTAACTTCTCGACCAATTCCTCAGCGTGTTCCTGAGTCAGCGCCAGCACTTCAACATTGCCCACCTTGAAATACTTATACCCTGCTGTAGCGGTGTTCCTAACTGGCTTTTCCCGGCCATACTTTTGATAATCGGCGTCTGTCATACCCGGAACTTTCGATCCTTCCTGAAGTGATTTAGCCCATTCCTTGAACGCTTTATATCCTGGTCCTTCTTCAGCCGGGGGGATTGGTTGTTCGTATTCACCGCTTCTTTCCTTCCGTAATTCTTCTTCGATCACTACATACTTTTCATCCAAATACTTCTCCATCCACTTCCGTAAAACGATTCCATCCATCCGGAATATTTCACCATACTGACCAATACAACCACGTTCAAAGCACAGTTTAAAATCTGCCAGTGATTCATTCGGGAACATTTCTACCAGTTGGGTAGCGATGAACTCCATCTGTGGGACCGTTAGGTTATTGGATACAGAAACCCTTTCAGACAGTTTTATCAGTTCGATCTTTACGAAGATCACTATCTTTCCCTGCCCTACGATCTTAATCAGATCGCATATTTTAGGCTGGTCTAAAGATTTTCCGATTGAATTGGGCATCGACAGCGCCGCTTTGTTGAAATCACCCGCCGCCAAACTCTCGCACAATGTCGTTTGCGAGAGCTTCTTTAAGGCTGCTGGTATCTCGTTGTTTTTTTGAAGTTCCATTGTGTATAATTTCGTCGTTCCAAGATTCATTTGATAGGTAGGTTAGTGGGTTCTTACGGTACTGGATTTCAGGGGTAGCCCGGACATACAATTCCAAATGCTCCATGATTTTTTCGCGCGCCGCCTGTTTAATCTTTTCCCATTTTTTCAGGCATTTGGGTTTATCCTGTTTTTTATCGTATAGATTCCAGAAGTCATCGAAACAAGGCCAAACAGTCACTTCGCCGACATTGGCGGCGTTCGCCTTCGTTTCTGATTCTGTTTCGTTTCGTTTCGTTTCTGTTTCAGGCGGCGACTCGCGGCGAGTTGTCCGCGGCTCGCTGTCAGGTTGCGGAAAAGTGTTGCGCATGTTTCTAAGTCGCTGTCCGAAGTTGACAATTCGCAAATATTCTTTGCCCTCTACGGTATAAGCACATAGTATCTTAGCGTCAATGCACTCATTAACCCATTTAGATATACTTGAATCTTTATATTCCTTCAAAGGAAATAAGGCAGCCCGGATTAACTTAGGATTGCTGTAAAAGCTACCATAGTCATCGGCCTTCATTATCAGACGGGTAAAAAATATCTCAGCTTCTGGACTAAGTAAGTCGATGGATTCTGAAGCGGTCCAATCTCTTAGGATTCTATTGGCCATAAAAGCATGCCCCCGACAAATCGCGGCTGTCCACGAGAACCGATAGGTTCAAAGAGGCACGAAATGTCAGGGATACTTTTAATGTTTTCATACGTGAACAGCTACATTAAAACTATAAATTATTTACATGATTTCCAAACAGAAGCAAAAGCCCTATGTGCTGTTACATTCTTTACCGGGGCATAGCCTACCCTTGTAATTAAGCCCTCCTTTGCCGCCCTTAGAACGATGTGGCCAAAGGCCCGTTTACTTGGCGGTTGTTCAATAAGGCCAGTAATCGAGTCCCGGAAGTCTTCAGCCTGGAAAGGAGCGCCATTGCCGGAAATGAACCTTTTAAACAGTCCGTAAACCTTGTCACTCCACTGGTCATGTACCCGGTCAGCGTGGTCTACAGCCCTTTTAATTCCCTTATCGCGGGCTTCAAAACTTAGTTCTATCTGATTCATACGCTTTAGTTTTGTATTTCAAATGCCATCCTTTTGGATGTTGACAATCCCGGCAGCTATTCCGAATACTCTCATGGATAGCCTTTACATACCCCCCAACAATGTATTTTGAGGTAGATTTGTTGAAGAATGAAATGGGCAATTCCTGCCCGCATTTGTTACATTTCTTTTTTTCCATAGTTTAAAATGTGGAAGGTGCTTACCAGTTCCGGCCCTCTATTTCCGGGGATTCTGATAGCCCTCCCACTGAAAAATGTTTGTGTTAAAACTTATTGCGATTTTAACCGCCCTAAATCTGCTTTTACTGAATCCAAATCCGGGCCGCTTGCCTACATCATCCGAGTAAACATGACAGAACCAGCCTGAACCATTGACCATATCACGGCCTTTGTACAAGTACACCCTCAAACCACGAATCTCTTTGTAGCAGCATTTATCGTAACCGTGTGTTTTAATTTGGCTCAAAATAAATTCGGATACTGTTGTTTTCCTCTCCTTATCTTTCCGCAACTCCATACCCTGATATCATCACTGAAGACCATGTCGTTCACGTGGCTATAGCCTTCGGCTCCGGTGTACTTTTGCTTCTTTGGGCCTACGTTTGGACTAGGGTAGGCTTTCTGTTTCATCTTGTTCATAGCGGTAGCTGGGTTTGGTAGTCGATCAATTTAATAGGCCGTTTTTCTTTGTACACTCCGCACATTTCAGCACACGTTCCACAGTGGCCCAAATAGGTCTTCCGGTTGTACTTGCTTACATACTGCTTCTTACCTAAGAACTTGGATTCTTTGATCTTAATAACCCCGTCTTTGACGTATGGATTATGTTTTGAAACCCTTAACACCGTGTCCAGTGTGGGTGTGTGTTTAAATAGCTCTGCCTGTACTTTTGCCAACCTATGGCCGGTTTCATTGGTCAAATCAAAGTCCGCCGAAACTATCCTTAGAACTGATTTACAGAAGGGTTTCAACCTCAGAAACTCGTTCACCGAATTAACCAGGTGTCCAGGCTCATCCAGCGCAGACACCGACGTATTGACGCAGATGTTGTACCCTGACAATTCAATCAACTGCTCATCTGTGAGCTTGTTCCAGTGCTTGGTAATAATCACAATCTCCTTATTCGCGGGCGCGATCCATCGACAAATGTTTAATGTATGTTGCCAGTCCTCAGAGGGATCTCCCATAGTACCCATCCGCACAAAGGGCAAATCAATTTTACGTATTTGGTTAACGATCTTAACACGGTGTTTAACATTCTGAAAGTCCCGGAACACGGTTTTCTTAAAGTCATAGCCATACATCCGGGCAGCTTTGGCGGCGTAGCAATCATTATAACATCCGTTCCGGTTCTCTGCAGTCCCGGCGGTACACCCAATCGAGGGATCTAAACTGTAGACCCCCCGTGAGTTGTAGGTTAATGAAATACGTTGGCTGTAGGTTCTCATAGCCTACCGATATTTGGGTACAGGTCTTTTATCTTTGAAACATCCCCTTTGTAGAAAGCATATATTTTCTGTTCACGCTTTGGAAACTTGCGATGGTGCAGTGTTTTCTTAGCATGGGCCAACCTGGTAAATTCACTTTCCAGGTACACAATCTTATTGTAGATCAATAACCCTTGTGATTTAAACCATAGCTCATGTTCAGCCTCACAACCGTAATATCCAGTATCTTTTCCACGGCTATCGCCAGTCATTACCACAAAGAAACAATTATCATTTAACGCCTCAATTGCTTTCTTATACCCAGCGAACAACGTATCCCGGAACTGTTCATAGGTCGGGATGGTGTTCAGTTCGCCCTCTGGCGGGTTGCCATCATAGTCTAGATACTCTTCTACTTTGTAATAGGGTGGGCAGCTAAAAACTAAATCGTATTTTTGATGTGGGGCATAGGTTGAACTATCCGCTTTTATCCATTTCGTACTATAGAAGTCCTGACACAGTGCATTGTTAGCATCACATTGATTTTGTCGGATCTCTGTGGCCACGTATTCATAGTTGTACGACCCGGTTATAAATCCAAACTGCACACCACCACCAAAAGGATTGTAAACTCTAAAACCCGCCTTTGGCATAAACATTCGAAGTATGACCTCACACGCTGTAGGATCCAACACCGAAGCATTGCCGTTAAATGACTTACCTTTTTCGTGTACAATCTCGCCATCTTCATCAATCTTTCGCTCGGAAAGGATCACATTCGACATACCGTTAGCACCCTGCCAGCAGCCATCACGCGAGGCGAACCGTGGGTTAGGTATGTTATACTTTTCCCCGGCCGCGTCTATCTTTGCGTTCCATTCTCTTTTAGTTCGCAACCAATCTCCCTTAACTGAGTTCCATACATTTGTCATTGTGATGTGAGCCAGGAATTTCATACGAACGTCAGCTTCGTTACCATGTACCAGGTAGTGAAACTGTCCCATCTTCAGATAGGTTTTAAATCCCAAACTGTGGAATAACTTAGCTGTTTCGTATTTAGAGCGCGGGTCGGTTGTGATGATGGCCGGGTAACCGAATGTGTTATATTCAATTATTTTATTCACCATTCTGGAATACAAATCTACATTGATAGTATCCGGGTAGATGGCGGACTGTAGCAAACAAAACTCTTTTGCATCGTGGTTAACCTGGAAAGTAAAGAAGCCTTTGAACTCTCCGTTAATTTTAAGGATCACAGCCGAATGAATTTGCATATTCTTCCGGGCTGCCCGGTAGGCTATCTTATCCAATATTGCCAACGTTGCAATATCCTTTTCATAGCCTGAACCGATCACGGTTTCAACGGTGAACAATTCTACATCTTGTTTGAATATTGGTAACTGTTTTGGATCAATTACAACCTCATTTTCTAATTCTATTTGCATATGTTTATTAAGTTTTATCCCCATATCACTCTACATGAAAGCCAAATGAAGAACATTGAAATAATGAATCCGACTGCACACGAAGCCAATGTACTCCAGACGTGTAGCCATTTAGTGTCGATTGTTTTTTTCATGTTGTTAGTTGGTCAAGTACGGTTTTAAGTTCTGAAATATGTTTTTCCATATGGAATGAATAGTAAGACTCGAAAGTTTTATGGCCGTCCGGCTGAAGTTCCCATATGCGATAGAGGCAATTCCTGACGCGCTGTGACTTCGTTTTACCTGGAAGGTCGACTTCTAAACTGTCGATCTGATCAAGTTCCCTTTGGGCTATCGTTTCCTTAGGGCTAATATACAGCGCCACTAATTTACCTCTGTGTGAAAATATCTCCCCTACGTTGGCCGGGGATAACTCCTGCGAATCAAAGCAAAGTTTAAGACTGCCGTCTTGTAGGCTTCGGATAGAACCGAGTATTGCGGGTAGGATTATGCCGTTCATGGTTTAGGGGGTTCAGGTAGTGGCATCCAGTGAGTGACAGTGTTCTCGTTAATTTTTGCATAGCATGGTTGTTCATCACCTGAGTCACACCAATACGGTATAAACCTCTTATCCTCTGGGATTGTCAAGTAACCTATCTCAACGCATTCCAGCCAGTAGGTTAACACGCGAGTTTCTGATTCCGGCAGTCGATCTTTAACGCTTATCCATTCCATAGCTACTTGATAAAAACTTTGAGCCCTGACGTTGATTTCTTTGCCGGAGGGCGTATCGTTATAAGTTCACCCGTCATTCTATCCAGAATATCCATTGGTCCCGGCAGGGCTCTTAAAAAGGCTTCACGTTCCTTTCTGCTGTTTGCTGCATTCTTTTCATCGGACGAATAAATCTCCCAGTCCGTATCATTGCAAACCGAGTAATCGTAAGACGTTCCGATCTCAGCCTTTTCAATCTCATTCCCCATGAACTCAAACTTCTTATCGGGGTACTTCTCCGCTTCGGTTAACAGATTTTCTTGTATCTTTTCAGTGATGATCTTAAAGGCTTTTTCCATTCCACGGATCTGAACCAGCAGCCACAACGGGTTTTCCCCGTCATATTTAACCGACTGAACCACACGGTTGGCAAATTTATTTACCTGGTCGGCCGTCGAAGGCATTAAATGTATTACTGAATTGGGCGTCATGTCATCCATAGTCTTAAAGTTTACTTATCATCTCTGAATAAATCATTTCGAATATCATCGGGAAGTCTTTCAGTTCACCTTTGCCAGCAACTACAATGTCTTTTGCATACGCAGCACTATAGGATATCATTGCAACCCGCGGCTCTATTTGTGGCTTACCACCGGGTTTAAAAGGCTGGTCCGTCTGTGGCAGTGTAATTTTGTAATAGGTTCCTTTCTTACCTTCTTTGGCTTCGATAAGGTATTCAGTTACTTCACCTACTACGAACTTAGTCTGGTTCTCATTCTTGGAAGTATAGAACCCCTTGTCGCCGTTGTCTAGTTCAATGACGAAGGAAGTGTTCCCGTAGGAATCCTTTTGTGCCATCTGTGTGATTTTAGTTGTCTTAGCTTTTTTCATTTCCGTTTATCGGTTAATTGTACGCAATACTACAAACGCATAATATCCTATGCAAGTCTTTTGTAAAATATATTTTGATAATTTCTTTTGCAAGTTAAAATATTTCTTTGTTGTTTTACACCGTTATGATGACAGTAGCAGAATTTGCCAGTAAAAAAGGGGTGCCGCTTCAAACGGTATATTCCTGGATTTACAGAGGGAAAACCGAGAAGAACGGATTTAAGGTTGTTCAAATCGGCAGCATGAAATTGATTCAAGAACTCTCAAAAAAGAAAGTTGCATGATGTATCAAAAGATTAGACCACGTTCAGTTAAGCGATTGAAGCAGGAAAGACAATACGCCAAGCTCCGAAAGGTGTATTTACATTGTCATCCCACGTGCGAGGTTAAAGGATGTGAAGCGCCAAGTACTGAACTACATCATCGCCGGGGTCGCGTGGGTGATCTCCTGACAGACGAAAGTAACTTTCTGGCAGTTTGCAGACCACATCACAACTACATAGAAAGCCATCCAGCAGAAGCAAAGGAACATGGGTACAGTTTAACACGAACAATATGAGAGGCTTTTTCCCAGAAATCGTTTGGAGACTTGATGTAACTGATACTGAGTTAATTTTCACACAAGTGCCGTGTCCTGAAGACTGGGAACAAAAAAAGATTGAATTACCATACAATGACTATAACGGTGTTTTTTGTGGCCATAGGGACTATGATGATGTGAAATTTTCACTAGTCAGAAGATTGAAAGCTGAGAACTTTTATTCTGGACCCAGCGGAAGCAACACAAGTTTCAAAGACCAATGGGGTAATTTTAGCCTACTTAACTGGCGACAAGCGCATGGGTATGGATACGCCTGGGAACCTAGTACCTACTATGAATATGAAGGTAAAATGTACACCACTCACATAAATTTCAGATAATGGAAACAGAGGTTAAAAAAGTATCTAAACATATGCAAGCGGCTCTTAATCAACTAACTAAGCAGGTAGAATGGTTCGAACGGAAACGCGCCAAACTTCAGGATGAAGTCACCGTCAGGGAAAAGGAAATAGACGAGCTAAGCACCTCAATAGAATACATCTCTGAACAGATAATAAAACTAAAAGGATGAACAAGTTAAAGGAGATGTTCATTCAGGATCCATTCATATTTTTAATGGGGATAGGTATGTTTCTGGTATGCATCTCAGTAAGCTTCTATTTGATTGTACTAACATTTAAATTGTATCTTTGAATATGTCCGAAAACAACGGGAAAACAGCGGGACTCGGTAATTTAAAGAACTTCCCCAAAGGGGTATCCGGCAACCCTAACGGCAGGCCAAAGAAAATCCCTGAGATTGATAAACTTCTTGCTGACGTACTTGGTGAGGATGGCCATGAAGCTACTGAGATTCTCAAGGCATTGGTAGCAAAAGCTAAAAAAGGAGATGTAAGAGCAGCCGAAGTTCTTTTAGATAGAGCTTACGGCAAAGCTAAACAGGACATTAACCAGAAGACAACCATTGATGACAATCGGTTTGACTACTCGAAACTAACCCAGGAACAGCGTGAATATCTTGCAGAATTACAATTGGCCTGCGGTATGCGCTCAGAGTAGCTTTGTCTGGTTCATACGTCACACCAAGCCTGAATATGTATTCAACTGGCACCATAACCAGGTATGTGAGAAACTTGAACAGTTTGCTAGTGGTAAAATTAGGAAACTAATGGTATTCATGCCTCCACAACACGGGAAAAGTGAGTTAACAACCAGAAGATTCCCGGCATACATCTTAGGACAGAAACCGGACTGTAAAATGGCCATTTGTTCCTATTCAGCTACGATAGCAAGTACTTTTAACCGAGATATTCAGCGGATAATTGATGATAAACCCTATTCAGAAGTCTTTCCAAATACCTCATTGAACGAACAAAGCGCCGTGAACCCCTCAAAGAACACTTTTCTAAGAAACTCAGAGATATTTGAGATCATAGGGCATCAGGGCTTTGTAAAAACCGTTGGTGTGGGCGGATCGTTAACCGGAACACCTGTAGACATTGGAATTATCGATGATCCTTTCAAAGATCGCGAGGAAGCTATGTCAATCCGGATCAGGGATAAAGTATATTCCTGGTACACGGACGTATTTAAAACCCGTTTACACAACGACTCACAACAGTTGCTTGTAATGACTCGCTGGGATGCTGATGACCTTGCCGGTAGGATACTAAGAACAGAAAACGACTGGGATGTGGTGGTATTTCAAGCCATAAAGGAACGGGAAACACCCAACGACCCCAGAAATAAAGGGGAAGCTCTGTGGCCGGAGAAACATAGCCTAGAACGCATTCTATCTATCAAGGAAACAAGCCCATTCACTTTTACATCTTTATACCAACAGGAGCCAAAGCCATCAGCGGAAGCATTAGTGTTCCCCGAGTGGGACGAATACGAAGAAGAACCAGACATCCAACCTATTTACGGGCTAGACTTTGGATTCTCCAATGATCCGACCGCTATTCCCCAGGTGAAGATTCATAAACGGGATATGTATGTAAGGGAGTTACTGTATAAGAAAGGACTTACTACGCCTGAACTGGATGAACACATGAAAGCCATTCTTCCCAAACACGCCAGGATATCGGCGGACAGTGCCGACCCACGGACGATAGAAGACTTAAAACGCCGGGGATGGTCCAATATCAGCCCTTCAGTTAAAGGTAAAGACTCAATTGTAAACGGGATCAACTGGATTAAGGGGTTTAAACTACACGTACACCGCAACAGCCATAACCTGAAGAACGAGCTATTAAACTATCAGTGGTTGATGTACGGAGGACAGGCTACAAACGTGGCTATTGACTCTCATAACCACATCATTGACGGGATAAGGTATAGCAAATCTTTGCATAGAATAAGTAATCCAGTGTTTCACACAACCTTCCACAAAGCATGACAAACAAGATATTCAGGTGGTTTATTCTAATGGCGCTGTTCATCTGGTTCTTAACCAGTTGTAGCGAGGAAGTAAGCCCCTGCGAACCCATGAAGCAGCGATGCAAAGAACTTCAGTATAAGATAGCCCAAACAACCGGCGCCGAAAGGGAACAATACTATCAATATTACCTAACAGAAAAGCACATACTCGAAAACTGCCTAGCAACACATGATTAAATTCAAGATCAACGACCGCACAATAAACTACCCCTCACAATGGGAAGATCTTACCTTTGGTCAGTATTTACAATATTTCAATTTAAAGGGCGATTCAATACAATTAGTCTCTATCCTCTCGGGACTGGATTATGAATATCTCAAAGGTGCTGTCATAGTTGGCCTTGAATCACTGCTTGAAGCCTCAAAGTTTACATTAACTACTCCCAAGTTTGAAACCTACTATCCACAGGTGGGGAAATACAAACTCCCCGCCAACCGAAAAGGACAGTTCGATATTAGGTTTGAATCAATGGGACAGTTCGAAGATATGCGGGCACAGATGATGAAGAAAATGGACATCCAAGAACACACCGCCGCTTATGGTCGTTATGTGGCCATCTACCTACAGAAGATCCGCGACGGTCAATATGACCCAGCTAAGGTAGAAGAAGTCCAGGAAGAAGTACAAACATTCCCTGCGTGTGAGGTTATCGCAGTAGGACAATTTTTTTTTCTAAAGCTGTACAGCTTATCGACTGGCACAGCAAAAACATCCCTGAATACACCCCCGACTCCGACGAAATCGAAGCAGGATTTGACGAACTCCAAAAGAAATTCGGCATCTATGCGACGATCCATGAAGTCTCGATAGCCATCAACGTTCCCGAAGAAATCATTTACAAAGACTGGACCGCGCAACAGTTCTGGTACAAGCATCTGTATTTAGCGTGGAAGGGACACACGCAGGGAAAATATAGGAAGATACTTATGACTAAAAAATAGCCTATATTTTGGCCGTGAGTCACAAGTGTCTGCGTTTATTGGTCGAACATACCGTTAAATCACTGACGGATACCGTACAATATTCATACGGAGAAGAATCCGATTTCGATCAATCTAAAAAGCATCAGTTCTTAATGGTTAACACACAGCTCATGCCAGCGACTGCCGTGTTCGCTGTGGATGGCGTTTTCAATTACTCAAAGTCGTGGGTAATTAGAACAGCCTTTTATAAGTACGACTCCCAAGCCTCAATAGATTATTATGAGATTCACGATGAACTGGATCCGTTAGTCGATCAATTCGTGAACAAGTTCAACGAGCGGGATGACTTGGTGATACTCTCAGTCTCAGAGGAGCCTTTTGTTAAAGCCCTTTCGGCTATTCTTACGGGGTACTTGGTTACCCTCACGGTCCGGTTAAACGATGATTTTGATTACTGCTTCGAGTGTGATTGACCTTATAGAAATATTGCAACCCTTTGGAAATTCTGTAGTCAGTCAGATACAGCAGAACCTTTCGGCCACTGGCACAGACGCTACCGGCCAAACGTCCAGATCTTTAAAATACACCGTAACCCAGGAGGGGACCAATACTATCTTTCAGGTAACAGGGAGGCCGTACTTTATGACCGTGGAAACCGGACGAAGACCAACCCCGACCTATAAACCGTCTCGAAACTTTGTGGCCAGTATTCAAGCATGGATGACCGCAAGAGGGATGCAGGGCCCAGCCTATGCGATAGCTCAGGCCATACACAAGAAAGGGACAGAACTGTACAGAAGTGGGGGAAGGACGGACATCGTTTCGAACGTCATCAATCAATCATTATACGATCAGATTGCAAATGCAGTATTAAAGAAGTTTATTAACCAATACGTGACCACAATTGCTAACAGTAATCAACAGACCACTAGGGCATAGACTTACAGACGCAGAACTGGCGGCTTCGGTAACTGATTCATCAGGGGATGCGCTATTTACTACAGCCTTTTCGCATGGGTTAGTAGCCGGGGACTATGTCTATGTAATTTCAAACTTTGACGCTTACAACGGATTCAAATACGTTTACTCACCGACATACAACACGTTCAAACTTAGGGACTCTGAGACGGGGGACATCGTACCCTATTATTCAGATACGGATCTCGAATATCGTATTTCAGTGCTTCAGCATGGATGGTCGGCAGTCAATCAACCGATAGTCTATGAATTAGAATCCGATCTGTTCCCTAATAACGTGGACGAGGAAGCCTACACGCCTAACGTAGTAGTAACACAGGCGGACGCAGAAGGATATACGTTGCTTAATCTATCGGCGGCTTTAAGTGACCCCACAGCATTAGCATGGATAGAATTAGTTGGGACGGGGTCGCTCGCTGGGCAATACCAGATCATCACAGTATTACAACCGTGGCAGATAATTATCAATTTAGACTACGATGCTTCCAATTCTTTCGGTGGGTATTTAGTCGTAAAGTACTATAAAAACTACTGCATTAACGTTCAGGTGTGGTCAGGAGTGGGCGCAGAGCATCCGTGGTTTGCTGAAAAGCCTTATGAACTTGCCGCGACCTTACAATACGTTCCAGACGAAAACGGACGGGCTAAGTTTAGCATAGCGGAGATTTTAAGAGGGTATATTAATACACGTAACAACCTGACCTTAAACACCCTGCCGAATAATTTAGACTTCATGACCGCGTTTTATATCGTCTACTTTGAGAGTTACGATACAAGTGATGGTCAAGAAATAACCACGTTCGAAGGGGATCCCACGCAAGATACTTTTGAAGGCCACGCGGTTAACGCTTCAATGCCTTTCAAGTCTTTGTATCAATCGTTTATGTCACTGTATGTAAATGAGGATGTTTACTTGGCTGAGTGGCTGTGCATTCAATCACAACCAGTTACAATCGTCGGGTATTTCTTTGATCTTTCGTTTATCAATTCATTGAACGGTGTTGATATTTTAATAATGGAAAACGGGGTCTTAAACCAAACCATAGTAAATCCGGGGGTGGGGGTTATCCGTGTCCCTCTGGAATATACGTTGGCCGGGGAGTACTGCTATCAAGCCGTGACAAATGGCACTGCTGAAATCCCGGGTGTGACAAGTTCTATAACATTACCAGCACTGTCATTAGGATCTAATCAGGGGGTTGGAACAAGCTGGACGACAGGAGCTAATCCATCAGTATCACTCACAGCAACCGCACCATTAGAGGCAGAACAAAGTAAACAGTGGGTACAAAGTTATGCCTTCGTTCAAGGGTATACTTACGAGTTTACCCCTAACATAGATTATGTCAATGACAGTCTTTGTTTTATCAGATTTCAAATATTAGACGCAAGTGATAATATATTAATTGAGGAAAGCGAATCATTATCAGCGGGGTCCGGATCAGAGACAACGCCAATTAGTTTTGTGGCCCCGGCGGGTGCAGTTAAATATGCCTACTTCTTTGAGTTTATTAATGGCATCGGTACCAATACCAATACGGTGGACATTGATTCAATCACAGCTACACAGACAACCCCTACTATCCCAGCGGTGACAGCACAGGATATAACGGAAGTTATCTGCGTGACGGTACTAGAAGAATGTGATGATTCAGTAATAACAAGCGACGACGCACGACTATTGGAGGACGGAGATTTCCGGTTACTAGAATGATGGTTTCACCTTACCAGATTACATTTTTAAACCACTTAGGAGGTTTTGAGTATTTCTTGTTCACAGCGAAGAAAGAATACCAGGTTATTATCGAAGAAGCGGGGGAAACCAAACAAAACGTATTACCGGGATGGCCGAATACTTGGGGAGAAACTGCTGATACTATACGGAAGCAAACCTATCGGAAGTCTTCCAATTCAGTAATAGTCAGAAGTCAATTCCTGAGTCTGGAACAGTTAGACGCTTTAACTGAGATAAGAACTTCGCCTTTAGTGCAGATCATGTATTCACGGACGAATAGAAGGACGGTGATAGTGGATACAGATTCATTCACGAAGTTCGACGAGAAGGACAAAGTATTTTCAGTAACATTTAAGATAACCTTTACCGATAATTTACCTAGTCAACGATGTTAATTAAGTTGCCAGACGGGTATTTGGACTTTAACGACTCAATAGAAATTGAGCGGCAGATAAAGCTATTTGAAGACCTTGAAACCACAGACGGGGACTACTCCTATCGGTTTGAGGCTCCGATGACGGCTAATAACATTCATCTTTTAGAGAACCCATTTCCTGACAACAGATCGAAACGAGTATATGAGAAGATCGACTGTGAACTACTGGACGACGAAGGGAACCAATTGTACTTCGGATCTTTAAGAATAGAACGGGTTACCACTGTATTTGAACTGTCATTCTTTGCCGGGAATAACAATTGGTTCGGGCTACTCGCAGGGCCGATCGCAGATATTGACTTCTCAGACCTAGACCAGGCGCAAGACCTGTCAAACATCCTGGTCCAAATGGCGGCTACCTCCAATGTAGTATTCACATTAGTGGATAATGGGGCTCTTGTCACACGTGGCTACCGTCAGGTAAAAGTAGAGGACTACGTTGCCGGGATTTATGTGCACACGGTATTCAAAAGGATATTCCAGTTTCATTCAATTAAGATTCAGGGTGATCTATTCGATGAGCCGCTGTACTGGAAGTTGATTACACAACGGAATGGAAAGAGTCAGGCGCAGATCGACTCTGCCTCCTCTTATGTGGAGCAAAGTACTTTAATAGCGCGTCCGGGGGAAAACGTTAAATACCCGGTGGTCTTTCAGAATGATTCCGTGTACCCGTTTTATGATGGTAGTGGGGATCCGTTCTCGTTAGTCACGAACTCATGGACCGCACCATTTAAGACTAAGATTCATATTGAAATGTCGTTCATTCCTTCAATAGTGAATTCTACCTATAATCAACGGATCTACATAAACATAAACGGGGTGTTTACATTCGTGGATATCGGACTGGACGCTGGGGGATTGTATAACAGTGCAACCCCTGGGGATCAAACGTCTTTTACTTTAGACCGGACGTTTGTAGTGGAATCAGGGGACGTTTTAACATGGGATACCGAATGGCAGCAGTCCGGGGGATCAACTCAGAATGACGTGGTTTCAGGATGGGTTAAAATTACTCCAATTTACATTTATAAGGTATTCGGAGATTCAGTAGTGCCGGCGTGGACGCAAGGGGAATACGTCTCAAACATCTTCAAGATATTTAATGTATTACCGCATTTTAACTCGTTCACAAAGACACTAACATTAAACGTCTTCGACAAGCTCCGGGACAAACCGGCCATCGATCTGAGTCCGTTTATCTCTAATACTGAAATAGACTACATCGACTTTATTTCGAACTATGGTAAAAGGAATCTACTGAGTTATCAACAGGTAGACTTCGATGAATTAAGGGATTATAACATACAGAACTTCTTTCCCTATGGGTCAGGGGTCATCACTTCAGATAACGGTTTTTTGGAAGACTCAGAAGACCTGATTGAATCCGATTTCAGCAATCCGCAAAGCTACATTAACCCCGTGTTTGATATGAGCATGGAGCGCCTGAATTTAATCCAGTTGGAGACGGGCGACAATACTAACCTAACCGCGGTCAACGACTCGGCAGGAGTAGCGAGGTTTGTGATTGATAAAGATATATTCTTAGTAGATGATTTGGTGCGTGTGGAATCTACCGACCCATTCTATAACAAAGATTGGGTAGTGGACACGGTCACACCTGAAACTGCGCCGGGGGCTGGGGATGGATATGTTACGTTTGTGGGCCTTTCGTACGACACCGCAGCAACCGGCACTTTGACTAAGTTGGAACACAAGTACAACGAATCGGATGAGGTGTATTTGCTGGTTCAGATACCGTTCTACCTTGTTACTTCATTCTCAGGGTTCTCAACTATCAAACTGGAATCCTTCGACCGTACGGAGATGTCATTGGCTTATTTTAATTTACTTCAACAGGGACGGGTAATAAACGACGACTATAAACAAAGTCTTTCATTTGGAGAAATAGACCATCCGTTATTTTATCAGAGGACGATAGTAGAAACCTACTGGCAATTAGTCCAGCGGATATTCAACGACCCTGTTAAGCTGTTTAACATTGTTTATATCCCGCATAAGTTGTTTGTAGCGATAGATTTCTTGCGTCCTTTTAAAGTGAGTACGGAAGAAACTTTTAACCTGTATTACATGAATAAAATAACAGGTTACGAGGGTAATGACTGTGAGGTTCAATTAATAAAATTACCGTAATGGCAGAGGAAACCATTTTATTAAACGTCAAAATAGATCAGTCGGACGCGCAAAAGCAGTTGGAAAAGACTGAGAAGAGTATTATTTCCTTAAAGAAAGAACAGGCTTCGCTTACCAAAGAATATAAGGCCGGGAAGGTTTCAGAAGACGAATATATTAAGTCTAACCTTGCACTACAGAAGGCCATAACTAATGAAACAAACCAGAAGCGAACACTAATCCGGGCGGTTGACACGGAGTCAAATTCCCGCAATGCATTAAAGTTAAAGATAGCAGAACTTGTAAAAGAGTATGATAATTTAAACACTGAGACCGCCGAAGGGCAAGCCCGTCAAAAAGCCTTAGCTGCTGAACTAACGAAACTAAACGACCAGTTTAATAAGTCCTCCAATTCTGCGGGACTATTCAAAGATCAAATAGGGAACTATCCAAAAGCCTTTTCAGACGCAGCGGGACAGATTAAAATAGCTGGAGTTTCAGTAGGGGACTTTGGTAGTAAAATGCTGGCCTTTGCCAATCCTGTGACCGCAGCGGTGGGGGTAGTAGGTTTATTAGGATCGGCATTCCTTTCTACCAGGGATGGGGCTGAATTATTAGAATCGGCACAGTTTAAACTTCAGGCAGGCTTCCAGATTTTAGGCCGGGAGACCGCAAGTCTAGTTGATAAGATTTCGCATTTAGGCGGTGATGAAAAAGGGACCGGTAAGGTCACTAAATCACTGTTATTAGCGAACCCCGTTATAGCGGCGGTTATAATAAATCTTAAACTATTAGATAAGGTCACCGGGGGATATCTGTCAAGGTTAGCCGCAGAAAGTCAGGCGCTGGCGGATTCTAAAGCGGCTTATGATGATCTATTAAGATCGCAACTGGAGGAAAGTGAACAGGTAGCCAAACTTGACCGGCAGATTGCGGACCTGACCACCAAACGTGAAGAAGAAACCACCACGGTAGAACAGCGGGTTGCACTGGACCGTGAAATTTTAAAGTTAGAGGAACAGCGCAAAAATATTCTTATCGCTAATGCTCAATTACGTCTCGCTGCTTTGGAGGCTGACGCTAAACTACAGGGCGGAGTTAATAAACTTACAGATACACAGTTACAGCTATTAATTGCTACCAGGAATGAAGTTCAGAACCTACAAGCTGAATATTCCGGTAGGACTAAAAAGATACTATCTGACATTGATTCTATTAACGATAAATTAAGGGATCAGGCAAAATTAGCAGCAAAGGCGGCGGATGAACTTAGAAAATCAGACGCAGCAGATGCGCGCGCACAAAGACGGGCTTTAGATTTCGCTCCCGATGCCCCGACTGTTGAACAGGACGTAGAAACCCCCGCTATGAAACGGGAGGCGAGGGAAACTGAGTTTCTAATTGAGGAGGGAATAATACGTTTCGATGCGACGCAGGATTTAAATGCAGCTTTAGAAAAATCCAATAAACAATTCTACGAAAAGGACTTAGCCAATAAGAAAAGAAACGCGGCATTAAAAGAACAGGTCGATCAGGCACAGCTACAATCGGCCGCATCAATTCTTGATGCCACTGCATCACTTTTTGATCAACAATCGGACGAATACAAAGCGATCGCAAGTGCCCAGGTATTAATCAGTACCTACGGTGCGGCTACTAAAGCCTATGAGGCGGCTTTCCTTCCGTTGCCTACTATTGCCAGCCCTGCCATTGGTGCAGCGTTCGCAGCGGCAGCCATAGCACAAGGTTTGGCAAATTTAGCGGCTATCAACGGGGTGCAATTCGCTGAAGGGGGCTTTACTGGTCCGGGTTCTAAGTACCAACCGGCTGGAATTGTTCACGCCGGTGAATATGTCGCACCTCAATCAGTTGTGAATAGTCCACAAGCACAGCCCCACATTGCAGCATTAGAGGGAATGAGAAAAGGCTATGCCGACGGAGGATTCGTCACAGAACAGAACATCAGCCCTTATCAGATGGCCATGATCACCGCGAACGCAGTACGTAATATGCCTCAACCAGTTGTAGGAGTCCGTGAGTTTAACAAGGTAGCTGCTAGGGTATCCGTCAGAGAATCAGTTTCAAAACTATGACAATAGAAAACAAGTACAACGTTCCACGGGAAACCATTCAGAAAATGGTCAATGATGGTGTTATCCCTTGTTCAGTAGTCAACCATTATCAAGTTTATGACCTGTTCCAACGCTACAAAAACGAGTGCCCCACCTGTACTCAAAACTCAGTGCTTTGGAGGGTAGCCGAGGAAAGAAACGAACCCTTCGATCGAATTAAAAAGATCGTCTACGAGCTGGGGAAAAAATTGTAACTGTATTTACTTGCAAATCCCCGCACCTTTATTACATGACGGGGCACATTCAGATTTATGGCGGCATTGGCACAGAACGTAACGAGACAAGTTTTGAGAACGTCAAATCCCAACTAGACGCTGAAAAAGGATCTGAAGAACTAGCGGTCCACATCATGTCTCCAGGTGGGGACGTGTTCGAAGGAGAAGGGATCTACAACCTTCTAAAGAACGCTAACAAACCCATAACAACTTACATTGAAGGTACTTGCGCCTCTATTGCGACACTTATCGCAGCAGCGGGCGACAAAATAGTTATGAACCGGACCGGAAGGTTTATGATTCATAATCCCAAAATATCAGGTCTTAACTCACAGGCCGACGCAAGAGACTTACGCCATGTTGCCAACCAATTAGACAAGATTAAGACGCTCTTAATTGATGTCTATGACCGGAAGACAACACTAGGCAAACCAAAACTATGGGAGTTGTACGACAACGAAACATGGTACACCGCAGACGAGGCCAAAACAGCCGGGTTTGTCGATGAAGTAGTAGACGCCATCAAGGCCGTAGCAAAAGTCGATTTTAAACATTACAACGAAATGAAAAATGAAGGACTATGGAAGAAGATTCAGAATCTATTCCAGTTGAACAAGTTCAAAGCCGAGTTTGTGGAACAACTCGAAGACGGGACAGCTATTGTCGTGATGTCGGATGATGAGGACTGGACGGGCAAGGCTGTGATCTATGAAGATGGTACTAACCTTCCTGACGGGCAGTACAAATTGAAATCAGGAAAGGGATTCTCCGTGTCAGGGGGAACAATAGCAGAAGTTTACACTGGGGAGCCACAAGCCCCCGCAACCGAAGAAGCCGAAGCGGCAGCAGATATGAAAGAACTAGAAACAGTAAAAGCACAGTTGGCTGAAGCTCTGGCGGCAAATGAAGCCCTTCAGGCTCAGGTACAACAACAAACAGCAGCCACTACAACGGCTAAAGCTGAAACAGTAAAGATCCAAAACCGGATGACCACCCTAGAGCAGGATTTCATCAAGCTCAAAGAGGAAGCATCGGTAACGTTCGGCGACAAGTCCGAGCCAAAGAAAGGTCCCGTCATCAAAAACGTGGGCAAGCAAGAACAACAAGTCGATCCAATGGGCGATTACGCCAGAACCTATTTTAAAAACCGTAACATCATCAACGATGAAGACTAGAATTGAAAACTCAATGTATACGCCTGACATCACGACGTATACCTATCCTGGCATCCTCTCCAAAGAGATCATCCAGAAGCCCAAGATCGATACTCCTCCACTATCGGCGCTCTATACGATCCGTAATGGGGTGAGGTCCAAAGAGCAACTGCACCTTATGTCAGCGCTTTCGAGCGTGTTGGCGAAGGGAACAGCTACTTGTGAACCTACCTACACTCAGGCGGGATCCATCACAGGTAAAACCCTTGAAACAGGGTTGTTTGAAATCAACCTTTCATGGTGTAAGAAAGAATTTCAGGGGCTTTTATCCACATTTAACGCACTGGGAGACGACCCGAACCTAGTTGGGGACGGTCTTTCAGGCTATGAACTGGGTGGGAAACTTCGCTCATTGATTTTAGATGAGATCCTGGAGGCTGCACGTATTGACATCTGGAAAATTGCCTTTCTTGGTCAGTCAGCCTTCACTGGGTCTTCTGTTTACTCGACCATTGACGGTCTGTGGACTGCTTATTTGGATGCTTTCGCTTCTTATTGCGTGAAGACAGTACAGAACTCACTTCCTAACGGAGCGACTTCAGTATTGAACGCTGACGCAGCTAGGGATACGTTCAGGACGCTGTTCACCGGCGCACCTTTGCTGTTGAAGCAAATGATTTCTTCTGGAAAAGTTAAACTGTTTGTAACGGGTTCAATGTGGGAAAACTACCTATTGAGTCTCGAAACGAACTGCTGTGTTGAGGGTTCATGGAGACTCCAGCAGGACGGATCTAAAACACTTTACTACCGTGGCGTGGAACTTGTTCCTCTTTGGGTCATTGACTCAGCTTTGGAGAACGACACCACTCCTTATACAAACCTTTTGAGACACTTTGCGATTCTTACACTTCCTGAAAACAACATTTTCGGAACTGAGAACGCATCAGACCTCAACAACCTGGAACTGTGCTACGATTGTAGGACAAAAACGACTTTCATTCAAGGCGAAATGAGATTCGGTGTTAACTTCTTGAATTGTGATTTAACCGCGATAGCGTACTAAAATGAACATAGTTCAATACGGACGACAACTGTTTCCGCTTAACTGCGGGATTACCGATGGCATGGACATCACCTGTGATGACCTCAAAAAACCCGGCGGAGTTTACCGGGTAGCTTGGGTGTTCAATCTTGGTGATCTTCGGACGCCGATCGATGTGACACTAGCTTCCTATATCACAAACTTGAACTTTAATACTTATGTATCACTGTACAGGTTTGAGTCGGCTAAATTTACTCACGAAGGGACGTGGGTAGAACAAGTCGGGGATTCTGGTAACGTGAGCTATCAACAGACAGCTATCTTGCGATTAGCCAATGCCAACCCAACAGCGGACCGAGTAATCGAGAACGCGAGTGTTGCGGAGCTTGGAATAATTTTCAAAACAAATGCTGGTGAGTTTCTGATATACGGCGCTGGTAACGGTTTAGCAGCAGATGCAAGCACGACCGGCGGAACTGGAAGACAGTCTACAGATTCCACTTTCACAACGCTTAACCTGGTGGGAACTGAAAGGTACTTGCCTAAGCGGTTGTTGATCGGTGGATCTGTGACGACTACCCAACAGTATCTCGACGCGGCATCATCTTAATAACCTGTAACCTAAAGAAAGAGCCCTTTTTAACCGAAGGGCTTTTTTATTCAAATGGTTTTTTACCTGAAATCAAATCCTCAGGGCGATAATATAATTTAGTCCCTATAGTTATAGGATATATCAATCCCTGTGTAGTCCATTCTCTTAGCTCTGTAACAGTTATATTCAGAAATTTAGCAGTCCTACGTTCATCCATCATATACAAATTAGTTGGTAGTGTTTTTATTCGATGGAGAGCTTCAGAATTCGACCGCACTAATTGTGTCAATACTTCACCGACTTTATGAGAAATCTTGTCCATGTGAAAGTACACAGTATCATCAATTTGCTCATTTATTAGCGATGCTATTGTTGTAGCTTGTTGTATAGGATTTAAAGAAATTCGCTTAGACACAATTTCTTTCCTACCCTTTCTCTTTTTTTTTATTGCCATGCTTTTTTGTCTGTCTCAATTAAATGTTCAAGTTGTTCACGTTTTATATACGTTCGGCGACCTACTTTATAAGTAGTCAATTTTTTGAGTTCGATTTGTGCATAAACAAAGCCGCGTGAACATCCTAAATAGGCCATAGTCTCCCCCATTGTTAAAAATTTCTTATCTATTATTTCCATATATGTACATATTGGTTTATATGTACAAAAATAATAATTTTATGTAGAATAATTGCGACACTTAAAAAAATACTTAAATTTAGCCATGTCGAAAGTAGAAATACTTGCAGAATTACGGGCTAATGGCCAAATAGATATTTTTCGTCGGTCTCCCAGTTGGGAAAAAGCATTTGATCTTTATAAGAAGGAAAAAGGCGGTCATAAGAACATGAACTGCGGTTCTTGTTATGGCGATGTAAAGAAATGGCTACTGCTCAATTAGTCCAGATATATTTTGAGCCTGAGCAAGAAAAAGAATTGTACCCTTTTTCAATTCCGTACAACAATAAAGGCAAGGTTACGGTATTTTTTGAGAATGAAGTCATTAGAAAGGTAGTTTCGGAGACAAAAGCGGATAAAATTGGAGTTTGCAGTTGGCGGTTAAAGGAAAAACAGCGGATGTACATCGGAAGACCGCGACCGATCACAGAAGAATTGATAAACAGCCACTATGAAGTTCTCTCTTTTACTCGCAACACGAAATACCATAAAATGTTGGCCTTCGCAGCCCAAAGTCACCTCCACTTTCAACCCGCTTTTGATACAATCCTTAGATCAATTGGAAAATACCATGCATTTGAGATTAAAAATCCGATCTACCAGAATCACTTTATGGCTAGAGTGGACATCTATAGGCACTATGTTAAAGAATATCTTTCGCCGACTATGGAATTGATTTCAAACGATCCTGTAATTAACGAAATGGCTATGCGGGATGCTAACTATTCAACACTGTTAAAAAAGGATCACTCGGACATGGTTGATAAGATAGGACTTCCTTATTATCCGATGGTTCCATTTTTACTTGAAAGACTGTTTTCTGTATTCTGTCAGAATGAAAAAATAAATGTAACGTATAATGATCAGCCTAATCCATCCAAGTAGGGGAAGACCGGAGAAGGCGCACGATACCGCATGGACTTGGGCTGAAAAGTCGGGCCTTCCTTCTAGTCCTGCCCTCATGGCTGAGACTTCCGAATTTGAATATATTATTTCGTTGGATTTGGATGATCCATATAAGGATAAATATTCAGAACTATTTTTAAGCCAACAAAAGGTAATATCGAACAACAAATCAGTGGTAGAGGCAACAAATAAAGCGGCTGAATATTGCAGTGGGGATATAATTGTTTATCTATCAGATGATTTTCAATGTCCTAATAATTGGGGTCAATTACTTATTGCTGAATTTGCCAAATATTCAGGGCCAACGCTTATAAAAGTGGACGACTGTCTGCAAAAGTTCAATGTTCCGGTTTTGACTATCCCGATAATGAACCGTGAACTTTATAACAAACTCGGTTACTTCTTTCATCCTGATTTTAAGTCGATGTTCTGCGATGAACATTTATACTGGAAGACCTATAACATGGGAGCTTTGAAGTTAGCACCGCATTTAAAATTCGAACATTGTCACGTGTCAGTAGGTAAAGCACCGGACGATGAAACCTATCGCAGAAGCGCAAGGAACTGGGAACAAGGCAAGGCGATGTTTGCCAAACATAAACGGGCGGGATTTCCATGAGTTCACTGGCGATATTAATATGTACTTTACCTGAACGCTTCGAAAAGTTGAAGCGGTTGAAGAACATTTTAGAGCCACAAGTCGAACGGTTCAAAGACCAGGTTCAGATAGTTTGTAATGATGCAGGGCGATCGATCCCAACAGGGACTAAACGTAATTTATTAATCGAACAAACCTCATCCGATTACTTCTGCTTTATTGATGATGATGATTGGGTGCATTCCTACTATGTAGATGAAATAGTTAAGGCTATGGAGTCCAGTCCTGATGTGATTACTTTCTGTGGATGGATCACCACCAACGGCCACAGCCGGGTAAACTGGCAGATCAAACTAGGGAACAGATACGAGGAACGGAACGGGATGTATTACAGGTTCCCTAATCACTTGGCCGTGATGAAGCGAGAATTAGTCCGGCATATCAAATTTCCTGACGTGTGGAAAGAGGAAGACTACCAATGGGCGGTACAGATCCACAATAGAAAGTTATTAAAGAGTGAAGTTCATATTCCTTTAGAATTATATCATTACGACTTCGACGAAACCAAACCACCCTATGCAAGACCCAATGGCGTTCGCTAAACAGATAGCGTATTCAAGCGAACAGACACTTTCATTCAGCTATGCTATGGGGGCGAAATACAAGAACTCTGACGGGGTGTATGTTGAATGTGGGGTCGCTGCTGGGGCACAAGTTATCGCTATGGCTGCCGGGGGACCGGACAAGATAATATACGCCTTCGATTCATTTGAAGGATTGCCATATCCAAGCAATAGAGATGACCAAATGCCGGGCATAAGGACATTAAAACAGTGGGAAATAGACGCACTGCCAGAACCCGGGAAACATCGGTTAGAATCTACCGGGGCTACCGTGGTCACTGTGGCTCAGTTCATGGAGAACTTACAGATAGTAGGCATTCAGGAATCTAACGTAGTGATCGTGCCGGGTTGGTTTGAGCATACCGTACCGTTCTATGCGGACGGACTACCGGAGATTGCAATACTAAGGTTAGACGGGGACTTATATAATTCAACATGGGTCTGTTTAATGCACTTGTTTCCTAAGGTACTTCATGGGGGGTGTGTGATAATTGACGACTGGACGCTAGTAGGATGTCAGGATGCCTGTAAGGAATATTTCGCTTTGATAGGATACGAACCGGACTACAAATTCATTTCAACGATAGCTTACTTTTTCAAGTGATGGAATTTACTAAACAGTTTTATCAGGATACATGGGGTGAAGATGGCTACTACGAAAACTTTAGCTTCGGGGTAGGGATTGAGAATGTTTGTTCAGTCTCATTACATCCGTTCTTCTCATTGGAGAAAACAGCGTTAGAGATTGGTCCCGGAGGGGGAGTATTTACCTATCGGATGGTAAATAACTTTAAGCACCTGACAGCGATAGACGTCATACGGAAACCGAAAGCATTTGATGAGTATGAGAACTTCACTTATATCGAATTAGAAGACCAGAGTTTTGATTGTCCGGTAGAGGCTGATTCAATAGACTTTTGTTTCTCGTATGGGTGTTTTTGTCACCTGTCAATAGATGCTTTGATTCAGTATTTCAAAGGGATAAACAAAGCATTAAAATCAGGGGGAGACTTCGTGTTTATGTTGTCAAACTATCCAGGGAAGGTAGGGGAGTGCTTGCCTTTAGGACACTTTGTACAAGGGGTTAAAGCAGTGGATTTAATTGTTGGGGACGGGTGGGAGATAGTAAATAAAAACCTACTTCCTGAACATAGGGATACATTGGTTCACCTTAAAAAGATATGATAATACTTTCAATCTTAATTCCAACCATTCCAGACCGGGTCGAACGGTTTACTTATTTGTACAATGAAGTACATAGACAGATTGCCTACATGGACACCGTACATCCAACACTAGGAAGGATTGAGGTATTAATAGACGACTCTCCCAAGTTCTTAGAAGGGGGACTGTCAATAGGAAAGAAACGGGAGGCGCTATTGAAACGGGCTGAGGGGAATTACTTATGTTACCTGGATGATGACGAAAGCATCGCCCCGAACTACGTTGAAACATTGGTAAGGCTTTGCCATCAGGGGGCGGATGTTTGCACCTTCAGGAACATTTCAAAGATGGATACTTACTGGATGGTGGTTGACATGAGCTTGAATTATAAGACCAACGACCAGGCTACCCCTGCTTTTATTGTCCGCCGGACCCCGTGGCATTCATGTCCTGTTAAAACGCATTTAGCAAAGATGTATTCTTTCGAAAACTCCAACTATGGGGAGGACTGGCAGTGGTTTCAACAAGTGCTAACGCATTGCACAGTTGAAGCGCACACGGACGCGGTAATACATCAATACAACCACGGTAAGCATTCAGAAGCAGATAAAATAACTAACCATGTACAGTCAGAACTCAGAGGAACAGCACATACTTAATTACTTCGGAGACTACGTAGGGACGTTCCTTGACTTAGGAGCCAATGATGGGGAAACCTTTTCTAATACCCGGGCACTAGCGTTGAAAGGATGGAAGGGAATTCTAATTGATTGCAGTCCTACGGCAGTCACTCGGTGCAAAGAATTGTACAAAGATTTCAAAGGAATTTACGTGTATGATTATGCGATCTATAAACACAACGGCAAGGAGATATTTCAGAACTCCGGGGCGCTATGTACTCCTTCCGATACTGGCCTGGTTGGTACTTTCCATCAACACGAGAAGGCCCGATTTGATAAAAAGGTTCCTTATACCTCTGTTGAAGTCAAAACCTTCAAATGGAAAACCGCTTTGAACAGGTGGAAGATAAAAGAGTTTGACATGGTTTCACTTGACATTGAAGGATCTGAAATCTACGTTCTGCCTGACATGGACCTATCCAAAACGAGATTGATTTGTATTGAATGGAATGGGAAACCGGAATTAAAAGAAGCCTATGAGAAATATTTGGACGGGTTCACGATCATTTATACGTCAGCCGAAAACATCGTTTATGCCAGAATTTGATATAAACCTTTACGATGATGAGTTCTTTCAGTGGCACGTAACCCATGCCCGAAAATACTCCATGCGCACAATGGATTGGTACATCCAAAAATACAAACCTGATTCAGTCATAGACTTCGGCTGTGGGATAGGTAGCTACCTGGAAGCAGCTTACGACTACGATATTAAAATTCAAGGCTATGAGATTTCATTAGATGCCTTCCGCTACACTCCTGAATTTATCCGGCCATATATCCACTACACCGACTGTACTAATGTGTTATTACCGGGGGTGTTTGACACGGTGATAAGTTTTGAAACCGCCGAACATATTGAACCGGAAGGGACTAACCAATTCATTAAGAACCTTGTAAACGCTACTGGTAAGACGTTACTCTTCACAGCCGCCCCGCCAGGTCAGGAAGGAACCGGGCATATCAACTGCCGAACTCGAGACTTCTGGATGATGGAGTTTAGCGAGTTCCTAATCTTCAATGACGTGTTAACAGGGGAGATTTCAGAGGCGTGGGAGAAGCTAGGAGCCCCGTGGTATATCGTTAAGAACCTTTTAGTATTCAGCCGATGACAATAGTAAATTTCGCTACCGGACATTACCTCAGAGGGCAACAGAGACTTTCCCAAAGCCTTCACGCCTATAATTTCTTAGGGTTCACCGATTATAGACAGATAGGAAGCCCACCACACGCGGCGAGTCCCTATCAATTCAAGATCCACGCCATCGAAAAGGCTTTTGAAAAAGATGATATAGTCCTATGGGCTGATGCTTCGATGTGGCTTGTCGGGGACTTGTCAAAGATTGAGACACTGATAAAAGAGGACGGGTATTTTATGTCAGAGGCGGGGCACTGGGTAGGGACATGGACCAATGACTTCACAAAAGCCTATTTCAACCTGACAGAAGAAGAGGCTAAAGTACCGGGTGGTTTCTTCATGTTTTCAGCGGGTCTGACGGGACTTAATAAGCAAAGCCCTGTAGCTATGGAGTTCTTTCGACAGTGGAAGGAGAGCGCCCTTGCAGGGTGTTTTAAAGGGGACTGGTCAAACCACAGACACGACATGACTTGCGGGTCGATCATCGCCCAACGGCTAGGAATGAAGTACCAGCGGGGCGGTCAGCATATGAGCTACATTGGGAACGGTTATTCAGCACCCGAGGCGGGGACGGTCTTTCATCTACAGGCATGCGTATAATTTTAGCGTGGTGGTTCTGGATCACCAATAGGAATAACGAACTAGCTCAAAAGAGACTTAAAATCTGTGCTGGGTGTGAGTTAAGAAAAGCCTTTGTATGTGGAGTTTGTTACTGCCCATTACAAGCAAAGGCAAGACTTAACGATGAAATCTGTCCACATCCCAAAGGGGATAAGTGGAAATAAAGCCCGAAGTTTTCCAGGCTCCGGGCTTCGTGGTTTTTTTACCTTCACTTTATGGAAACAATGTCAAGTGAACATGACAAATATCACAATTTAAATGCCATTTAAAAAATGCGGTTATGTGCTATTTACAACGTCTGGGCGGATTGGGATATCCTTGAATATTCGCTTAAAAACGTTGAACCTTTAGTTGATGGAATCATCATAGTAGGATCCACAAAGAGCAATTTTGGGGAAATTTTTCCTATCCCTGCGCATTTTTTAAACAGGGTCGTAATCCGGGAGCCACAATTTAAACAGGCGGCGGACAGCGAACGGGACAAGAGGAACTTTGGATTAGAACTCGCAAGGAAGGAAGGCTATACTCATTTTCTAACAATTGACTCAGATGAATTCTACGACCCTATTGAGTTCTTAAAGGGCCGTGAAATGATGCTATCAGATTTGAACGGATTGGTTGTTAAATGCTATACCCTATTCGCTAAACCAACACTAACTATTGGTTATGATATTACCCTTGTCCCCTTTATTCATAAGCTCACACCGACGATCAGACATGACTTCAACCGGAACTATCCATTTGCTTGGCAAGGTCCACAAATAAGAATAGACCCTACCAGAAGCCTTAACATTAACTCAGGGGTTGAACTCACTGACTTTACAATGTTTCATGCGTCATGGGTTCGCTCAGACTTCAAACGCAAGATCCGTAACTCCACAGCAAAGGCTAATTTGGAGCGAAGCACAATCTGGGAAGATTTGGTATTGGCAAAAGACGGATATTTTGTTAAGTTTTACCAAAAGCATTTACACACGGTGGTGAATCGCTTCAATATCCCAGACTATGGCGTTTTGGACGAAAATTTACAATCTCTGGCGACAGCCGACGAAAAGAACCAACCTGGCTGAAGGTAAATACCTTCCCTACTTCAACAACGATAACTTTCCTTTACAGTGGCATGATGCGATCTCAAAAAGTCCATCGGCGTCTTCGTGCGTTTCCACTATTCAGGATTTCTTAGAGGGGTCCGGGTTCTCACCGGATGAACTAGAGAAGATAGTTGTCAACGCTAAAGGGGAAACTTTCTTCCAGGTGCATCAAAAGACCTGTAAAGATTTCGGAGAATTTGAAGGGTTTTATTGGTTGCTTCGCTTCAACATTCAGGGGAAAATTACCGAGTGGGAGTTACTTCCTTTTGAGAACTGTCGATTAGGACAACCGGACGGGGCTGGGTATATTTCAAAGATCCTTTACAACCCTTTCTTCGGAACGTCAGACTTCACCACTGTTAATAAAAATACAACGTGGTATGATGTTTATAACCCTGTAACGATCAAAGCACAAATCAGGGATCAGGGCGAAGCGTTCAGGGGACAAGTTTATTTCTGCGGAACTACCAACGCTTTAAGTCGATACTACCCGATGCCACAGGCGCACAGTGCTATGGACTGGTTTGAGATCGAACACGGGGTGTCTACCTACCATAAAGAGAACATTAAAAACGGGCTACTGATACCTTACATCTTAGTGAAGTATGGCAATCCAAACGACCCTGCTAATAACCCGGAAGGGGACAGTTCAGAACAGAAACAAACCATAGCAGAAGCGTTCGATGAGGTGATTTCAGAGAACTTCATGGGAGCGGAACGAGTAGGAAACCTTATGGTGCATTGGGTAAACAACAAGGAAGAAAAGCCTGAAATTATTCCTTTGCCAACCAACGCAACCGGCGACCACTTTTTAGCCACAGCAACCCAGGCCACTAAGAATATAACAGTAGCCTTTAAAGTCCCTGCGATACTAGCAAACATAAACGAAGGGGTTTCTTTGGGAGGCGATGGTAACATGATCCGGGTAGCTGTCAAACTAATGCAGCAACGGATGATCCCTAAACAGCGGATCCTGACGGACAAGTATCAAATGATTCTAAAGAACTTTCAGACTCCGTACAATCAGGATATTAGTATTACTCCGTACAACCCCTACCCTGAGTTAGAAGTACTGGACGATAAAATCTGGAATGCTTTAACGAAGGAAGAACAACGGGACTGGATTGAACAGAATACAGATGTGATTTTAACAGAAGTCACGCCAACGACTATACAACCAATTCCACAAGCACGGCAGTTAAACGCTATCCCTGTAGGGTTCCCGGATAAAATTCGGAACTCCGTTAAGAAAGCGGTGGACTTTAACGATAAAATGGGTATCAAATGTATCAGCACTGCGTCGCGCACGGTGTCAGATGCGATCATCAGTAATCAAAGCATGGGTTACAAGCAACTGAAACGGATCCACGGCTACCTGGAAAGAAACGACACGTTTAAAAACAAATTATTAAGTGAAGGATGTGAGGTATTAAAGTATCACGCCTGGGGAGGAAGGGAAATGTTTGACTTTTTAGAGGGTAAACTTAAAGAAGTAACAGCATGGCTAAACTAGATAAACTTATTTTCTACGCTTACCTACGCGAAGAATGTGATTTGCCGGTGCATTTGGCCGACGAAGACCTTGAAAAGAAGATTTACCGCGCACAGGAGACACTAAGGATGCTAATGGGCGATGATTTTTATCAGGATTTCCTCACGGCCTACAAAGCACAGCAGCCTTTTGCGTCTTCTGTCTATCAAAGTCTGTACGATCCGTACATAAAACAGTATGTAGCGTGGCAAGCCAATGAATATTTCACGGCGACGGCAAATTATAAGCTCACAGCGGCGGGTTTTGTCGTTCACACGTCAACAACAAGTCAACCGGCGTCAGATGTTCAGATGGCCAACATCATTAAAGAAGCAAAATATCAAGCGCAGTATTACAAAGAGCTATTAGTGGGATTTTTAAAGAATCATTCAACCGATTATCCTCTTTACGAGAACTGTTGCTGTGATAAAACAGGAAACGCTTTCCAGATTTCAGCAGTAAAGAATAAACACCGTCAACCGCAACCTTACGGGACGTCCCCGGGGTGCACAAGCTATAAATGTAGATGATACGCAGTCAATTATTCAACGGCACAGAACAGGAATTGGTAGTCTATAACCAAAAGGCTATCCTGAATGAAGTTATTGAGTTTTACACCGTGGACGATTGTGAAGACGAAGAGACTGTATTTGGGTTCGTGGGGTATGTGAGTTCTTACTTTAGAATTTACAACGAGAGGACTGGGACACTGATTAAAAATATTGCTTTGGCTCAGTCGGGTGGGTCTTTAATAGTAAACGCTTCGGTGTTAGACATGACCTTTGATACGAACGGACTGTATTGGTATGAGATAGGATATTCTAACGGGTACGATATTGTTTTAAGGTACGGACCTTTACAAGTGGTATGAAAACTATTTTAAGAACGGAGAACAGGTCGAAGGTGAAGACGGGTAATCCTAAGACCACAATGGTCACAGGGTTACGAAGCAAGGTATTAAGTTCAACTCCTATTCCTGGGAACTTCAGATTATTGGAAGATGGTGATTTTAGAATATTGGAAAATTCAGACTTTAGAATTTTAGAATAATGGCTAACAAGAAAATTTCGGAATTACCGGCAGCCTCTACCCCACTAGCGGGGACCGAACTTGTCGAATTAGTTCAAGGGGGGGTTAATGTACAAGCTACCGCGGCGGACATGGGCGGAGGAAGTGGAGGGCACGTTATAGAAGAAGAAGGAACCCCGTTAACCCAACGGGCCAATCTTAATTTTGTTGGTGCTGGCGTGACTGCCGCGGATGCAGGAGGTAAAACGGTAGTTACTGCAAATGCCGCTACTGAATCACAAGTAGGGTCGGTCGAATTAGCCACAGCAGCAGAAACTTTAACAGGAACATCGACAACGCTTGCCACGCATCCGGCAGGAATACTGGCTACTTATCCGATAGGACTAGCTTCAATAAACGCCACGGGCACAGTAATCTCATTCGCTATACCACAGATATACGGGCTTACTACAGCGGTATCTGGAAACGTAACCGCTTCTCATACGGGGGCAATAGTGGGTATGAATCAGATCGTACGACACAACAGCGGTACAGAGCCTACGTTCGGAAGTGAATTTAAGTTGGTTGAGGGTTCGCGTGGGTATGTGACCAGCGTCGATAATTTTATTTTTATGATTTATTATTCGTCTACAAAGATACAGTATTCAATAACTCAGGAGGAATGAGATTTAAAAAGCCATTTACGACCGTCAACCGTTCAGGAAATACGGCAGGATATACGTTTATATATGATACTCTTTCGGATAGAACGAGGACAAGTCTTTATTATGACTTCACCAAGCTAACAGGGACTAACGGCACAGCTATTTCTAACGGTAACGCTGGGTTAGTTGACCAAAGTGGTAACGGGCATACCGCCACAATTATCAATACGCCGGTTATTAGGGATGTTTCGATAAATGGAAGTACAATTAAAACGCTTCACGATGAGAGTACGAACTGTGTTAACACTAACACAACGGGGGCTAGTTTTTTAGGCTCTACTTTTAACGGGGCTACAGGGTTTGAAATTTATATTGTTCTGCAGCTTCAGGACGGACAACCGGCAAGCACTCAAAATATACTGGGCGGACGCAAGCCAACAAACATTGGAGTAAACGTCTTTTTAGCCACAGATGGAAAAATGGCTATAGCGGTAGGTACAACGTCAGGTGTTTTTGTATGGAATACCAATGGTGCAGTATTTACTAATGGAGTGAATGAGACCGCAGTATTGAGGATGAGGGTTAATTTTTCATCTGGTGTAAGCTGCTATAAAAATGGAGTTTTATTTGCCGGTAATTTTTTATCAGGTACAATATCGTCACCCACTCCGTCACAGATTGCCACAGATTTCACGGTGAATATGTACATAGGGGCGCTGAATGATAACGGTACGCCCACTTCTCCCGGCGGTATTACTTCTATTTTCAAGGTTCTTTTCATGCCGTTGCAGTCTACTATTACAGCCTTTCCGATGGATGCTATTCAGGAGGAGCTAATGAGTTTCACCTGGGTGAACTGGGTGGCTGATGAAGTGCATGTTACGGCTGCGAACGTGGCTACACAGCGCACAGCGGCTATTACTGCGTTCACAAACGGGAACGGTCTTCATACCATTAGCCCGACAACTACGACTGGGATAACCGGAGCTATACATATTTGCAATACGGCGAATGTTTCTAATGCTTCATCATGGGACCGTCTTACGTTTGCAATGAATGATGTAGACGGGTTTAGCTGGTCGCATAAATGTTATTTAGCGCATACCAACCAAACGCCTAACGGGAAATTGCTTATTGTGTGTAACGGTCACGCGTCGGATGTAGCGAGTGGGTATGAGTCAATGTTTACGCAGGCGCTAGGCTATGGATATGATGTTTTATATTGTGCTATGCCTGTAGTGGGCGATAACACCGAAACCAATCCAACAATTACCCTGACAAGTTCATCAGGTCACAACCAAATGTTAAGCGGCGGGCTGGATCGGGTGGGTTACAGTCCGATTGAATTGTTTTTATTCGATAAGTTCTCAGCCATAAACCATTTAAACGGAAGCTATTCTGAAATTATAATAAACGGTAACAGCGGGGGTGGGTGGACGTCGTGTATTATTGGGGCGCTGGACGAGAGGGTTGATATAACATTTACTAACCGTGGTATGGGTCTGCGGTCGTTTAAGTTTAAGGAAACTGCCATTGACTACGAACAGGGTGGAATGCCTACCTACGCATGGACTTCAGCGATAGCGGGTACGACCGTTTCCGGTACTCGGTTATATGCTATTTATACAGCTACAACTTTTTTTGATTTGTTAGCCATGTGTGCCAGTTCAGGGCGTCAGGTGTACAGGTTCACGCACCAGGCGGATGATTGCTGTTTCTTCGGTACGCAAAGCTGGGTGTGGATGGATGTAATGAAAACACTGTGCGGAACGATGGGAGGTCATTTCACAAACAGGGTAGATTTTAATCCAGCATATGCTTCTCACATGTTTAGCGCCAAAGATATTACAGATATGTTTCATTACTTGGGAGACTTGTGACGCAGAAACAACTAGTAAAGGAGTTGATAAACTATATCACCAATATGAACGAGCCGGAGCGAACGGCATTTCTGCTGGCTAGTTATAAGTTTAAAAAGAAACCAAAAAAAGAGGATTGCGGATGCAATAAATAATATGGAACTACTCTTAACACTTCTTATTTACATTCTGGTCTTCGCTGTAATATTTTACGCGGTGATTGAGATTGTGAAAGCTATGAACGTACCGGTACAGTTTGCTAACGTGATTAAAGTTATCATTCTAGCACTGTTTGTGATACTTATTATCTCACTGTTCTTCGGGGTTAATTTGCCGAAGCTTCGATTGTAATGCTTGACGAAACTTTACCAGTTGTATTTGGAACCATGAGAATAGACAAAATTTACCGAGATGGACCTGTCTGGCGGGGCGATGTTTCCGGGCCAATTACAAATTATCCGGCCATTGGACTGCTCGTCGCTGACGATTCAGAAATCCCGGAACCCGTACCACCACCATTATTAACCTCGGTAGACAACACAGACACAAGGTTTGTTTACTCCGGGGCATGGTATTCAGGCCCCACAACAGCCCCCGGATTTTACAGTAACACGATAGCTTATTCTTCTATAGCGGGTAATACCGCTATTTTGATTTTTAACGGGACCTCAATTGAAGTATTTTGTGAGAAGAAAGCCGGCCACGGATCCGGGACTTTTCAGGTAGACTCACAACCGCCAGTTACTATAAATCTAGGCGTCCCCGGTCCGGTAGGATCCACGTCAGTATTTAAAGTTGACGTACCAGCCGGGGAGCATACAATTAAGCTAGGCGTGGTTGGGAACGGATATGTGGTGTTTGACTACGTTAAAATAAACGGGTCGCCCGTGACGCCTCCTGTGCCTCCTGTCGGGGATATCGTAGTAAATCCGGGGCAGTCTATTAAGGCAGCGGTGGAGTCCGCCACAGCAGGGAAGACAGTTTTAATATCTGACGGGGGCTATTTTGAAACTAACATAAAAGTCCCTTTAGGGGTCAACGTTAAAGGTGCTTCAAAGTCAGGCGTGATTATCAGTTACCCAGGGACCGCACAGTCACAGGGAGAATCGGCACTGTTCGAATTTAAAGGCGGGATAACCGGAAACCAGACGATTTCAGATTTGACCATTGATGGGAACTACGCGCTGAATGGGGGAATAATTGTAGACAGTAGAAACGATGTTAAGATATTAAATGTAAGCGTAAAAGAGTGCACGTTTTTCGGGTCATGGTTGAAGAACGCCGTGAATGCAGAACTGGCAAACTCAGAATTTTATAACACTTCATGGGCTTCGACGGGGTGGGCTTCGGGGGAAGTTTGTCTATTCAATGTCACTAACGTGTCCATCCATCATAATTACATCCACACGGATAGGAACGATAAAGGCTACGCTATTAAGGCACTGTGGGATAATGGTTTTGTAAGCGGTAAGATATACTCTAACAATATGCCAATGGCCGCTACAAGTCTGTGGAACAGCGGAAGCTCGCCTAACATTGGAATTGAATTGCACAATTGCTATTACGCAGGAATTGAAATCTACGATAACGATATTATCAATCCGCTAAGTCTGGCAGCGCATCGTCCAACAAAGTCAGGACGGGTAGTAGTCAGAAAGAACAGGTTTAAAATGCTGCCAGTAGTCAACGGGGCTATTGAGTTAGTATGCTCTAATGTAACGATAGAAGAAAACACGATAGAAGGGGATGCAATTTTTACAGCAAATTATCAGCCTAACGGTAAATGGGTGGATCAGATTATTAATAATAATGACTTCACAAGTGATGGATCTAACCCTGGATGGGGAGGAACGTTTTTAATTGGTCCTGACGGGGCGAACATGACTATTACTAACAACAGATTTAAGAATTTAGGAAGTTACCCGTTTGTGAAGCACATGGGTAACCCGGCGAATAGTGTGGTGGTGGATAGCGGTAATGTAAAGAACTAACCAACTAACTATATGAAAAAAATTGTCTTTCTATCACTTCTCATACTTGCCGCGTGTAGCTATGAGCCTGAAGTCAAACCCTCCCCCCCTTATGGGGCCAATGGTTCTGCCTGTGGAACATATTACACTAATTGGACTTGGCGCGATACGGGCGGATGGTCTGGTAGTCCTTTTGATGCCGGAAGAACAAAGTATTTTAGTAACTACTTTAAACCAGCTAGTGCCGGATCTACATTTTGGTGGCCACTAGATTTTTCTGCGATTATACGAGTAACTAATTATGGGAGAGGTAAAATCAGAGCCACTTATGGGGATTGGTCGCAAGATATAGCTGTTGGTGGATATGCTGATTTTTATTATTCATGGACTCCTCCAGGTGGTCTAGGTTGCTTTAGCCATATACCAGATACCAGCCTACCTATTGCAATGTCATTTTATAGAGTGACTTGTGGCAGCACTAGTGGCAGTCCTTATAACGGGCAGTATTACATAGCTGCGAATGTTCAAGTAATCTCAGCAACGGGTAATAATAACTTTAACGGACTACAGGCATTTTTTGGAACACCATCATCAACCTGTACAAATTAATATGGCAAAAGAAACAGCTACAATCTACTATGAGATAGAAAAGGTTGTAATTATCGTAAAGGCTGGCGGTCAGGTTATCCTTCAATCAGGAAGCCCAACGCCACCACCAAAGCCACCTGGTGGGAATGGTTAGGCTTTCAGTTTTATTATTGACACTGTCTTTGAGTGTAGTGTTCTTATTCTTTTCAAAGACAAAAAGAATAGGATTCGCTTTTAGCGAAGTTGAATTAACATTAGACACGTATGTCTGGATGTTATGTGAACACTTGGTTATAGTCGGCCTTGCTGTAGTAGTATTATTGCAGGAAAGAATATACCGGAAATCAATATCGGTCTATCTAGGTCTGCAAATGGTTGACACCATAGGTTGGATGTTGTTTTATGAAGACCCTTTAAAGAATTGGCCCTTCAGTTTTAACCAATTGAAAATAGCCATATTCTTTTTAGTGGTTGTTAACGAAATGAACCTATGGACGAGAAAAAGCCGATAGTTAAGTATGATCGGGTGACCGAGATACGACTTGAATACCTGGAGGAAAATATTAGAGAAATCAGTAAAACGCTATATAACGATGGCCAGGGTATTGTATATGATGTTAAGCAACTCAAACACGCATCACAGTCTAACTCTAGCCGTTTTGCGGCTGTTATTAACGTTATCTCTGTTATTATATCTTTTGTGGTAATGATTCTCCTGATAATTGAAAAAATGAAATGAATAAATTTCTACTCGTCAAAGACAGCGTAGTGTTAACAGAGCATATAACCCCGGTTATCGCAAGGCTTGATCCGTTCTTTGCCGCCCATAAGTTAACCGCATGGGTGACATCAGGGCTACGCCGACCAGAAGACCAGCTTAGGATTATCCGAAACGAATTAAACCGCAGGGGACTATCAGGGGACTATCAGCAAGCCTTTGAGGACATCGGGGCAAAGATAATGTATGAAGACAGTGAAGTTTATGCATGGCAGCCGGCGTGGAGTAAGTTGCTGTCTCTGGGTTTTATCGTCAACCCTCCATATCCGGCTGTCGCTTTAATGGACTACTTCAGACCGGGGAGCGACAAGAACAAAAAAGGAACTATGATAGGGGACAGCCCACACATTAGGGGAACAGCGTTTGATATAGGTGGGGGAAAGGACGGCGTGTTTAATGAGGCACAGGTATTAGAACGGGCGATGGGTAACGTGAGCGGGTTGAAAGGCTATCTAGTCGAGAGAAATAACAACGCGGTCCATGTAGACTGCCAGCCGATTGACATGACTAACTTCAAATAATATGAGCATCTGGACCAAAGCAATTATCTGGACTAAAATAAAGGACACGTTTGCCATAGGGGGCATCCTGAGTCAGGGTGGTATGGAAGTTTTAAATTCATCCGAGCTTGTTAAATTGATTGTAGCCGGGGGGACGGTGATCGGCTACGTGGTGGGGATGTGGATGGAGGATAAGGACAGGGATGGTATTGTAGATTTATTCCAAACGGACGTTACCATCAAGTCAGATTCACCCATTGAGGTAGAGGTAACCAAAACAAAAGAAGAATGAAAACACTTCTATTACTTTTTATTGCATTGCCAGCCTTGTCTCAGACTTACAAGATTGGTGAGATCACCAAATTGTGGACACCAAAGCATGTTCAGGTCACCGACGGGCTGGTCTTCAAGTATAAACTTTATAACGGCTTAGATACCGCCTATCGGTATAACATTGGTCCTGATCCTGATACGTTCGACGTGGTAGTAACATTTAAGAAACGATTGCCGCCGGTTAAACCTGATCTGGTTACTACAATCGACGACAACCAAATAGTCCCTGAGCAGAATTATCTCCCTGCCACTAGATTAGCTGATAACGTTTATAGTTCAACAGCATGGGCGCATATGAAGAATCAATCATGGAATGCGCTGCACTATGCAAACACTGTATCTTTTGTAGAGGGCATACCAGTAGGAGCATACGTTGAATTGACTTGCTTTTGTTATAAGGTTGAGTGGTGGGGTGAGCGAAGAAATAATCATGGTATAGTTTCAATCACTACAGATGGTGGATCAATAGTTAATGTAGATACCTACGGAACCAATTCAGACAATCCATCCACGCTACTATGGCAAAGCCCATCCTCAGCCTCAGCCATTAACGGCACACACAAATTCCGGGTAACTTATACGGGCACAAAAAATCCTGCGTCTACTTCATTTAGTATTGTACATGATAAGTGGGTTATTTATACTAAGCAACCATGAAGAGCGAATACATAAAAGAAATGCAAGAACTCGCTGTGCTCAAGGCAGAGAACGAGCGACTGAAGGAAGAAGCCAAAGGCATAAACAATTTGCTTGAGGCACTAATAAAACTTCAGGCTGACAAAGCGGAATTGAAGGAAATCTTATACGAAGTATATAATCGATATGCTTCATTAATGTCAACTAAGATGCAAGACAAATTAAAAGGCGTTCTCTCCAAACACGAAGCCAAATGAGGGAGGAAGGAGCACCAGCTTGGAACACGTGGCCAACAGCCCACAACGCGGAAGGATGGCAATTGAGAAATAAACAACGGTTGAAGGCAAACATTGAACTTGTGATCCGATTCAAACGGCGTGAACGCTGGCAACTATTGAAGGCTGAACTTGGAGAAGAATATTTGGAAGAAATTAAAACCAAAGGAATGAGGGGAGGCTTATTAATAGTGGGTTATTTCTCCCCCCTTCCTGCGGCCCGTACCGGTGTCTAAAGGATTTGGTTTAACGGTCGGACTAATTTTCTTGGCTGAACTTGTAAGATCCGTTGTCAGACATTTGAGAGGCTTCAATGTTACGGTTACAGTGGAACGCTATCCCTAAGTAATAGGCGATGGCTGGCGTCAATTCTCCCAGGTCGTTGTCACGGACGTAGACGTTTAACATCTCCGGGTTCCCTTCGATTTCGTGGAACTTACACGTACAACGAGCTTCGATACACGTCTTTAAAAAGAGGTCTCTTTCTTTGGCTTCGATCTTGATTTTCATTAGGCAAAAAAGGTTAGGATTATGGTGATTAAAATTAAGATAGCACACAGCGGAGCTAATTTCTCCGATAGCGTTTGATTTGGGTTATGGTCACGTTCAATCATTTTCTGAATATTTAAGGTTTAAGTCAGAAGCCATTCTGTCGAAAAGTTCTATGTTTTCGCACTGTTCACGCCACTGAACTGAGCCTACTTTCACTTTGCCAGAAGCTATTTCTTCACCTAGTTTCTGCTCTGCTGCTGACTTGAGAAGGTTCCAGGTTTTCTCTTCCTTTCTAAACTGATGGCCGTACCATCCTTCGAATTGGTTTTTCATTTCTGTAACTGTTTAAGTGAATTGCTGTATTGCAAGTGAAGTGTTATCAGGTCGGTTCTTTTCTGGTTCTCAACAAACTGC